>Ga0078894_10004820_pt1 | contig 10356 bp, 7 predicted proteins | sample LauGreSu1BDMLBSD_2_FD_67506 | JGI IMG/M metagenome (GOLD analysis project Ga0078894, IMG submission 67506) | Freshwater lake microbial communities from Lake Michigan, USA - Su13.BD.MLB.SD (version 4) (version 4) | ecosystem: Environmental > Aquatic > Freshwater > Lake | place: Lake Michigan, USA...
CCCTGAAGTGCATCAGTAGTAGCAGACTTATTGCCTTTTTTATTTTTAAGTGCATCTGCAATGGCTTCTAAACCTTCAGATAAATTATTTAATGCCAGAAGTAACTTTTGATCCATTGGATAATATAATTTTATATAACTATATATAAAAATCGTTTACACTTCTTAATATATATGATAGAAAATAATAACGACATGAAAATAAAAAAACTCATAAAGTATTACCTTCTTGGTGAATCTATAAAAGAAATAGAGCTGAACCGTATCTTAGATAAGATAAACAGCAGTAAGAAGCTTTCTGATAAGGAAATAAACTTCCTTAATCTCTACCAGCATACCAGAGAAGACTATATGAAGGATTTCATGTATCTATCAAAAAATTCTACATATTCAAAAGTTGACGATCTTCTTAAATCAGGTAGAACGGTAATATGCAATCTACACGACAAATATGGTAAGTTTGGACTAAAAATAAGTTCAATCGAAAACGTCTTTGAAGAAGATGTTTGTACTATAACGATGAAAGGTGGTGAAAAACACAAACTAGACGACAGATTTTTGTACAACATAATATACAATATCAAAAAAGACGAATATTCTCTTCAAGAGCAAGACGAATACTTCGAAAAAATAGAAGCAAGTAACGGAGATGATGATTAAAAGATTTAATGACTTCATAAAAGAAGAAGTAAACGGAACCGAACTGATTGGACCAATGGGACCAGGATATGGAGAAACAGGATTACAAAATAAAACCGTTACTTCACATGATACAAATGTAATATTTTGTGATTTAGACTCTAAATTCTATACAATAGACGACTACAATAACATCTACGGAGAATACCTTAAAAAAGGTGGAAAACCATTAGATGGATTTTCATTAGAAAACATAATAGAAATATTAAAAAAAGGCTCGCTATAGCGAGCCTTTTTTATGGAATAGATCTTCTGAAGTAAGAATGTAGTTCTTCGATTTTAATATCATCAAGATTTCTTTGATAAAATCCAGCAGCAAATATCTTCACGTTTGCATTATATGCAGGACCACTCATCGAAACACTATTCTGGTTATACCCTATAGAAAAATTAGAATATCCAGTAGTTGGTGCACTTGATGAAGTCACACTTATTATCTGACCTACGGCACCAGACATGTTGTCACTATAGAAAGAAGTCTCTTTCCTTCCATTAACCCACACGGAACATCCGTTGGATCCCCAGTTCCAACTTGCAGCAATGAAATACCTTTCACCATCATTGAATGTCCTGTTCAAAATTCTATATCTTTCAGTACGTGCCGAATCAGGTAATGAATTATCTGCCTTTGTGGTCAGTCCAAATCTGAGTCTTCTATCAGTGAAGTCAAGATAGTAGTTGTTTGAATTGGTTGCACCCCATCTTCCTATCAAACTGACGGTAGCACCAGAAGGAAGTGAAGTCGGCTCTATCACTGTGAATAAGGTGAAGTTACCATATTTACTCGTAGAAGTGACAGAAGAAGTTCCTATGTTTATTCCATCATCAATTCCATCTAAATATATACCGTATGTTGCATATATAGGAGAACCTAATACAGCACCATCAACCGTCGATGCATTTGGATACAAATATCCTGATATATCAGACGCAGTAGCTCCTTCAGAATAGCTAAATGTATTTCCCATTTCCATATACATTGTGAGATTTTCCCAAGGATAACTAATATAACCTGATCCCAAATCTCTCCATCTATCAGGATAGTAAGAATACGTATAACCCTTATCAAGTAAAATCTTTCGTTTGTTTATATCCATCATCTCCATAGTTCCTTTGTTTCCAGATAGCTGTATATATCGATGGTAGTCACTAGAAGAAGCAGCAGGTCCCAAAGAGTTCAAAAATTTAGATATATTTGGCCAATCAAGGTTTGACTCAGAAACGACTATTCTAAGTTTAGAAGCAGTAGCGTTTATAACAGAAATGTTCCTACAACCTTCAAATATACCAACCTGATTATCTGCATTGTTATCAGTGATAGCAGATAGGTTTATAACCGGAGTTTCAACCATACTATTACAAGAGTAGAACATGTAGCTTGCATAAGAAGGATTTCCAACGAATCTTATTTGTTTTATCTCTTTAAGAGAATAACAATAAGAAAACATACTACTTGTGTTCCAACAAGAAACGGAAAAAGTACCGATGTTCTTCAATGTATGGCAACTAGAGAAGGCCGCCTCCGCATTTCCGGAAAAGGTTCCACCCTCCATAGAAAAACTCTTAAGCTTGAAGCACTCACGAAACGCGTTGTAAGGTTGAACGTAAGTATAAGAATTTGAAAAAGTGATAGAAGTTATGTTGTAACATCTCCAGAACATCTGGTTGAGAGTATCTGCCTTATTCATAGAAAAAGGATATATATTCTCCAGAAGATGACAATCATAAAACATGTTGGTGAAGTTCGTACACTTAGAAGTATCTATTGAAGGAAAGTTTCTAAGTGACCTACACGAATTGAATGCATTGGTAAAATTAGTCACATTTGAAGTATTAAAAGCAGGAATTCCAGAAAGTTGAAAACAGTTTAAAAAAACATTAGAAAAATCGGATACACTTCCTGTATCAAAAAGATTAATCTTTATTAACTTATGACAGTTGGCAAAGCAGTTTTCCAATCCCCAAAGATACGCAGAGGAAGTTGTTATAGTTCCTATACTTCTAAGATTATAACAATATATGAACATCAGTCTCATATCACCTACTTTAGGCATATTGATGTCACCAATCTTCCTTATATCTGGACAATATCTGAACATCGAATATGCTGAAGTAACAGAATTGAAATTAAGAGTAGGAAATTCTATAAGAGAAGGACAATTGTTTAACATATAACCCACGTCGGTTACTTTCGAAGTGTCTATTACTGGAAAGTATTTAATTTTTTCCTGACCACATAAAAATCGGTTCATATTGGTAACATTGGACGTATTGAAAGCAGGAAGTGTGTATATAGAACCACCAAGAGAATCTGTACTCTCTGAACAATAAAACATTCTTTGCATATTAGTGACGTTTGAAGTGTTCAAAAGAGGAACTTCTCTAAGATTGTAACAATACTGAAACATTCCTTCCATGTTCGTCACGTTCGAAGTGTTTAGAAGAGGAAAGTCGAAGATTGACCTACAACCACTGAACGCATAGGAAATGTTGGTAACTAAAGGAATGTTGAATTGTGGAAAGCTTTCAATTTGCCAACAACCGTTAAACATATATGACATATTTGTTAAACTTTCAAAATTAAAATTAGGAACTATTTTGAGCTTCCAACAACTTGTAAACATATTGTGTCCATTTGTGACTTTTCTGAAATCGAAAAGTGGAAGTCCAGATGTTCTTCTATCATTTACAATAGAATTACAATCATAGAACATATACTGAGCATTAGTTACTTTTCCAAAGTCGAAAAAAGGAAGTCTAGCCATAGAAGAACATTGATAGAACATATACTGAGCATTTGTGACATTAGAAGTGTTCAAAATATTTACGGTTGACATAACACGACAAGAATAGAACATGTATTCCATATTAGTCACATTAGAAGTATCAAAAGAGATTAATCTTCCTAGATTTTTACATTCATAGAACATATATGAAGTATCCGAAACACTAGAAGAACCTGATATAGTAGGCGATTGTTCCAAAGCATAACAATTTCGGAACATATATTTCATAGTGGTACAAACCGGTGCGGATAATGGAGGAATACTTCTAAGATTATAACAATACTGGAACATTCCTTCCATGTTCGTAACACTAGTGGTATTCGGTATGTAAGCCTCTGTCAATGAAATACAACTACCTAACATATATCTAGTATCAGTAACACCAGTAAGATCCATCTCCACATATCTCAAATTAAGACATCCGTTGAAAAGATAGCTTGTGTTGGTTATCATATGAGTTCCAACGAATTTGAAACTTCTCATCCTGTCAGTCTGTTGGATATTGTTATTATTTCCACTATTTCCTACATTGAAAGAAGACATATAAGGAGCAGAAATCTTCATCTCTAATATGTTTATACGATCCCTATTAGTCCAATAGGAATGATACTCCTGAAGACTGAAAGATGTTAGTGTATTTACATAAACAGGAGTAACGGTAACCAATACTGCACGAAATCCTTCGGATGTTTGAGCAGATGGACTTATAGAAGAGAAAGAATATTCTTTTCTAGAATATCCTCCACTGGAAACAATCTCGGAAGTTCCATCACCCCAATCAATACTGAACGTTCCAGATGCTTTTATTGTCAGATAGTTAGAGTGTTGTTCATCAACACCATAAAGTATATAGACCACTTCACTTCCAACCGAAGGATCCGGAACAGATATCCAATCAGCAGGCCTAGTCCAGTTTTCGGAATAAAGATTCGCTTCTAAAGGAACATCATCTATAATATCATATCCTATCGAAGCACCGGCAATCGCCCTATTTTTATGTAAAATCACTGACATTTAAAATAAATATTTTTTAATCCACTAAAGGATAACTTTTTATACAATTCTCCAACCTATGATGGCAATCTTCAGACCCTTTTCTCCCCCAGATAAAGAAACCTGATCTACATCCACAATTATCTCCGAATCATCCGGAAGAACAGAGGTAGAAATAACCACAGGTGTAGCCGCAGTTTTTGAGGTCTTCTCTCCAGAATCTACCGTAAGTGTTGTGGAGAATATACTAGATCCATTACAATTTATGTCTATTTCAGTGACACCACCACCAGATCCAGCAACAGACAAACTAGCACGTACTTCAGAGACCTGCATAGCGAAAGGCATCCTGAAAGTATATTTTGAAGTCCCTGTTACTATGGTCTCAGCATCACCAAAACAATCTCTGTGAATCACCTCAAAATATCCTCTTGGTAATCTAATCCATATATCGTCGTCGGTTGCCGTATAAAGGAATTGTTCTGTTACGTGAAACTGACCTTGGAATGTTCCTGTTATGGTAGGACCAGAATAAGTAGTTCCAAGCCAGTTTGACCAAGTACCTAAATACCCAGATGCAGTTCCAACACCTATGAAAGAATCATTTATAGGTATTTCCTCTACGATACCACCGGTTACATTGAGAGATCCAAGAAGTGCTCTTTGACTAACCATCTGCATCTTATTATAACTAACTCTGTTGTTGTTAATTGTTATAGTTCCCGTATAATCAGAATAGACATCACCACTCAATAATCTAGGATAAGCATAGGAATATGTATTTCCTATCCAAAAGTAATTCTCAGGTAGATATAGAGAAGGAGTTGTTCCAAAGTATAGATTTCCCTGACCATCATTCAACATTAACTCTCCTCCGAAGTTGTTGTAAACAAAATTAGATATATGACCTTTATTTGGAGGAAGTGATGCAGTCCAAGTGTCTATATCATTTCTAGCTCTTATATGCACATGCCCGGAAGATGTTCCATATATAGAAAGTCCTCCTTCTCTTCCAACAGATCCGATTGTAAGAAGATCACTAGGAGTCGCAGATCCTATACCAACTCTTCCCATAGAATCAACGTATAGAGAACTATTCACCTGCAAAGCGTTTCCTGATCCACTCTGAAATATTTTAACAAGTCCGTCCGAAGTAGAAGCTGATGCAAATATAGATCCTTTGACATCTAATAAGCTTCCGTCAAATGTAAGGTTGGCCTCAACCGTAGCGTTTGGTCCACTACCATCTAATGTTATTACTCCATTGTCTGTCGTTCCCGAAAAAAGATTACCAACACCAAATATGTTCTGAATATCACCTGTTGAGTTTTTATAACATATCAAACCACCAACACCCAAACTAAGGTCTTTGAAATACGAATCATTTGGTATAGAAGAATAGTCGGATGGAGAATCCACTTCATAAGTGTATCCTATACCATTCGCACCCGCTACATATACATCTCTAACTGCCATTTTTTAATTTATTTTTTATCATAACCACTTTTCTATCAAAATAGATGCATCCTGTAAAACTGTATCTTTATTAACAAAAGAAAAAGATGCGGTATATGATATTGGAAATGTAATATTTCCAGTGGAAAATGTTGTTCCATCAACAGAAACGATTTGGTTACCTATCTCGTTACAAAGGATTGTATAAGAATTATCATTCAGTCTAATACTTCGTGTCATGTCCATTCCACCACTATGATTAGTTAATAAAAAGCTATGTTTTCCAGGAACAAACGAGCCTGTTGATGAAATTCTATAAACACCAGTACTTACATAACTAAAATTAAAATCTTGATTAAACGTATTATAAAATGGACCATAATTTCCGTTTGAATCTATAGATGTATAATATGGTCTACCATCATAGTTCAAAACAGAACCATTTGACCAGACCGTTGGTTGAGTATTCCACTCATCATATCCATTTATTGCTCTCAAAACAGATCCTGTACCGTTTATCGTATTACTAAACGTACTAGCAACAATCATTTCCATGTTACTAAAATCATCACCTGGTTTATAAGTAGTTATAGTCCATATAGTACCAAGTGGTAACTCATCATTTGTTCTAGTATCAGGATCTCTCTGACTAATATTTGCCTTAAAAACTCCACTTTGTGGAATACTATTTGTCGCAAATATAGGATATACAATTCCACCAATCTTATACATTATAAGTCCACCAACACCAAGACTCAAGTCTTTGAAGTAGGTATCATTACTAACAGATCCATAGTCCGCACTAGAATCGACCTCTTTAGTATAACCTATTCCATTTCCACCTGCCACATATACGTCTCTAACTGCCATTGTTAATCATTTATTAAAATATCGATAACTCTCTGCTTAAAATCAGAAAGAAATTCGTAAAAGTCTAAATTATCTATTTCAAGATCATCAAGATATACTCTATTGGACTCACCATCGACAAAAATCAACATCCTTGGTTTATCCATATGTTGTTCCTGAGTATATTGAACAACACATCTATCAAAAGTAGAATATTCAGGTAGGTAGTTTAAGATACTATCTCTCAACTCTTCCGCCATAGACAAGTCATCTATGTTACGTGAGCTATTTTCTACCTGTGCACCAAGCGAACAGGTCGCACCCATCACATTCAAATATATACTTTGTATTTCCATTTTTGTTATCTATTTTTATTGTACGTCAGCACTTATGTTAACCAATCCATTTCCTTTATACGCAAAAGGATACGATCCGTATCTGATAAGATATCTAGGTGCGTTTAGTCCATTACCATGTATGAAATTAGGTCCTTTAACCTTTGCAATAACATTGAACGTAGTGTCTGTACCCGGATTTGTCTGATACGCCAACACGGATGCACTTATAGTCACGTTTGCATTGATTAAAGAAACCATTCTCTGAGCGAGCTTCGCAGTTGTATCATATGTAACAAGATCACTCTCATTCAAAACTATACCATATAGAACAACCTGAGTGGTTGCGACAGATGATATCTGCCAATAAAGTTCGTGATATTGACCAGTATGAGGACCACCATAATCAACTACATTATAGTTCAATCCACCTGAAAGTACGCTGGCAGTCATACCCGCGGTAGTACACCTCACCGCATAGTAATCTGCGAGTGTGGTAGGTGTAATAAGTGTCGCACCGTCAAACACGAGATTTCCTCCGCTCCATGCAATCAGAGCACCATCAGGACTAGGACCACCATATGGTATCACTACGTTTCCGTATATTCTAGACTTTATCCTAAGAGTTCCACCAGAAAGACTAAAAAGATCGGCAGTCCAGAAATTTATACCACCTGCGATATTTAGGTTTCCAAGTACGTTCAATTGACCTCCAGAAACGGATATACTTCCATTATAGTATTGGTTCATGTTGACGTTTCCGTGAAGGTTGAGAACACCACCACTAACATTACCCTGCATCTCATAGTTACTATGTGCATATGTCAAATCCACCATACCACCAGTGACTGTGAATGAAGGACTATTTACAAGATTGTAAGGAAGTCTTGATATTGTAGTTTTTGCATGTCCATTATCCACTCTCAAATATTGTATTATACCACCAACCAAAGAAGATCGTTCGGAAATATAGTGAACCCATCCAAAAGCACCTGACAAACTCAATGAAGTTCCATAAGTATCAATATAAACTCCACTACAATAAGTACAATTTACAGTGATTGACTCTGTATATTGATAAGCCCAAATCGCAACATTATTACCAGCGAATGTAGTATTGTAAACTCCGGATATATAAGAGACATTAACATGTAAAAGACAACTATTAGCAGCTCTTGAAAGTGCAGAAGCCGCCGTGGATACCATAGAGTGTCCGTTTATATGAATGTTTGAATAGTACCACCAGTCACCACTTATGACATCACTTCCAGTAGAAGTCCAATTGTTGAAGTCTATTCTAAAAGAACAACCACCTGTGTTACCAAATCCCATATACATTACCATTCCGGCGGTTGCCAAAGCATAATCCACCTTCCAATGACACTGAAATGCTTTCTGTATACGAAATATATGAGACTGATTACTATACACTCTCTTACATTCAAATACTATAGGATCGGCATATGAAGAATTTGAATAGAATATATTTCCGGTATTGGATGTTTTATTGAATTCTCCTTGTCCATATACATTTATACTATAAGTAAATCCTGTTGTATCAAAAATGTGACCCGAAGTAGATTTGTTTATTATAGCACCCGGTTCTAAATAGTAGTTTACCGCATCTTTTGCGATGTTAGAAGTCACCGAATATGATCCAGGTAATATTCTTACCATATCTCCAGGTTGTGCAACTGCAACCGCTGCCTCAACTGTTAAAAATGGTTTTCCCAAATCGTGTCTAGCACCAAGTGCATCATTTCCATTCTTAGAAACATATATGATGTTAGTAGTAAGAAGAAGGCCTGTTATCGGTTGATAAGCAGCACCATCCCATCTATAAGTATTATTATTATTTGTAGTTATATAAAGTCTAGAACCCACCCCAGAAACAGGAAGAGAAGCATAGTCATTAGATTCAATCACACTCGACTGAGTCCAGGAAACAAGTCCATCAGCATCAGTTGTAAGAAAATATCCATCTGTTGGATTGTTGTTATAGATTAAGTCTCCATCGACTTTCAGATCAGCATAAACCTTTCCCATTCTTTATAATATTATTTTTATATAATCACTATTCTCATACTGGCCAAAGTCGTACTCGAACTTATATCCATTGAGTTGTTTGTTTTCTTTACCACATCTATAGTTATCAACTCTCCAGTAGTCTCATCCCAAGTATTTACCATCGGTGCACCCGTGTTTAAATTGTGTGTTATACTATAAGTTACACCACCAGTCATAGGAGATATCACCTGAGTGAACTTAGTCAAAGATGCTGTTGCAAATTGAACCATCTGTATGTTTCCGGAGTTAGACACCGTTCCACCATTAATATTAAGACCACCATTTATTAAAACAACTTTTCCAGTCGTGTTTATATCCAAAACACCGTTTACCTCCAAATCACCATATAACAAATACTCAGAATAAGCAGGAACTTCGATTCTTTCGTCCGGAACTATTTTATACTTCAACGAAAATCCTCCATCGTCACTAGATTGTTTATTTACTCTAAAGTAAGTTCCATCGTATATAAGGTTGTAAATGTTACTACTATTAAGATCCGAAGGTGTGAAGTCGGAAAGTCCTATCGAAACCTGTTTCTTCATAGTCTTTTGACCCAATCCATTTATGTTCAAAGTTGCGTTAGCACCAGAATTAGCTGTTCCAAACTGAACTAAATAAACCACTTCTGTAGAGTAAGTGAAATAGTCACCAGTTGTTATAGTGTAGTTGATACCATTAGAACTCACTGCATTAAGATACCTAACTTGATTGACTCTTTCTTTATACCATTGCCCTGTAGAATAAGTACCTTCATATCTGTAAAATGAGTTGTCTTGATCATTTACTCTTAAAGTCATTCCGTCTGTTGGTAAGGTAGTTACCCAGTTGCTTATACTAGATTTATATTCAGCAATATAACCACCAACCAGATTTCCAACATAGTCATCATTTGTCAAAGAAGCAAAACTACCAGATAATGAAGCAGCAGCATTCAAACCAACTAAATATCTATCACCATCAACCGAAATTCCCGGTGTACTCATAGTAACAGAAAGAACAGGATCTACCCAGTTTGCACTTCCACCTCCAGCGGCACCTCCTCCAGAAAATACCACCCAGTTCGAATTATCCATTGTATTGGTACTATTATACCCATATTTCAATTGATATGTTGCATTATTTGATGGAGTTGAATCATTATAAACCGTACAAAGCATACCCCATTGTCTT
>Ga0078894_10004822_pt1 | contig 10353 bp, 8 predicted proteins | sample LauGreSu1BDMLBSD_2_FD_67506 | JGI IMG/M metagenome (GOLD analysis project Ga0078894, IMG submission 67506) | Freshwater lake microbial communities from Lake Michigan, USA - Su13.BD.MLB.SD (version 4) (version 4) | ecosystem: Environmental > Aquatic > Freshwater > Lake | place: Lake Michigan, USA...
GATCGGCGATGACTGCGCCCGCACGCTGGTTATCGATATGGAGGACGTCGAATACGCCCTCGGGAATGCCGGCCAGTCGCAAAATTTCGGCAATGACATCGGCGCAGCGTGGAACATTGGTGGCGTGCTTGAGTAGGGCCACATTCCCGCCCATCAGGCTCGGCGCCAGAAAACGGAAGACCTGCCAGATCGGAAAATTCCAGGGCATCACCGCGAAAATACAGCCGATCGGCTCATATGCGACGAAACTCCGGGAGGCCTCGGTGGCGATGTGTTTGTCCTGCATATAGATTTCCGCCTGGGCGGCATAGTATTCACATGCGCCGGCCGACTTCTCGATCTCCGCCAGGGCTTCGCGGCGCAACTTGCCCATTTCCGCGGTCATTAGGCCGGCTATGCGTCCGCGGTGTTCACGCAGCAAGGCCGCAGTGCGCCGGACCAGACCTGCACGTTCGGCAAACGACAGGGCCGCCCAGGCCGGATAGGCAAGCGCGGCGGCGGCGAGACGCCGCTCGACCTCGTCGTCGCTGAAGTACTCATAACGGTACTCGACGGCTCCGGTCCACGGATTGATGTTTTCTACGGTCATGGGACGTCACTCAGTTCTGCTGTAGAGCCAGCTGCATGTCGCGCTGGCGGCGTTTTTCACTCCGTCGCATGGACCACCAGGCAATCAGTGCGGCGGCGGACACCGCCAGAATCATCAGGGATGCCAGCGCATTTATTTTAGGGCTGACACCCATGCGCACCGAGGAGAAAATCTTCATCGGCAAAGTGGTCGATGACGGGCCGGAGGTAAAGCTGGAAATCACCAGGTCATCGAGCGACAGCGTGAATGCCATGAGCCAGCCCGAGAGCAGCGCCGGCGCGATGATTGGCAAGGTGATCACGAAGAACACCTTCAGCCGATTGGCGCCCAGATCCATTGCCGCCTCTTCCAGTGAACGATCGAGCTCGCCCAGCCGTGAAGAGATGATCACGGTCACGAAGGCCATGGTGAAGGTGACATGCGCGATCCACATGGTGGCAACGCTGCGCTGCTGGAAGATGCCGAACCAGTCGCCCAGTGAAACGAACAGGAGCAGCATGGACAGGCCGGTGATTACTTCCGGCATCACCAGCGGTGCGGTGATCAGCGCGCTGAAAAGAGTCTTGCCGCGGAAGCTGCGGAAACGCGTCATCACCATAGCCGCCATGGTGCCCAGCACCACGGCGGCGCAGGCGGTGAAAAACGCCAGCTGCAGGCTGATCTTGGCGGCATCGATCATCTGCCGGTCGCGGAACAGTTCGAAATACCATTTGGTAGAAAATCCGGCCCAGACCGTGACCAGTTTGGACTCATTGAACGAATAGACGATCAGGCTGAGCATCGGCAGATAGAGGAACAGGAAGCCGATGGCCAGCATGACCATGCTGAATCGCGAAAGGCGTGCGTGCTGGCTCATGCGAGTTTCGCCTCCATTTCCTTGGCTTGCGCGCGGTGGAAGATCATGATTGGAATGATTAGCAGCAGCAGCATGACGATGGAAACCGCCGAGGCCACTGGCCAGTCGCGGTTATTGAAGAATTCCTGCCAGAGAATGCGGCCGATCATCAAGGTGTCCGGACCGCCCAGCATTTCGGGAATCACGAATTCACCGACCACCGGAATCATGACCAACATCGAGCCGGCGATGATACCGGCCTTGGACAGCGGCAAGGTCACTTTCAGGAACGCCTTCCAGGGGCGGGCGCCGAGATCGCTGGCGGCCTCCAGCAGACGGATGTCGAGCTTGACCAGATTGGCATAGAGCGGCAGTACCATGAACGGTAGATAGGCATAGACGATACCGATGTACACCGCTATCGGCGTGTGCATGATGGCCAGAGGCTCGTCGATTACGCCGGTCCACATCAGGAAATTGTTGAGCAGGCCGTTGTTTTTCAGGATGCCGATCCAGGCATAGATGCGGATCAGGAACGAGGTCCAGGACGGCAGCACCACCAGCATTAGCGCGATGTTGCGGGTGGCCGGATCCATGCGGGCGATGGCATAGGCCATCGGATAGCCGATCAGCAGGCATAGGAAGGTCGAAATCACGGCGATCTTGATCGAACTCAGGTACGCGCTCACATACAGCGAATCCTTGATCAGATACATGTAGTTCTTGAGATGCACATCGAGCGCGGGATGACCGTCAATCCAGACCAGCAACGGGGTGTACGGCGGCATGGCGATGGCGGCCTGGGAGAACGAAATCTTGAAGGCGATGGCCAGCGGTATCGCGAAAAACAGCAACATCCAGATATAGGGGACGGCGATGACCAGCCAACGCGAACCTGGAAGATACTTCTTCAGGCTGCGGAGCGCACGGCTCATGAGGTCAGCACCACGCCGGAGTTGTCATTCCAACTCAGCCAGACCACATCGTTCCAGGTGAAATTCTCCGAAGCCCAGCGCTTCATGTTGACGAAGTTGCATAGTACCTTGGCACCGCCAGGCAGGCGCACGTGGTAGACGGAATGCGAACCGAAGTAGGCGATTTCCTCGATGACCCCGCGCACCTTGTTGTATGGCTGTGCAGGCTCATCCTTGTCGATGCGTACCTTCTCGGGCCGTATGGCAAACGACACGCTCATGCCGTCATAGCCGGTGATGCCGTGTCCGACGTAAATCGGCGCGTCCATCTGCGGTGAGATGATGGTGACGTGATCAGTCTCGTCTTCGCCGATGCGACCTTCGAAAAGATTGACTGAACCGATGAACTCAGCAGTGAAACGCGAGTTCGGCTGTTCGTAGATTTCATCGGGCATACCGACCTGGCGGATGCGGCCAGCATCCATGACCGCGACGCGGTGCGCCATGGTCATCGCCTCTTCCTGGTCATGAGTGACCATGATGCAGGTCACGTTCAGGCGTTCGACAATGTTGACCAGTTCGATCTGCATCTGCGAGCGCAGTTTCTTGTCCAGCGCCGCCATCGGCTCGTCGAGCAGCAGCAGTTTAGGGCTGGTGGCCAAGGCCCTCGCCAGCGCCACGCGCTGCTGCTGGCCACCGGAAAGCTGGTGGGGTTTGCGTTTGGCGAACTTACTCATCTGCACCAGCGCCAGCATCTCTTCGACGCGGCAGGCGACTTCATCCTTGGGCATTTTCTTCTGGTTCGGGCCGAATGCGACATTCTGCTCGACCGTCATGTGCGGAAATAAGGCATAAGACTGGAACATCATATTCACTGCCTGTTGGTAAGGCGGAATATTGTTCATTGACTGCCCGTCCAAGATGATCTCGCCGGCAGTCGGTTTTTCGAAGCCGGCCAGCATGCGCAGCAGGGTCGACTTGCCGCAGCCAGAGGCGCCGAGCAACGCGAAAATCTCGCCTTTGTGGATACTGAGACTGACATCATCGACGGCGACGAAACCGTCGAATTCCTTACGGATACCTTCAATGCGGACGTAGTTATCGACCTTGGCCTTTTCAGGCTTGCCGTTGCAGGCAGGCGCGGTCTGGGTCGCTTGATTCATGGTGTTTCCATTCCCGTGAAAAAGAAGGGCAAGCCGATCGACTTGCCCTGGTTACTTCTTAATTACTGACCGGTCTTGAGGCCTGTCCAGATACGGTTGAACAGACGGTCAACATCCGCCGGCAGTACGGCCAGACTGAACAGACCCTTGCTGGCCTCCGGTGTCGGATACACGCCGGTATTGGCCTTCAGCTCCGGGTCAATCTTCTCGAAAGCCGCTTTGTTGGCGCTGGCGTAGGACACGTGGTTGGAGATTTCAGCCGCCACTTCCGGACGCAGGAGGTAGTTGATGAAGATATGGGCGTTGTTCGGATGCTTGGCATCTTTCGGAATCGCCATCATGTCGAACCACATCGGTGCGCCTTCCTTCGGAATCACATAGGCGATTTCAACGCCGTTCTTGGCCTCCGCAGCACGGTCCTGGGCCTGGAGGATATCGCCGGACCAGCCAACCGCGACGCAGGCGTCACCGTTGGCCAGGGCATTGATAAATTCCGAGGAATGGAACTGGGTAATCGACGGACGCAGCAGCTTCAGGCGCACTTCGGCCTTGGCGATGACCGCCGGATTGAAGCTGTTGGGTTCTTCGCCGAGGTATTTCAGCACCGGTGGAATGATTTCGGACGGAGTGTCGAGGAAATACACGCCGCATTGCTTCAGCTTGGCCAGATTTTCCGGTTCGAACACCATAGCCCAGCTGTCGGTCGGTGCGGCATCGCCGAACACTTCCTTGATCTTGGCGACGTTGTAGCCGATGCCAGTGGTGCCCCACAGGTAATTGACCGAGTGCGCGTTGTCCGGATCGAGCTTGGCGATGTTGGCCTGGATGGCGGGGTCCATGTTGGTCAGATTTGGGATCTTGGATTTATCCAGCGGCATGAACACACCGGCCTGGATCTGCCGGGCCAGGAATGTCAGTGAAGGCACCACCACGTCGTAACCGGTATTGCCGGTGACCAGTTTGGTTTCTAGCACTTCATTGCTGTCGAACACGTCATAGGTGACCTTGATGCCGGTTTCTTTTTCGAAATTGGCAAGAGTGTCCGGCGCGATGTAATCGGACCAGTTGTAGACGTTCAGGACTTTCTCTTCTTCAGCCGCGCCGGCCGGGGCGGCTTCCTTCTTTCCGCAGGAAGCGAGAATCAGCGCGGTCACCGCAATACCCAACAGTTTCAGTTTCATCATTTAACCCTCTCTATTGAAGTTTAATGTCACCATCCCGCCAGGATGGCGGCCTCCTACCCGTTCAGGCCAAAGCCTTTGCGGTGTCATTCAACGACTTCCAAGCCTTCTCGAACAGCTCGTCGATTTCACTGCGGCTGATGACCAGAGGCGGCGACAGCAGCATGGAATCGTAGGTGGCCCGGAGGATGAGTCCGTTGTTCAAGGCAATATTACGGCATAATCCGCCCACCTTGCCACGGTCGGCGAAAAACTTTCGTTCGACCTTGTTCGGGACTAATTCGAGGGCCCCGACCATGCCGGCAATGCGGACTTCGCCGACCAGTGGGTGCTCACCCAGCGCCTTCCAGCGCTCGGCCAGATAGGGGCCGGTGTCGTGTTTGCAGGTTTCGACGATTTTCTCATCCTGCAGGATGCGGATGTTCTCCAGGGCGACCGCGGCACAGACTGGATGGCCGGAATAGGTGTAGCCGTGCGCCAGTTCGCCGCCCTGCTGTCGCAGGACCGAAGCCACGCGCTCGTTGAAAAGCACCGCGCCCATCGGGATGTAGCCCGAAGTCAGGCCTTTGGCGGTGGTCATGATGTCCGGAGTGAACCCGAAATACTGGGCGCCGAACCACTCGCCGGTGCGTCCGTAACCACAGATCACTTCGTCGGCACACAGTAGGATGTCGTATTTACGGCAAATGCGCTCGATTTCTGGCCAATAGCTCATCGGCGGAATATAGACACCGATGGCACCCATAATCGGTTCGCCGATGAAGGCGGCCACGCGATCCGGGCCGAGCTCGAGGATTTTCTCTTCCAGCCGGCGCGCCGCGACCAGACCGTATTCCTGTTCGGAATAGTCACCGCCGTCGGCGAAGAAGAACGGCGGTTCGATGTGGTGGATGTCCGGAATTGGCAGTCCACCCTGTGCGTGCATGCCCTTCATACCGCCGAGGCTGGCACCGGCCATAGTCGAGCCGTGGTAACCATTGTGGCGGCCGATGACGATGTTCTTGTTCGGCTGATCCTGCACCGCCCAAAAATGCCGGACCATGCGCAGCACGGTGTCGTTGCCTTCCGAGCCGGAATTGGAATAGAACACGTGGTTGAGATCGGCCGGCGAGATTTCGGCCAGCTTGGCGGCCAGATGGATGGCCGGCTCGGTGGTGCACTGGAAGAAGGTGTTGTAGTAAGCCAGTTCGTCCATCTGGCGGGCGGCCACCTGCCCCATCGATTTGCGGCCGTACCCGATGTTCACGCACCACAGGCCGGCGAAGGCGTCGAGCAGTTTGTTGCCTTCCTTGTCCCAGACATAACAGCCTTCTCCACGGGTCAGGATGCGGGTGCCTTTCTTGGCCAGCTCAGCGTTGTCGTTGAACGGATGGATGTGGTGGGCGGCATCGAGCTGCTGCAGACGTTCATAGGCGTGGGGCATGACGGGCAATCCGGTTAGACGTTGAGCAGCAGGAATTCGCGTTCCCAGGAACTGATGACACGGAAGAAGGTCTCATATTCCTTGCGCTTGATGCACACATAGGCGCGGCAGAAGCGTTCGCCGAGTATGGCCGACAGCGCCTCGGAACGCTCCAGATACTCAAGCGAATCCTGCATCGACTTGGGCAGCTCGAAGCCGGAGGTGTGGGTGTAGCCGGTCGAGGGTTCGGTCGGTTGCAGCTTGTGTTCGATGCCGAGCAGGCCGCAGGCCAGCGTGGCGGCGATGGCCAGATACGGGTTGACGTCGGAACCGGCGAAGCGAGTTTCCACCCGCATGTTTTCCGGCGAATCGAACGGCACGCGCAGGCCGCAGGTGCGATTGTCATAGCCCCACTGCACGTTCTTCGGCGACACTTCCCCGTAAATCAGGCGGCGGTAGGAATTCACGTTCGGCGCGAAGAAGGCCATGGCCTCGGGAATATAGCGCTGCAAGCCACCCAGATAGTTCATGAACAGATCACTGTGGCGGGCGCCGCCCTTGCCGATGAACACGTTCTTGCCGGTCTTGGCATCGACCAGACTCTGGTGGATGTGCATCGAACTGCCCGGCTCGTTTTCCATCGGCTTGGCCAGGAATGTGGCGTAGATGTTGTGGCGCATCGCAGCTTCACGCATGGTGCGCTTGAACAGGAACACCTGGTCGGCGCGCGACAGCGGATCGGCATGGATGAAGTTGATTTCCAGCTGGGCCGCGCCGGATTCATGGATCAAGGTATCGACGTCGAGTTCCATGGCTTCGCAGTAGTCGTACATCAGATCGAGGATCGGATCGAATTCGTTGACGGCATCGATCGAGTAGCTCTGGCGCGCCGTTTCCGGCCGGCCATTACGGCCGGCCGGGGGCTGCAGCGGAAAATCCGGATCGGTGTTCTTCTGCACCAGAAAGAACTCCAGCTCGGGTGCGATGATCGGTTTCAGACCGAGCGCATCGTAGCGTTCGATGACCCGTCGCAGCACATTGCGCGGGGCCAGATCGTGCGGCTTGCCTTCCTTGGTGAAGCAGTCATGGATGATCTGCACGGTCGGGTCGGAGGCCCAGGGCACGGTGCGCACGGTGTTGGGATCGGGCCGCAGGTACATGTCCGAATCGGACGGGCTGACGATCTGATCGTATTCATCGATGTATTCGCCGGTGACCGTGGTGGCAAAAATGCCTTCCGGCAGACGGGTGCCGAAATCGTGCGAGAACTTGGCGGCCGGAATGATCTTGCCGCGGGCGTTGCCGGTCATGTCCGGTACCAGACACTCGACCTCGGTGATGCGGTTTTCACGCAGCCAGCGTTTCAGATGGCTTTCTTCGCGTTCACTGGCGGCGCTCTGCTTGGCCGGGATCGACACGACCTTGTCCTCCTTGGCGGACAGGATGCGGCATTCGGATTTCTTGGCGGCTTTTTTGCCGGTCTTGGCCGGGCTTTTCGTCGCTTTCGGGGTTTTTGTGACTTTCTTGTTCATGATTTCACCGGTTTCGGTGTTCGGCGCGGACTTTGCAGGCAGCACCGAAGGCTTTGAATATTTCGAGAGAGAACGTATTTTCCGTAACCTTCCATTCCGGGTGCCACTGCACCGCCAGCAGAAAAGTGTCATCGGAATCGAGACGGATGGCCTCGATCAGTCCGTCAGGCGCCATGGCTTCGGCAATCAGGTTGGCGCCCAATTTGTTCAGGCCTTGGCCATGCAGGGAGTTGACGTTCACTTCAGTCGCACCGGCCCAGCGCGCCAACCAGCCGTCCGGGGCCAGATTCAGGGCATGTGCCGGAGCGTATTGCACATCCAGCGGCTGGCTGAGGTCTTCCTTGTGATTCATCATGCCGGGCACCTCATGCACTTTCTGGTGCAGGGTGCCGCCCATGGCCACGTTCACTTCCTGGAAACCGCGGCAGACCGCCAGCACGGGAACGCGTTTGGCAATCGCTTTCCGGATGAGGTTGAGCGTGGTCAGATCACGGGTCGGATCATGCAGATTGCCCGCGTAACTGGGCTCATCTGAGTAGTGATGCGGCTCGATGTTGCTCGGCGAACCCGGCAGAAACAATCCGTCCAACTGCTCCAGCAACGCATCCAGATCCAGACCCGGAGCAACGGAGGGAATCAGCAGCGGTTGCGCACCCGAACCGTCCAGAATGGCGCGGATGTATTTTTCACCCACGGCCTGGAACGGATGCGGGCCGATCATTCTGCTGTCTGCGGGGATTCCGACGAAAATCATGCACGAGTACTGCGTGGCTCGATAGAGCCTTTACCCTAACCCGACTGTAAAATTTTATCAACAGAAATTTTCAAGCCGGCAAAGATCCTGATGAACCGGTAACAAAGCCCATTCGGCCGGAATCGACGTCCATGAAATGTTTGTTTGAGCTCACGGAATGCCATAAATATGCACCAAAATCGGCATGAATGATGAATATTTTTTACACTCTCCGAAATCTCTGCTAGTATCAGCGCAACCATTCCGGATGCCTGCAATGACCGATTCGACCCTCCATCCCGCCGATGCCAAGGTTCTGGCCGCCCATGACAATGCCGAACTGATCGACCTGATCCTGCCCGATATGAACGGCCTGCTGCGCGGCAAACGCATCACCCGCGACGCACTGGAAAAGGTGTTCCAGAACGGCGTGTGCCTGCCGATGTCGCTGATCGGCACCGATGTGACCGGCAATACCGTGGAAGAAACCGGCCTGGGCTATGACATCGGCGACGAAGACCGTATCTGCCGCCCGATTCCAGGCACCCTGCGCCCGATTCCCTGGCAGCAGCGCCCGATGCTGCAATGCCTGCTGAGCATGGAAGGCTTCCACGGCGGCATGTTTTCGGCCAATCCGCGTGAAGTGCTGAAGAATGTGCTGCAAAAATTCACCGACCGCGGTCTGACCCCGGTGGTGGCGGTCGAGCTCGAGTTCTACCTGCTCGACAAACAACTGACCCCGGACGGTCGCCCGCAGACCTCGATCAACCCCTCCACCGGTGAACGCAACAAGACCACCCAGGTCTATTACATGGGCGATCTGAACGATTACCAGGGCTTCACCGACGCCGTGGCCGATGCCTGCGCGGTCCAGAACATTCCGGCCGATACCGCCGTGGCCGAATACGCGCCGGGCCAGTTCGAAATCAACCTGAAGCACCGCGATGACGCCGTGGCCGCCTGCGACGACGCCACACTGCTCAAACGCGCCATCAAATCCATTGCCGAACAGCAGAATCTGCTGGCCAGCTTCATGGCCAAGCCGTTCGTGGATCAGGCCGGTTCCGGCACGCACATCCATGTATCCTTGCTGGACAAGAACGGCAAAAACATCTTCGCCAGCACCCAGGAAAACCCGGCGGCGGAACTCAAGCACGCCATTGCCGGACTGCAGTCGGTGTCCAATGACTGCATGCTGATGTTCGCGCCGCACGCCAACAGCTACCGCCGTTTCGTGCTGAACGCCTTCGTGCCGTTGAACGACTGCTGGGGCTTCAACAACCGCACCGTGGCCATGCGCATTCCGCATTCCGATGAAAAGAACGTGCGCATCGAACACCGAATTGCCGGCGCCGATGCCAACCCATATCTGGTGACCGCCGCGGTGTTGGCCGGCATTCTGCACGGTCTGGATGCCAAGGGCGATCCGGGCCCGGCCATCAAGGGCAATGCCTACCTACAGACCGAACAACGGCAACTGTTCTGGCGCGACACCATCAACGACTTCATGGCCAGCGGCTTCATCAAGGACACGTTCGGCGCTGAATTCCAGCACGTGTTCGGCCAGCAGAAACTCAAGGAAATGCGCAGCTTCTACACCGAAGTCACCACGCTCGAATACGACTGGTACCTGCGCTCGGTCTGAGCCGGGTTTCGCGCATGTCCGGCAGCCACGTCCGCTCCTGGTACGCCGCCTCGGTGCCGGATTTTCCGGCGCAACCGGTGCTCGAAGGACCCTTGCAGGCCGATGTCTGCATTCTTGGCGCCGGCATCACCGGCCTGTCCACCGCCATCGAACTGGCCGAAGCCGGCATGTCGGTGGTGGTTCTTGAAGGCCAGCGCGTCGGCTGGGGCGCTTCAGGGCGCAACGGCGGCCAGGCCATTTTTGGCTTCGGCTGCGATCAAAGCAAAATCACCCAAGCGGTCGGGCTGAGCGACTCCAGGCGTCTGTTCGACTGGTCGCTGGAAGGCCTTGATCTGATCAAACAGCGCTGCATGCAATAC
>Ga0078894_10004823_pt1 | contig 10352 bp, 8 predicted proteins | sample LauGreSu1BDMLBSD_2_FD_67506 | JGI IMG/M metagenome (GOLD analysis project Ga0078894, IMG submission 67506) | Freshwater lake microbial communities from Lake Michigan, USA - Su13.BD.MLB.SD (version 4) (version 4) | ecosystem: Environmental > Aquatic > Freshwater > Lake | place: Lake Michigan, USA...
CGCAGTGTCAAAGACAAAACAGTCTTCAAAGATTATTATTACTGTGTCGCGGTTTAATCTATTCGTTACACCGTATTACACTCAGTAATAATAATCAACATTTTTGTGGGTCAGTATAATTCAAATACTTATTCCTCAGCCCCCGTCAGTCGCGACAGGCCGTGGTCTGTCTTCTTATCCATCACGACGTCCTCGCTCTCAAACAGTTCCTTGCGCATCTCTTCTACCGTCATCGTCACTGACGCGGTCTCATCACCAGCATTCCAAATGCCGCCACCAACACCCTCGCCGACGCCCACACTCGCACCGCTCGCACCGCTCGCACCGCCCGCACTCGCTGCGCTCGTTTCCTTCGGCTTCGCATCCACCAATGTCTCGCCATCCTTCGCCAACATCTGCGTCAACTTATTGCCGCTCTCCTTCGCCAACTTCATATTCTCTTGAATCGCCTTTGCCTTTGTATCCTTGACACGCTTGTCAAACTCGTTCTTGGCCTGTTCCTCGTTCTTCTTCTTCTCGGCCATCAACTGATTCAAGGTCTCCTCCATATACTCAACACGACCAGTCTTATACGCGTCAGGGTGAAATGGCACCCACAAACCGACAGGTCCGACAAATACATCGTGATTCGGGTCCACTTCACGCAACATCTGGCAACGCAACTCTGCCTCCTTCTGTGAACCAAAGACGCCGCGCACTTTCAAACCGCGCACACTCGTCTGGAAGTTATGCTTCTCATTGAATTCGGTCTCAAGGTCATCTTCGTGCTTATCCAAAAATGTCTTATACTCGTCATAAATATTTGTCTTCTGTAGTATTTCTTTCTCTTCTTTAGCAAATTCCTGAAAATCCGCCGTCAATTTGTCAAAATTTACGTGATGCTTAAAGGATACAAAGTTAAGGAACTGGATGAACTTCTCCATTGACTTTTGATAGTCCCAATAATGAAGAAACTTCTCAAAAAAGAAATGGTCCTTCTGCTTGAGAATGGATTCTGGGGAAACAAACGACAAACACGCAAACTTCTGACCTGCGATAGGCTTGTCTTCTTCTAACAAATCAATATATTTAGGATTGACATCACCGGTTTTGGTGTGTTTGAGTTCAACACCGGAAGGGGGGACTGGGGTGGACATCACGGAATGAAATGAAGCGAAGTAGAATAATGTATAATATAATATGTTATAGTTGTTTAAGTGTTTTAACGCACAATCATTGTAAATATTAATTTCTTGACATTATTTATAATAAATAAACACAATGTCCGGAGTTTTTGATTTAGGCGAACTCGTGAAGAGAACCATTAAGTATTTAGTGGAAGGTGTTATGGTGGCTATCGCCGCTTACGCCATCCCCAAACGCAGTTTGTCGTTTGATGAGGTTGCCCTTATTGCTCTGACCGCCGCGGCCACCTTCAGCATTCTGGATACGTATGTTCCCAGTTTGGCCGTTTCCGCTAGGACTGGTGCCGGCTTCGGTATCGGTGCCAACCTCGTCGGCTTCCCCACCCCTCTGCGCGTCTAAATATAACGCGTCATTCCGTCATTCCGTTCCTTGTAATATATGCTTCAACTAGTATATATTACAACAATGATGATTTTATCAGGAGTCAATCCATTTCGTTCGTGGATAGGAATGCCGCCACCACCCAAAAAAGAAAGCGGCGCAGTATCCGAACTCCGTGAGCGCTTTAGCTCGTATCATTACAATATCGTAGAACGCGACCCAGACCGTTTCCGTATTTTTGTAGCTTTAGCAATTACATATATTATCGTTCTTCTCGTCCAACCGACACGATACTATTGGTGGTATCCATCGTTCAATATCACAATATCAGGTTTCGGTAAGGCATTCCCAGACAGCCGCACGGAAGTTCATACCGTCGTCACTGAATATATTATGAAGCGAATGCCGAGCGACGTCGCATTTTTCCGACTTACAGATATGAATCCCGCCGCCGCATTTACACCAGTGATTACACCTGACGAAATGTCTATCGTGGAAATGGACCACATTATGACAAATACCCGCGTGATGTTCATCACCAAAATGCTGAAATGGTTCTATAATCGCGCCCGACCCGCACAAATCGCACCCGAAATCATCAATGAGGCAAATGGAACGCTCTTACGTTCAGACTCCGCAGCAACGCCAGCTTATCCATCAGGGCACGCTCTTCAAACCTATTATTTAGCGAAAATACTCGCACGGAAATTTCCCGCCAAAACTCAGGCGGTGATGGAGGTCGCGACCAAGTGTGCGAATATCCGCATAATGACCGGACATCATTATCCGAGTGACCGGGATTTTGCGTGGTGGGTCGTAGACCAGTATTTGACGGACAGCTAGGGCCTCGCGTGTTACCACATTCGCATTGGCGGCGGCCGTTTCACAAGATCCGTCATCATTTTCTCGTAATTCACTTCCTTTTTCTCAATATCACTATAACCTGCCCGCTGGATGACACAAAGAGGCGTGATAAGATACCATCGGTCCACCTTTTGAAGTTTTTTCCAATACGCGTCACACGCATACACTGGCGCATTTCCAGGATTCGCAATGAGCCCCGCCAACCCTTCTTCAAAATTACGAAGTAACGTGTCATAATACCGATTACATACGAGATAACATCCAGTTGTCTGGCAATTCGCCACCCGAAAACAGTCGGGTGCTTCTATTTTGAACGGTGGATAATTATTTCCAGAAAACAATACGACGTCCCAATCATCGCGAAACCGCGAGAAAAAGGATGATACTTGATGAATTAATACTTCCGGATGAATAATGTACGCATCATCTTCAAAAATCAGAACGTGTTCCCAGCCGTTATTCTTCGCGATACGAAGACATTCAATATGACTTTTGGTGCACCCAATCGCACCATTATTATCATCTTTGATAGCGGAAAACCGCGGAACTGGAGTAAATGCGAAATCCTGCGGGTATCGTCTTTGAAGTTCTTCAAATTGATCTTCAAATAATTTACGACGGTCAAATCGCGAATCCAAATTGATGTAAATCGCGTGCTTTATATCGGAGAATTTACGAAGCATTCTATTCTATATTGACTATATAGTTCGTTTTTATATAATATTTCATACGTATAACGTAGCGTAGTGTAACGTCTCGTGACCGATAATGATAAACATAACATTTAGTTCTTGCTTGTATCAAATGAAAAACCGACACGGTTATGAAAAACATATGAATTGGTTTCGCGATTTTATTGGGGTCATCAATCAGTTTTATTTAGTTATTTATACTGGCGAGAATGAATACCCCTGGATTTGTAATGAAATACAGAAACTGGACGAAACCACACAGCGAAAAATGAAGGTCATCCTCAAACCATTTTCCGAGTTTCACAATTATAAACACGAGAGATTTTGGATGGATAACAATGCGCGACCCGAATGTAAAATTTCAGAAATCGCAGATTGGCGTCTCAATATGTTGTGGTGCGAAAAGACGCATTTTGTAAGAGAGACTATTGAAAAACAATACTTTGACACGGAATATTATGGGTGGTGCGATGTCGGCTATTTTCGCGATACTTTATCGTGGGGTGGGGGTGAGTATCGCGAGAGAATACGCAAACAGTGGCCGAACCCAAATAAAATCAACCGTCTTCATAAAGACAAAGTGTATTATGGATGTAATATATCGCCTAAAAATTTACATACATGTTACTATTTTCATATGAACCATTTTCACAATAAAGAACCAGATACTGGTATTCCGAGAGATTTATATCCTCCACTCGCACATTTGTTGAGTGGTGGGTTTTACATCACTGGGCGTGAAAAGGCGTTATGGTGGTGTCGCCGTTTTCAAGATGTTCTTGAACAATATATTACGAATAATGCGGTGATTCAAGACGACCAACATATCATCGCACATTGTGTTTTTACAACTCGTGAAACGGTGGCAAGTGGAACAATGAATGGAACGATGACCGGAACCACGAGCGACGATTTTTGTATATTGAAAATAACCGAAACAAGTCAGGATAAACTATGGTTTTTATTCCGGGACTTTCTCTTATAATACAAACTTAAACCGAGTTGTTTGTATTCTATATATCGACGGGTGTTATGATAACGGCTACAATTATGGGTGGATTAGGGAACCAGCTTTTCCAAATATTCGCAGTCATCGCGGCAGCTCTTCGCAATAACGATACATTTTTTTTTATGCAACACCAAGAATTATCTGGCCATCCCAGGCATCCTCGGTATACACATTGGAGCACAATACTGAGCGGGTTACGCCGATATCTCACACCTAGTAATTCCGTCACCGATAAAATGTTCCAGTCTTTACCGCGATGGTATGAACTCGGGTTTCATTATACAGCTCTTCCGTCTGAAACTGTGAAATATCCGAAACCATTGCGTCTTCACGGTTATTTCCAGAGTGAACGATATTTCGTAGATAAATACAGAGAGATATGTGAAATGATACAACTAAAGGAACAACAAACAAGGATAATGCAACTCTATGAAAACGAAACATGGGGTCGCGATTATTATCGTAATGAATGTTCATCTCAGGATAAGATGCGTCGCGAATTAGTAAGCATTCATTTCCGGATTGGTGACTTGGTGCTGAATTTACGTATTCATCCTGTGATGACGGTAGACTATTATTATCGCGCCATTTCGCATATTGTTACCACGCCGCCTTCGGCGGCCTCATCGGCGACCTCGGCTTCATCACCGAAGTCGTATTCATTCCTCGTCTTCTATGAACCGTGCGACAAGGAAATCGTTCTCAAACACATCGCCGAATTAAAACATCGTTGTGCGACGGATATCCACGGACCCGCATACGGGCGCGACATTCAGTTTCATTTTGTTCGCGACACCATCGCGGATTGGCAACAGATGCTTTTAATGAGTGTTTGCGACCATAATATCATCGCGAATAGCACATTTAGTTGGTGGGGTGCGTATTTTAATGCGAACCCGCGGAAAGTCGTTTGTTATCCAAGTGTCTGGTTTGGGCCAGGCGCATCCCATAATACGCGAGATTTGTGCCCGGAGTCGTCGTCCTGGGTCAAGATTGATGCTACGGCGTGAATTGTATAATATATTCGTATATGTATATATTATATTCTTATGGAAGGACAATACGTCAATATTCTGTCAAATGAGACAATCGGCTATCTTCTCTCGCGTGAGGAGGTTATCGTCGCAAAAGCGCGTGTGAACGCAAAAGCATCGGCGGCGTCGTCGTCGTCGTCGTCCGTATCCGAACAGTTTACCGTCCCGCTTACACCAACGATTCGCTCAGAACTGTTTGCAGGTATGGGGCTCAAGTTATCACATATTACGGCAATTCCGATGCGGTGGGTGAAAGGAGATACGCCCGCGCACCACGACACCGGTATTTCCAGTTTTACGCATACACATTTAGTATATTTAACAGACAGTGTTGGTGACCTTCTAGTGGATGGCGTTATGTACCCTATCCGCCGTGGATACGGTTATATATTCTCCGAGGGGGTCTCTCACGAAACGGTCGGAACCGACGCAGACTCCGAGCCGCGTCTTTTACTCGGTCCAATCAGTGAGACAGGTTTCACGGTGGGTGTTGCTCCTAGCGGTAACACTATTTCCTTTCCAGGCGGAACCACCGTTTATATACGACAAGCCGCAGTGGGTGAACCACTGTATTATAGTGTTAATATGGGTTCGTGGACTGAGTTATCTTTATATCATACTGAAATAATCAATTCCGACCAACCTCTTGGCCTAGTAACCATTGAATTTATCACGGATATTACACTGGATGGAATTGTAGGAGGAGGTGCCAATAGTTATTTCATCTGCGGGTCAGATGGTATTCAGTTCGGTTCTAGAATACTAAAACCAGATGGAACTCGCCCTGTTATCACGATAGACGGCATAACTGATTATCCAGGTCTCATTCAAAATGGGAATAGCGGTGTAAATGGCTATAACACGATTTACATCACGAATCTGGAAATTCGCGCATCAGGCGGTGCGACACTCGCAAATGGTGGCGGTTGGATAGGACAATCCTATTTTGGGAAGGGGACCACCGCGTCCAGTGCGATTCTTCTGAACTGTCATTCTACGGGGGATACGGGCGTTGGATGCGGTGGTATCGTCGGTCAATACTCAGGCCCAGTAAAATGTGTGAGTTGCTCTTCGGCGGGAGTTATTGGGCAAACTGGTGGCGGTATCATCGGCGCGAATTCGCCATCTACCGCAGGTGCGTTGAGTTGCGAGTCGTGCTGGTCTACTGGATTCATTGGAGCATACGGTGGCGGTATTACCGGCCAATCTACCGGCGCAGCGACTATCGCGAATTGCTACTCTACTGGTAGTATGAACCAAAACGCAGGCGGTATCTCCGGGCGATATTCCGGCGGAAATCATTATATAAGTGATTGCTATAGCCGAGGCGCGATTGGAGACTATGGTGGTGGCATCATCGGAAGTGAATGTGGATGGACGTCTATCACGAATTGTTATTCGGTCGGTGTCATACCATATAATGCGGGAGGTATCCTCGGAAATCTACTCGGAAATAATACGGATAAAATAGTGTCAAATTGTTATGTTACGGGGGCGACGAACCATCCTCAATATGGATATATTATACCTGGATACAGCAACCTTACCGGAAATATTGGTGTAGTGGATGGCACGGTTTATTTGACAAACAATGCGGCAACAACAGGTTGGGTCAATACCACCGCAAATACTACACTCACGGGCACCCCCGCCTCCGCGGCAGCACCTATCGGCGCGAAATGGGTCTATGCCGGTGCCAACACACCTTATGAAATCTACGCGATGGGTTATACGCCTTATACGCGCACAGTGGTAGCGGGGACGCCGCCTGCGATGGTGCGTTCTTTTGCGACCAGCGTCGTATCTGGTGACGCGCAAACGGCTGCGCCCGGACTCATTACTGGCGGTAGTCGGGTGTATGCGTTATATCGCGTGGCGGACGGTGTTCCTGCTTCATATGGGGGTATCGCAATAAACGTTGTATCCGGTATTATAGCGACATCTCGTGCGACAACCCCCGGTGTTTATACCCTGACCATTCGGAATACAGGGAGTTACCACTTCACCATAGTCACACTCACTGTGCTTCCGCGTCACCCTTATTCAATGTTTGGTTTGTATACGGACAACGCGCAAGTCTACTATAAATCGCATAGTCTCGCAAGTGGCGGGGTAGGAGGAGTGCGTAATCATAGGAAGAAGGCGAGGAGGACGTAATTCCATATCTCATCCGCATCTACGGAGTCGCAATAAACTCCCAATCCAATTCAATACATATCTGTTTCCATATCTGGTCTTGTTCTATCCGTTTCTCTCGGTCTTTCAACATTGGAAAGAACGGCAGGAATTCGCGCCGACCTAGTAACTCGCACAACTTATACACCGTATAATAATAATTCAAGAAATTCACCCGGTCGTCGGGGCAAAATTTCGCATAAGGGGCTTGTATTTCCATAAACAGATTACACAATCGGTCTTCGAGGTCAGGTGTCATCACCGGAGGCTTAATCCCCAACTTATCTTTAATAAATGGAATGTGCTCGTAATATTTATTAAATCCTAGTTTCTTCATAATTTCTTTCGCCTTCTTATCGGTGAATTGGGTAATTTCAATCCGCTCCTTCTTGATTTGCTGTTTGATGCTTTCTAGCACATTATCGGGAATACACGTGGTCTCTTTCGCCTGGAACTGCGCGAGGATTTCGCGGAAATGGTTGATGCGCTTATACGCGTAAAAACACGCCTCTTTAGGCGGTTCCTTATACGACGGTTTCTCATTGTCAATCAGGAATACTACCTGCTTCGCGCACTGATTACAAACCATAATACCTTCGCTTTCCACCGGTATCATTTCGCCTTGGTGGCAGAATTGGCAAATATCCGTAGGGTAGACATATTTAGAAACATCCATATAGGTCTGGTCAATACTCGCCAGATACTTTTCTACATTATTGTGCTGGTTTTTGAAAAGTTCCTCCGTTTTCTTCGCTTCCGGGAGATTGAAGAACGCATTTAGGGATTTTGTTTTCATTGAACCACCACTCGTTATGGTTTTCTTGGTCTCAAAATACTCAAAGATATACTCACTGTTGTGAAGGTAGTAGTTTTTATAGTCTTGTTGGTGCTTTTTGATGGTCGCATTGATTTCTTTAATCCGGTCACGGATTTCAAGGCATTCATCTATGCTTGTGCTCGGCCGCGGAATCGCTCCGGTCCCTTCCGCGATTCCACGACCTCGCGCTTCGCCGCTAGAATCGTCGTTGGACTGGGAGGAATCATCGGCGCAGGAATCTACACCGCTACCTCCAGGCATTTCCCCCGTCAATTCTGACCGTCGGTCAATTCTTACGGCACCGCCGCCCCCTAATTGAACGTAGTTGCGACACTCTGCTCGCATCGTTCGGCTCTCGCCGAACAGTATCCCGCCGTTGGGGGGCGGACACCCCCCTCGTATGAATTGCAATCGTTCCTTTAGGGAGTTTTTCTCCGCAATAAGACCTGGAATAATTGTATCTTGTATATATTGAAACTCCGACTGTAATTCTTTATGCTTACTATCTAGTGTAGTTATACTGCGCTCATCCAGAATAATCTTTTTAGGAGGCTTATACTTGAATAATGACATCACTCTACTGTAGCCCCCGTCGCCACCGCCACTGCCGTTATTGAAAGATAGTATAAGAAGGTTTAGCAATTTTTGTTTAATTTCTATTTCATTATTTTATCAATGAATTCATTGTTTTATCAATGAATTATTCGTATAATATGTCAATTTCGCGAATTTTTTTTCTTTTTGAATAGTATAACAAGCTTTTTACAATGGGTGGAGGACTTATGCAACTTGTCGCCTATGGCGCCCAAGACGTTTACCTGACGGGTAACCCCCAGATCACTTTCTGGAAGGTTTCCTACAAGCGTCACACCAACTTCGCCATGGAGTCTATCGAGCAGACTTTTAACGGCCAGGCTGACTTCGGTCGCCGTGTGACCTGCACCATCTCCCGTAACGGTGATTTGGCGTACCGCACCTACCTTCAGGTGACTCTCCCCGAGATTAGCCAGACTCTCAAGAATACTGGCACCGGCAACGTCTACGCCCGTTGGCTTGACTTCCCCGGTGAGCAGCTCATCTCTCAAGTTGAGGTTGAGATCGGTGGCCAGCGCATTGACCGCCAATACGGTGACTGGATGCACATCTGGAACCAGCTCACGATGTCCACCGAGCAGCAGCGTGGTTACTTCAAGATGATCGGAAACACTACCCAGTTGACCTTCATCACTGACCCCTCCTTCAACGACATTGATGGCCCTTGCGATGCCAACGCTCCTCGCCAGGTTTGCGCTCCCCGCAATGCTCTCCCCGAGACCACCCTCTATGTCCCCCTCCAGTTCTGGTTCTGCCGCAACCCCGGTCTGGCCCTCCCCCTCATCGCTCTTCAGTACCACGAGGTCAAGATTAACCTTGATATCCGCCCCATTGAGGAGTGCTTGTGGGCCATGTCCAGCCTCAACGACACCACCGCCGTAAAGGTCACCTCTGCCTACAACCAGTCCCTCGTCGCCGCTTCCCTCTACGTTGACTACGTCTTCTTGGATACCGATGAGCGCAGACGTATGGCCCAGAACCCCCACGAGTACCTCATCGAGCAGCTTCAGTTCACCGGTGATGAGTCCGTCGGTTCTTCTTCCAACAAGATCAAGCTCAACTTTAACCACCCCGTTAAGGAGCTCATCTGGGTCGTCCAGCCCGACAAGAACGTTGACTACTGCTCTTCCCTTGAGAGGGGCACTGTCCTCAACCGCCTCCTCGGCGCCCAGCCCTTCAACTACACCGACGCTGTGGATGCCCTCCCCAACGCCATTATGGCCTTCGGCTCCCACGACTCTGTCGCTGCATCCACCAGTGCTTACATCAACGCTTCCGGCCTCTTCAACGACGCTGGCGCCGCCGATGTCTACACCACCGGAACTTCTTGGTGGCACGGAGCTGACCAGTCGGTCACCGGCACTTACAACTTGCCCAACTTCGGGTCGGGTGTCGCTTCTGCCACCTCCGGTGTCTCCGATGCCGGCACCTTTGTCCTCACCGAGACTTCTCTTGATATGCACTGCTGGGGTGAGAACCCAGTCGTCACTGCCAAGCTCCAGCTTAACGGCCAGGACCGCTTCTCTGAGCGCGAGGGTACCTACTTCGACCTCGTTCAGCCTTGGCAGCACCACACTCGTGCGCCCGATACCGGTATCAACCTGTATTCCTTCGCACTGAGACCCGAGGAGCACCAGCCTTCCGGCTCGTGCAACTTCTCT
>Ga0078894_10004824_pt1 | contig 10352 bp, 8 predicted proteins | sample LauGreSu1BDMLBSD_2_FD_67506 | JGI IMG/M metagenome (GOLD analysis project Ga0078894, IMG submission 67506) | Freshwater lake microbial communities from Lake Michigan, USA - Su13.BD.MLB.SD (version 4) (version 4) | ecosystem: Environmental > Aquatic > Freshwater > Lake | place: Lake Michigan, USA...
GATGAATGCAATGGTGGGTTTCATGTGTTCTCGCTGTGTGAGGGTCTCGGGCCGAACAGGGCGCTGCCTATGCGTACCAGTGTGGCACCATGCCGGATGGCGACCGGGTAGTCGTCGCTCATGCCCATGGACAGGGTATCCATCTGCGGATGACGCTGTTGTAATCTTCGGTAAAGCGCCTGCATGCGTTCGAAAGCCATGCCGTTGGCGCTATGCGCCGGATCGGGGATGGCCATCAGTCCGCGCAGGCGCAGGCGCGGAAAACTGTCGATCAGGTCGGCCAGTTTCGCAGCGGCATCCGGTGAACAACCCGACTTACCCGACTCCTCATCGATATTGACCTGGATCAGCACATTCAGTGGCGCCTTGCTCGCTGGGCGGTATTGGGCCAGCAAGGGCACGATTTTTTCCCGGTCGACGGTCTGAATCCAGTCGAAGAGTTCGGCCACGGTTTTGCATTTGTTTGATTGCAGCGGACCGATCAGGTGCCATTCCAGATCCAGACTTGCCAGTGCTGTGATCTTGGCTGCGGCTTCCTGCACGTAATTCTCGCCAAAGGCACGTTGGCCCAGTGCTGCACACTCGGCCACACGTTCAGCGGGCTGGGTTTTCGACACCGCAAGCAAAGCCGCCGGCCGGCCGCCGGGGAAACAGGCCGCCAGGGCGTTTTGCAGTGATAGCAGGGTCTGGGCCAAATCCGGCATGACTTGTCGAAATATTCTAGGGGGGTATACTGGATGAGTTACTGTGCCATGATAGCCACGGATTAGGGGAAAATATATGGATATCCGAGTTGCTTGCGTTTTCGGTCAAGAACAAGGCTTCCGACCTGCACCTTTCGTCGGGTCTGCCGCCGATGATCCGCGTCGATGGCGATGTGCGCCGGATCAACATTCCCGTACTCGACCACAAACAGGTGAGTGCCCTGGTCTACGACATCATGTCCGACAAGCAGCGCCGCGATTTCGAGGAATTTCTCGAGGTCGACTTCTCCTTCGAGATTCCCGGGCTGGCCCGTTTCCGCGTCAACGCATTCAACCAGAACCGCGGTTCTGCCGCGGTATTCCGCACTATTCCCAGCCAGATCCTGACCCTCGATGAGCTGGGCTGCCCGAAAATCTTCCGAGAGTTGATCGAGCAGCCACAGGGCCTGATCCTGGTCACCGGGCCGACTGGCTCCGGTAAATCGACCACGCTCGCGGCGATGGTCGATCACGTCAACAAGAATGAATTTGGCCACATCCTGACCATCGAAGACCCAATCGAATTCGTGCATACCTCGCAGAAGTGTCTGATCAACCAGCGCGAGGTTCACCGCGATACCCACGGCTTCGAGGCCGCGCTGCGTTCGGCGCTGCGTGAAGATCCGGATTACATTCTGGTCGGCGAAATGCGCGATCTGGAGACCATCCGGCTGGCGCTGACCGCAGCCGAAACCGGGCATCTGGTGTTCGGCACCCTACATACCAGCTCGGCGGCAAAAACCATCGATCGCATCATCGACGTGTTCCCCGCCGCTGAAAAAGCGATGGTTCGCTCGATGCTGTCGGAGTCCCTGCGTGCGGTGATTTCACAGAGTCTGATGAAGAAAACCGGCGGCGGCCGCATTGCCGCGCATGAAATCATGGTGGCCACGCCGGCCATCCGCAACCTGATCCGCGAAGACAAGGTCGCCCAGATGTATTCCTCGATCCAGACTGGTCAGGCGACCGGCATGCAGACGCTTGACCAGTGCATGCTCGATCTGGTCAAGAAGGGCCAGGTCAGCAAGTCCCAGGCCTGGGGCTACGCCAAAGACAAACGTCTGTTCGAATAAGGCCACGGAGAAGCGCCATGAGCAGCATCGATTTCACTTCCTTCCTGAAACTGATGGCCCAGAAGAAGGCCTCGGATCTTTTCATCACCGCCGGCGTTCCGCCATCAATCAAGGTGCAGGGCAAGGTTTCGCCAATCACCCAGAGCCCGCTGACGCCGCAGCAGAGCCGTGACATGGTGCTCGAGGTGATGAGCCCTTCGCAGCGCGAGGAGTTCGAAAAGACCCATGAGTGCAACTTCGCCATCGGCGCCGCCGGCATCGGCCGTTTCCGCGTGAGCTGTTTCTACCAGCGCAACCAGGTCGGCATGGTGCTGCGCCGGATTGAAACCAAGATTCCGACCATCGAAGAACTGAGCCTGCCGATTATCCTGAAATCGCTGGCAATGACCAAGCGTGGGATCATCCTGTGCGTGGGCGCCACCGGTACCGGTAAAACGACCACGCTTGCCGCGATGATCGGTTACCGCAACCTGAATTCGACCGGGCACATCATCACCATCGAAGATCCGATCGAATTCCTGCACAAGCATGAGGGCTGCATTATCACCCAGCGTGAAGTCGGCATCGATACCGATTCCTGGGAAAACGCACTGAAGAACACCCTGCGCCAGGCGCCGGACGTGATCGTGATCGGCGAGGTGCGTACCCGTGAGGGCATGGATCACGCCGTGGTGTTCGCCGAGACCGGTCATCTGGTGTTCTGCACCCTGCATGCCAACAACGCCAACCAGGCCATCGACCGGATGATCAACTTCTTCCCGGAAGAGCGCCGTGCCCAGCTGCTTATGGATCTGTCGCTGAATCTGAAAGCGATCATCGCCCAGCAGCTGGTACCGACTACCGATGGCAAGGAACGCCGTGTCGCCATTGAAATCCTGATCGGTACGCCGCTGGTGCAGGACTATATCCGCACCGGTGAAGTACACAAGCTCAAGGAAGTGATGAAGGAGTCGACTCTGCTCGGCATGAAAACCTTTGATCAGAGCCTGTTCGAGCTCTATCAAGCCGGGGAGATTAGCTACGAATCGGCCCTACGTTACGCCGACTCCAGCAACGAAGTGCGACTGAAAATCAAACTGGCCCAGGGCGGTGACGCCGCCAGTCTGTTGCAGGGCATGGACGGCATCGAGATCTCAGAAAACCGTTAACCGGTTCTGATCATGTCCGCCACGCGCTCCGCCAGCATGATGGTGGGCGCGTTGGTGTTGCCGCCGATCAGCTTCGGCATCACCGAGGCATCCACCACCCGCAGACCGCGCACGCCTTTGACGCGGCACTGGCTATCGACCACGGCATCGGCGTCGTCGACCGCACCCATCTTGCAGGTGCCGACCGGATGGTAGATCGATTCGGCCTTCTCGCGGATGAAATTTTCCAGCTCGGCATCGCTCTGCAAGGCTTCACCGGGAAACACTTCCGGGCCACGGTAGGCATCGAATGCCGGCTGTGCCAGCAGCTGGCGGGACAGCTTGACCGCCGCCAGCATGACCTTCATGTCGAAGCCGCCGGCATCGGACAGATAGCCGGCGTCGATGCGCGGTTTCTGCGCAATGCTGTTGCCGGTCAGGGTGAGACGGCCGCGACTTTTCGGGCGCAGGAAGCAGGCGTGCAGCGTATAGCCCGAGCCTGGCATCTTGTTGCGGCCGTGGTCATCGAGTTGCGCCGGAACGAAATGGAACTGGATGTCGGGACGTTCGTCCTCGGCCAGCGGTGATGTCCAGAATCCGCCGGATTCGGCGACATTGCTGGTACCCGGGCCCTGCTTGAACAGCAGGAACTGCAGACCGGCCAGCATCGGACTTGTCGAGTCGTAAGTGATGTTCTGCGTGCATTTGTGCAAGACGCAGGCGTCGAGATGATCCTGTAGATTGCCGCCGACGCCGGGGGAATCGGCGACAACCGGGATGCCATGCTGGTGCAGATGCGCCGCCGGTCCGACGCCGGACAGCATCAGCAGCTGCGGCGAGTTGATGCTGCCGCCGCACAGAATGACTTCACGGCTGGCGGCTTCGCAGAAACCGCCCTTGCCGGCAACGACATAGACCACGGCACTGGCCCGTCCGTCCTCGAACACGATGCGCGATGCCGTGGCTTTAGTGATGATTTTCAAATTCGGCCGCTTGCGGGCCGGCCGCAGATAGGCCACTGCGCTGGAGCAACGGCTGCCCTCGCGGGTGGTGGTCTGATATAGGCCGAAGCCTTTCTGTCTGGCGCCGTTGAAGTCTCCGGTGGCTTCGAAGCCGGCCTGGTTGGCGGCTTCCAGAAATACCGGCGTCAGCGGATTCAAATGGCGCGGATCGGAGACGGTCAACGGCCCCTCTGCGCCGTGGAAAGCATCGTTGCCGCGGACATTGCCTTCGGACTTGCGGAAATACGGCAGGACGTTGTTCCAGTTCCAACCCTCGCAGCCGAGTGCTTCCCACTCATCGTAATCACGGGCATGGCCACGGATGTAGCACATGGCATTGATCGAACTGGAGCCACCGACCACCTTGCCGCGCGGCCACCACAGGCTGCGCTGTTTCAGGTTGGGATCGGGGGCGGTGTTGTAATCCCAGTTGACGCCTTTCAGGCCGACCAGCTGGGCGATGCCGGCCGGCATATGCACCAGCGGATTCCAGTCTTCGGCACCGGCTTCAAGCAGCAGCACGCGGACTTCCGGATTCTCGCTCAGACGATTGGCCATTACGCAACCGGCAGATCCGGCACCTACGATGATGTAATCGTACATATTTGGTCTTTTAATGATGACTATAAGCAGACTATGCCCGCGCCATAGAGTAGATACTCTAACCGCGCCCTGCCGGCCGGTGCGGGACTGTGTTTTAATGGTGCACCGCAACCGGATTGCCGTAAATGTTCGACAAGCTTGCACAAATCAGGGAACACGGCCGGCAGACGCCGGCACTGGCATGGTCGTTCCTGTATTTCTTTCTGTTGCTGACCGCCTACTACCTGCTGCGCCCGGTGCGCGAAGCCATGGGGTCCTCGGCCAATGCTATGGATGTGTTCCCGCTGGCGATGGTGGATTGGTTCGCCGGCCATGGCATCGCTTTGGGTGAATATACCCTGCAGGCGCTGTTCACCGGCACTTTTGTGGTGATGATCCTGTTGCAACCGCTCTATGGTGCTCTGGTCGGCAATCTGCCGCGTCGGCGTTTCCTACCGGTCATCTATGGCGTGTTCATCCTTTGTCTGCTGGGCTTCTACAGTCTGTTCGAGCAGAAAACCGACGGCCGTGGCGCTTTGTTCTTCATCTGGCTGGCCGTATTCAATTTGTTCGCGGTTTCGGTGTTCTGGAGTTTCATGGCCGACATCTACAGTGATACCGAGGCGCGTACGCTCTATGGATATATCGCGGCGGGCGGAACCATCGGTGGCTTCCTCGGCCCCATCCTGGCTCAGATCCTGATCAATGTATTGGGCTCCATTGCACCGTTGATGCTGGTTTCGGCGTTCCTACTCGGGCTGTGCTGTCTGTGTATTCATATGCTCGGACGCTGGGCCGATCGCCAGCGCGCCGATTCCCTGAAAAGCACGGTTATTGGCGGCAGCATGTGGGCCGGCTTGAAATTGGTCTGGCAGACCCCGTTGTTGCGGGCCTTGGCCGGATTCATGATTTTCGGGGTCGGTGTCGGCACTCTGCTATATAACGAGCAAGCTGCCATCGCCAAAGCATTCTTCCCCGACGAACAGGATCGGACTCAGTTCTTCTCGCGCATCGACTTGATTATCAATGCCGTCACTCTGTTCATCCAGGTATTTCTGACTCGCACTTTATTGCGGCGCTTCGGTGTGGCGCCGATGCTGCTGATTCCGGCTTTCGCTATTCTGCTCGGTTATGCCGCGCTGTGCGCGGCGCCGGTGCCCTTGCTGGTTGCAGCGGTGCAGATCGCCACACGCGCCGGCGAGTTCTCGCTGTCGAAACCGGCACGCGAAACCCTGTATACCCGCGTTGGCCGGGAATCCCGATATAAAGCCAAGGCATTCATTGATACCGCGGTTTACCGTGGCGGCGACCTGACCTTTTCCTGGGTCCATAAAGGATTGGCAGCAGCCGGTTCCACTGTGGTGTTCGCCGGCGGTTTTCTGGTGGCGGCATTGATGTGCCTGAATGCCTGGCGCGTGATTCAAATCGAAAAACGCATGGACCGCGAACAAGCTTAAGTTTAGCCGGGCATCTGCCGAAGCATCATTTGCGCGGACTCATCCACATCCGGATTTCGGCATGGAACACCTTGTCGCCGCTTGAATCCAGAACATCCACATTCACCGGCAGATCATAGCCGGTGTCGGTTGAGGTGATCGGAATCATCGGCGTGGCGATGGCGTGCATGCGGCCTTTGGCGCGTTTCAGGTAAGACACGGTCATGCCTTTCGGAATCCAGCGCATGCCTTTCGGCAGGCTGGCATCGGTCATCACGCCGGCGCAGAGTTCGGCGAGATTGCACAGGGCAATGGCATGCACGGTGCCGATGTGGTTGTGCACGGCACGTCGGTCTTTGATCACGGCTTCGCAGCGACTGTTTTCCAGACGCGTGATTACCGGTGAGATGCTGCCGAAGTAGGGCGCCTTGAAACACACCGCCTTCGAAAACAGCCAGTGGCCAAAAGGCCACCGGCTGATTTTTCCATACAGCGCGAGCAAAGGCGTTTGCATCAGGCGGCCTGATCGAAGGCCTTGCCTTTCAGTGCGCTGGCGGCGATGAGTTCGCTGTGGTCAAAATCATCGACGGTGATCGCATCCCAGGTCAGTTCGCGCAGTTCTTCCAGCTGTTTGCGTTCGTCGCTGCTGATCCAGCCTTCGCGCACGCCTTCATCCAGCTGCTCGGGGAAGCTGAGCGCTTCGATGTCGGCGTTTTTGAGCGCCTTCTGGAATTTACGCTCGACCGGTTCGGCCAGAATAACTTTCACCAGTGCGGCATTGATGCGGCCGGCCGGATTATTGGCGCAGGGCGTCAGGAAAACGCCGTCAGCCAGGCGGTCGCGGGCGTCCGAGGGCGACATCAGCATGGCGGCGGCGCGGTGCGCCAGGCGGTCGCTCGGCTCCTGGGCGCGGCGGCCGAACGGGAACACCAGCAGCCACAGCAGATACGCAGCCGGGCGGATCGGGAAGTTGCGCAGAGCGCCGGACAACGCCCGCTCGATTTTGAACACGCATTCGTTGAACGCATAAGCCATCAGCGCTTCATCCGAGGCCGGACGGCCTTCGTCTTCGAACCGCTTGAGCATGGCGCTGGCGATGTACAGCTGGCTGAGTACATCGCCCAGACGGCCGGACAGGCTTTCCTTGAACTTCAGTTTACCGCCGAGCAGCAGCATCGAGGTGTCCGCCACCAGGGCCAGATTGGCCGAATAGCGGTTGAGCTTGCGGTAACAGCGTTGGGTCACGCCACTCGTTGGCGCGGCACCGAAGCGGCTGTTGGTCAGGCCCATGAACAGCGAACGCACGGCGTTGGAGAACGCGAAACCGATGTGGCCGAACAGATTGGCATCGAACTGCTTCAGGCGCTGCACCGGGTCGGCCAGTTGTGCGGCCTGCATTTCCTTCAGCACCCACGGATGGCAACGGATGGCGCCCTGGCCGAAGATCATCAGGCTGCGGGTCATGATGTTGGCGCCTTCAACCGTGATCGAAATCGGTGCGGCCTGCCAGCCGCGGCCGAGGTAGTTGCGCGGCCCGAGGATAACGCCCTTGCCGCCGTGGATGTCCATGGCGTCCTTGGCGACTTCGCGGACCATTTCGGTGCAGTGGTATTTGGCGATAGCCGAAGGCACTGCCGGTTTTTCGCCGCGGTCGACTGCGGCGGCGGTAGATTGCGACAGGGCGCTCGAGGCGTAGGCGTTGCCGGCGATGCGGGCCAGTGCTTCTTCCACGCCTTCGAAGCGGCCGATGGACAGACCGAACTGTTTGCGGATGCGGGCATACGCGCCGGAAACCACGGCCGCCAGTTTTGCGGCACCGCTGGAGGTGGAAGGCAGTGTGATCGAGCGGCCGATCGACAGGCATTCCACCAGCATGCGCCAGCCCTGGCCGACGTAATCTTCACCACCGATCAGTTGCGACAGCGGTACGAACACGTCCTTGCCGTAAATCGGACCGTTCTGGAACACGCAGTTCAGCGGGAAATGGCGGCGGCCGATGGACATGCCTTTGACGTTGCGCGGAATCAGCGCCAGCGTGATGCCACGGTCTTTCTGGTCGGACAGCAGGCCATCCGGATCATACAGGCGGAACGCGAGACCGACGATGGAGGCTACCGGGGCCAGGGTGATATAGCGTTTCTCGAAGTTCAAGCGCACGCCGAGCACATTGGCGCCTTCCCACTCGCCTTTGCACACGATGCCGAAATCGGGAATCGAGGTCGCGTCGGAGCCGGCGGTCGGACCGGTCAGGCCGAAGCAGGGTACTTCGCGACCATCGGCCAGGCGCGGCAGGTAGTAATCCTTCTGTTCCTTTGTGCCGTAATGCAGCAGCAGTTCACCCGGGCCGAGCGAGTTCGGCACGCCAACGGTCGACGACAGCGTGGCCGAAACCGAGGCCAGCTTCATGATCACGCGCGAGTGCGCATAGGCGGAAAAACCGAGGCCGCCATATTGTTTTGGAATGATCATGCCGAAGAATTTATTGACTTTCAGATAGTCCCAGACATCCGGGGTCAGATCGGCGTACACGTGCGTGGTTTCCCAGTCGTTGACCATGCCGCATACGGTTTCCACCGGTCCGTCGACGAAGGCTTTTTCTTCCGCGGTCAATTCCGGCTTGGGTTGGCTGAGCAGCATCTTCCAATCGGGCTTGCCGGAAAACAGTTCACCCTCGAAGCCGACGGTACCGGCTTCCAGCGCGACTTTTTCGGTATCGGACAGCGGCGGCAGGATTTTGCTGTAGAAGCCGAGCAGGGGCGCGGTGATGAAGTGCTGGCGGATCGGGGTGATCAGCAGCGGCAGCACGATCAGCGCCAGAACCACGGCGGCGGCGATGACCGAAGCCGATGACGCGCCGAGCAGGGCGCAGGCCACCAGCGCGGATCCGCCGATGGCGGCGAATACCGCCAATGAGAATCGGTGGTAGCTCACGAAGGCGATGACCAGAATCAGGGCCAGCCACGGGGCAAGGAAACTCATAACACTCTCCAGGAAATTGGGGTTCTACGGATGGCGCAAGGCTTGCGAAGCTTGCCACCATACGCTAAAGTATTGACAGCTTGATGGGGTTTGTCAATACTCCCGAGTATGGAAAAGGTGAAGATGGCATCATGAACACATCGGTCAGCGCAATTACGGAAAAAAACCGTTTAACATCAGGTGATTGGCAGCAGGCTGCGCTGGATGCCTTGTCCGAAGGCGGTCTGCAGAATATCGCCATCGAGATGATTGCCAAGCGTATGGGTGTGACCAAAGGCAGCTTTTACTGGCATTTTGAATCCCGTGACGCGCTGATCCAGGCGGCACTGGAGCTGTGGGAGTCGCAGGAACAGGAGCAGGTGTTCGGAAAGCTCGATGCCCTGCCGGATGCCCAGGCCCGGCTGACCGCGCTGATTGCCTTGGTGGCCGAAGAACTCAAGGCGCACAAGATTTATAGTGAATTGCTGAAGGCCATCGATCACCCTCTGGTCAAGCCGGTGCTGGCGCGTGTTTCCCAGCGCCGCATCGATTACCTCACCGCCAGCCTGCGCCAAGCCGGGTTACCGCGCAAAACCGCGCAAAGCCGCGCCATTCTGGTCTATGCGTCCTATGTCGGCTTCCTGCAGCTGAACCTGCAACTGGGAACGCCCAAGCTCAGCCATGCGGATTTCGAACAGTACGTGGCGCATCTGACCGAGACATTGATCCCCTCGGGCGGTTAAAATAGTCGTCTCACGGCCGAAAACTAAAAACAGAAACGGCCCTCCCTTTTCCTTTGCCGAGAGTCCCGATGAGCAGCCAACTTCCTGAACTGAACGCCTGGATACATACGTATGCAAACCTGACCGAAGCCGACCAGGTGCATTGGTGCGATGGCTCCGATGAAGAAAATGCCCGCTTGGTCAAAATGATGCTGGGAACCGGGGATCTCATTGCCCTGAACCCGCGCAGCCACCCGAACTGCTTCCTACACCGGTCCAGTCCGTCCGATGTGGCACGCGTCGAGCATCTGACCTTCGTGTGCAGCAAAAACCGCGAGGACGCCGGCCCGAACAATCACTGGATGGATCCGGCCCAAGCCAAGGCAAAAATGGATGCGCTGTACAAAGGCTGCATGAAGGGCCGCACGCTTTACGTGGTGCCGTACTGCATGGGACCGATCGATTCGCCGCTGGCGCGTTGCGGTGTTGAAATCACCGACAGTCCGTATGTAGTGATCAACATGCGCCTGATGACACGCATGGGCGCGGCGGCGCTCGCGCGCATCGAGCGCGAAGGCAGCTTTGTCAAAGGCGTGCACTCCACCGGCGATCTCAACCCCGACCGCCGCTTCATCATGCATTTCCCAGAAGAGCTCGGCATCCAGAGTTTCGGTTCCGGTTACGGCGGCAACGCGCTGCTCGGCAAGAAG
>Ga0078894_10004825_pt1 | contig 10351 bp, 5 predicted proteins | sample LauGreSu1BDMLBSD_2_FD_67506 | JGI IMG/M metagenome (GOLD analysis project Ga0078894, IMG submission 67506) | Freshwater lake microbial communities from Lake Michigan, USA - Su13.BD.MLB.SD (version 4) (version 4) | ecosystem: Environmental > Aquatic > Freshwater > Lake | place: Lake Michigan, USA...
GGGCAAAGCCCGTTTGCTACCAGAAATCAACGAGTTACAGAATCGTCAAAAAGAAAGAGATGAGGAAGCTGATAAAGCTCAGCAGGAATACAAAGATGCAGAACCAAAAGCTAAACGGCAAGGTGAGCAGCTTAATGGTTTGATTAAGCGTATCGAAATTGCTCACGATATATCGCCTTGGGCTTCTCGTTTTCTGACTCTAATGCTTATCTTTATTGAAGTGGCCCCTCTGATTTTCAAAATGATGATTTCACTTAGCCCAATAGATTACCTAACCGAGAATCAAAAGCGTCTGACACTAGTTCGCCGTGGTATTGAAATGAATCACGAACTGGATGGAGATGGAAAGTTGATTCAAGACGTCAAAAAGGCAACTTACCATCAAGTTGATCTCGAACACTTACAAGTTGTAGGTAAGATTGAAATTGATCATGATTTAACGGCCGCAGTACATCAAAAATTCAAGAGTGAAGTCGTCGCTGACATTGATCGAAATCCTTCAGATTACATAGAGCGGATTCAACAGAAAGAGCCTCCTAAGACTTAAATTAAGCTTTTAGCGCCTCACCCTTGCCCATGAGCGAATTTGCAATCATTTCCCGCCTGCTAGGCTTCCACAAGGAATTCCTAGCTCGTATGAGCGATCCCGATCAGCGAGAATGGTTGATCCGTGTTAACTTAATCGTTGCTTTTGGCTTAAGCTTAATGGCCTTGTCGGTTGGTGTGATGGTTTGGATGCTATCCGATGGGGAATGGGGGGGCGTCCTTTGGGCAATCTTAGGTGCGGGTATTACTGCCGTCATCCTTGTTAATTTGCATTCTTTGATGTTGACACTTGGCGCCGCACCGCTCGAACTATCCGCCTTAACTATTGAAAAGTGGCGTCCTAGTCGCATTAGGTTAGTTATCTTTGCTGCTTTAGCGATGGTGCTTTCTCAACCGCTATTACTTTGGATGCAGGGTAATAAGTTAGAAGCTGCTGCTATGGAGCGCGTTAAGTTTCGAACCACTGTTCAATTCGAGGCTAACGAGCGGACAAGATTAGTTGACAAGCAGCAGGAATTACTCTTTCAACGTTCAATCTTGAGCGATGAACGTCAAAGGGTCATTGCATCTCAGGCATTGACAAATACTACGACAAGTAAAAATAATTTGATAACAACTCGTAAGGCATTGCTTGTAGGTGCGTCAAATTACATCGGGAATGTCAGTCAACTACCCAATGTCATCAACGACATCATTGGAATGGAGCGCAAACTAAGATCCATGGGGTACGCAGTCACGGTATCCATGGACGATTCACGCACAGATGTTCGACGAAAGTTAGAAGCTTACAGCGCCTCTTTACGAAGCGGAGACGTTAGTCTGATCTATTTTTCAGGTCATGGTCTTGAAAACGCTGGCCACAATTACTTTATCCCACGTGACTTTGGTGCTCAAGTTAATGGGCCGATTACCAGACAGACACTACAAGACCGCGCTATTTCTATTACACCTTATATCGATGATCTGTCTCGAGAGCGACTGCGCTTACACCTCCTTATTCTGGATGCCTGCCGCACGAGTCTAGATGGTAAGCCACGTGGCCTTGCTGCGATGCAAAGTATGGCGAGTCGCAACGTGATTATCGCAATGGCCGCATCACCTGGCCAAGAAGCCTTCGATGGATTGCCAGGCCAAACCAGAGGCAATAGCCCTTACACCACCGCCTTGCTTAGGAACTTGGATCGGGATGAAGATGTTGGTAGAGTATTTAGGCGTGTCGCAAGGGAAGTGATTGAGTCAACTACACCTGTTACCCGCAAAAATAATCAGCCGCCCCAGACTCCTTGGCTAACCGAATCCGTCATGGACTTAGAACTTAAATTAGCACCGCCTTCTTTGCAGCAAAAAGGTACTACTGCAAAGACTGGTGCCAATTCAAAATCTCTACCTCCAGCTTGCAACATAGATTACGAACGCACTGCTAATTTAGCTGGACTGAGTGCATGTTTGGATCGGGAAATCGGAGCAATTACACGTCAAGTTGAATTTCTTGAGGATCGACTTGGCGCTGAATCAGGCCAGGCCGGTAAGCCCTTGGACGGATTACTTGATCGAGCAGTGTTTTTTGCAGAGCGCTTACGTTTAATGTGGACAAACTACTTACTTTGCTTTGCTTGCACTATTTTTTTGGTCACATTGATGATTGCTGGCTTGGTAATTAGAGATCTAATTAGGCTTCGAGCATTGCGTAGTTATGAAATGGTGCGTCATCGAGACCAACGATTACTTCTTCGTAGTTATCACGAAATTAATCAATCTGCGATGGATCTTTTAGCTTCGCCGATGCGAGGTCAGGAACGCCTTCCACTTTTTGAACACTGGTCTCAGGCGGAGGACTTCTTCTCGGAGACAATTCCAAGGAAAGCAATAAACGCCGGTATAGACGTACGATTTAACGAAGAAGCTGCTTCACAAATGTGGGCTTGGTTACAAGCGTCGACTAAAACGAAGGAACAATTATGAAGATAAAAGCCTCGAGCTGGGGTGCCTTCTGTTTCCATATTTCCGGAGGCGATCCTAGGGCGCTAGAAATTCATTCTGACATTGCTAAGGACGAGCGACGAGTAGCAGGCAACTACACTTTTATTTTACTCGGACTGCTATCACTAAACTTTGTTTGCACTGCCTTGAGCGTATTTGAAGTGTTCATAGATTTACAACCGTCACTTACTTTAATTGGCTACTTAGCATTCTTAGTCCTGCCCATCGCTGCTTTATGGACCTCAATAGTATTTTGTATTTTGCGCTTTATGATTCAGATTGGGCATGACGTTAGTGATGGCTTATGGACTCGGCTAAGACGCCTTGCGACTATGCTACCTGCATGGTGCCTACTACCTCTGCTCGGCTTGATGGCCTCTGCACCCCTTCAAGTTCGCGCCGTTAGCGATGATATCCGATTGAATTCAGTAATGGTTCATTGGAAGCGCTTAAGTACAGACCTGATTGATATTCAACTATTACAAGCCCGGAGCGGCATATTGAATCATCATCAATGTGTTAACACGCTTATGCGTCCTGAAGCAATTGTTGACTCCCTCGACTCACTCATCAAATTGAATGAATGCCGCGAGCTTGTCAAGACTGACAGCTTAGATGCGGAATCGCAAGCTTATTCCCTTCGACTACTTGATGCTGTACACCGTGAGTTAAAGCGCGATGGACTTATAGCAAAAGTTGGCTTAGCCTTTGATGCCGCACCTGGAACAACTTGGCTTATTGCGTTGATCATGATGAGCTTATATAGCTCTCCGATTCTCACCCGAATGCTTGCGCGAAAACGAGCTTACGAATATTTTATGTACGATCGAGGGCGACGCGAGCTGATGGAAGTTGCAGCAATTGAGTTACATGCACATGATGCATTTGATCGTAATGGCAACCCCGTACCATTGCATCGCTATCGATGTGTAGAGGCCGAGCAGCGTTTCTTCAAGAAACTTTATGAAGCAAAAAAAACAGAAGCTCTTGCAAGGCAAAAGCAACAGAGAGAAGATGCACTAAGCCGTATTTAGTGACTAGGTTTTATGCTCAAATTACTCAATCGAATTTTTTCCCAAGCTGGCTCAGAGTAATTTAGCTCCTCACCAAGTCGTCGCGTCCGCACCCAATAAGCCGCTCTTTCTGAATCCAATTGGTCAAATTTATTAGGCGGAGTTTCAATATATTTAGACAATGTATAAGCAGTGCCACCAACCCCACGGCTAGGTGTGCCATCCCAAAGAGCAATAAGCGATTCAACGCCACCAACAAGAGCGTTAGCAACTGCGGCGTAGCCAGCCTCACCATCTATGGAATTAGGAGTCACTATGGTTACTTCATCACATCTAGGTAAAAAGTCATTTAGCAATTTATTTGCATCTTTTTCTGACATCGTGGATGCAAATGACCTGATTGATATGTCCAATATATGCGCTTCAATGTCTTCTAGAGCGGCATGGTAAGAATCGGATGATGCAGCAAATACGGCATGCAACGCCCATCCTCTATTCAAAGCGCATTGAGCAACCAGTTGATCTGCACCTGCAGCTAAACCACTGAGTAGGCAGTGTTTTTTATTACGATGAAGCGCCTCTATTTCATTCATGCAGGCGTTAACCGCAGCGTCTAGACCCGGTCGATCAGCTTCAACTAAGTCTCGATGCCCAGTTACACCAACAAAATGGCAACTCAAATTTTGATGCTTAAATTTGTTCACTTTATAGATGCCTGAATCCCTTTTCCAGAGAAGGTAGCTAAACCAAATTGTTGAGAAATTTGAATCATTTCTTCTTGGTCAATCACAGGATCCCATAAAAGCCTTTGAGCAACTGCATCCACAAAATCACTGTTACCTTTGAGGATCGCTACTACATGCTCGTATTGGATTGACAGAAATTCGCGTACTTCACTTTGGATGCGGTTGTATTCAAGCTCATTAACATCACCTAGACCATTCACAGCTAGATTTGCGGATGTACCCTGTCCTTTTTCCATAAGCGGGTGAAAGCCAGAGTGTGCAAACATGTGAAAACTCAGCCGAGTTGCATTACTCAAATCAGAATTAGCCCCTGAACTTATACCGCTAGGTCCAAAGTAAATTTCTTCAGCAGCACGACCTGCCAATGCAATACGCGTTCTAAGTAATAAGTTTTCAAAGGTAAATTCCTCTAAGCTGTCGACGTAACTAAGAGACTGCATAACAATACCTGCGAAATCTCCAGCTGGAACGATTGAGCAATAATCTGGAACATTACGACCTTTAGATTCGATTACTGCAATACAAGCGTGTCCTGCTTCGTGATAGGCTGTTTTATTTCGAGTCGATTCAGAATAAAGCTTTACGGCAACATCACTGAACTCTTCAGAACCTCTGATTGCCAAGTTCGCTAGATCATCGAATTCAAGCTGTTTTCCGCGTGATGCGGCAATCCGTCTCATTTGTAAGGCTGCGAGACGTTGAGAATCGAATGTAGGAAACCCTGACTGCAACATCAAACCAACTTTTGTTTGACTATTTGCAAGCGAAGCATCAATCGGGCTAGCACCAAGCCAGGACAAGAACCTCTGCCCCAAGAAAGCTGCATTCGGAGTTTGAACATGGATGCAACGATCAAATGCGCCAAAATTTCGCCATTCTTCACTCACGCGATCTTGATCTTGAACGCATAAAACAAAGACTACAGGTTGCTTTGGGTCAATTGCCCTCCATGTTTCACGCCAACCATTAGGCCGAGCAGAAATCCAATTCATCTCATCTTCTGCCCAACACCAATCACCTGCATCCAATTGAACTACCACTGGGGCCATGGATTCAAATACCTTTCTAGGAGCGTCGATCAAATCGGCAACATTAGCGGCAGGAACTCTGACATGATTAAATCCAGCTTGGCGAGCAGACATTTGCACCATTTCCGATAGTGTTTCCACCTCCTCTCCCTTCAAAAGTAGATTTGGTCCTTGTAGATACCAGGACTCGAGAGACTCCGCTTGTCGCGCTAGAGCTATTTCATTAGACCAACTGCGCATTAATGTGAAATCGTAAAAATGGCTCCAATTAACTGGACCTTCTAGCTCACGAATCCACTCGGGAGGGAAAGGAGGCGCTACCGGCTCGTTTAAATCACCTGGCGAATTAGCTTTATTGAACCAACCGAAAATAAGTGACAACATGCCATACTCCGTGAATGAAATCTATAAAAGACTGGGATATATTATCAACTTAGACTTCCACATTAATTTTTAGAAAATTTTATTGATTCCATTTTTTTATCTATGCTCCTAATTATGGCATATGGAAATTTGGTCAGCAAAAAAATGAATGCTTAAAAAATTCTTGCAACCTGTATCCATTGAACATTCGAAGCGCATTTAAAACCTTCTTTTATATAGCACTACTTCACTTACCTTTTCCTATAGTTAGACACAGCCTCTTTTCAATTTAATTTATAAGTGTGAAATTTTGGTATCAGTTGCTTCAGTAAGGTTTTGGGTTTAAATAACCTCGAAATTTAATAAGCAAATGGTGATATTTATCCCCATTAAAAATCCACATCACATGTGTTTGGGGCCAGTTTCATTAGATAGTTCGTATTCTTGAAAATATCAGTGTTTGTATTGCTGCACAAAACTAGATGTGGCTAGGCTATCCGCCAAGTTGTCAAATACATTTGCAAGTTTAATTGCACCAGATTTTGTGGCCTGTAAGCTCAATTTTTTCATGGAACGTACGACCTGTTCTTTGACATCTACACTAGATTTTTTAGAATCTTCTACCAGCCTGCAAGCTAACACATGAGCTGCCTTCAGGGATTTGAGCGCACTCTTATGAGTTCCTTTCTGAGTAAAAAGGCTAGCCTCCTCTCTGCAGCACGCAATACATGTCACTGCATCTGAAATAGTATATGAATGTTCAGGACCGAACCTTAGTGAGTCTGCTTTCCAAGCTTTTCTAAATAACTGAAAGGACTTGGAGTATTCCTTTTCGTTAAACAGAATAGTTCCCCAATTGACGCGTGTATTGTTTGTCTCCGGGTGGTCGCCTCCTAAAATTCGAGTACGTATTTCAAGAGCTTGTTCAAAGAGACTGTTTGACTGATTGAATTGTCCCGTTGCTGCTAATGCCTTTCCCAAATTGTCCATGGTTGTAGCTATGAGAGGATGATCAGGAGGCAAAGCACGCTTTCTAATGCGAAGACATTGCATTAACCATTCCTTGGCCTGATCCGGCTGTCCGCGAAGATTTTCAAGCTCACCTAAATTATTCAACACTGAAGCAGTTGATTCAGGATTTTCGTTTCCATCAATTAAACTGAAGAGACCCAGGGCCTCTTTATAAACGACCTCTGCTTCATCGTAACAATTTACTGAAGCCAGAGAAACTCCTAAAAGATTCAATGTTTTCGCAACATCATTCGATTTCGCAATCTTTTGTATGTGAACAAGTTCTCTCAAAAGAGCAATACCCTCTTTAAGATCTCCGGCATTTTGGCGCACCCACAATAACTGCGCAAGATTGCGGACACCGATGAAAGTATTTGGGTTCTTTTCGCTCCAAATTTCTCTGCTTAGCTTTAATGCAACACGTGCAAGCCGTTCAACGAAGAAATTAAGATAACCCGCTGTCTCTAAGGCTTGCTGCATTGAGGAAGTTAGCGTTAGAGTTTCTGATTTATCGAGGCCCTTGATCAGTCGCGGCCAAGCCTTAGAGTAGTGCAATGTCAAATCAACATTACGAGTAGCCGAAACTTTAATCCAATATCCAAGCCACTCTCGTCGTAAGTCCTCTGAAGTCAAACTCAACAAAACCTGACGCCTATCTAGCCATCCAATAAGGTCCGTCCAGCGCTGAGCCATTAGCCATTGCCATGGTTCCTCATGCACCCGTCCGTCATTGAGCGCCAGGTTTCGAAACCAACTTCCAAGGCTTGCATGAGCTTTCACTTGATGCTGCATTGAAGGGAGGTAGCGATTTTTAATTGCACTTCTAACATAGTCATGAGCGATTGTTATCTTGCCGCCAGTATCCTGTAGTGCCTCATCAAGTGCAGATCTTATAAATGCCCAAGTTACTGGAGTAATCTTTGCTAAGCCGATAATCTCGTTTTCCGTCAAGCCCGACCGTGAGGCCCAAATGGCAATCACAACAGACTTAAAATGTTTTTTACCGCAGTCCTTTTCCACTCTTTCCAATACTCGCTCAATCAGACCTTCGATAGTCTGAGCATTCAGTAAGTGATCTAGCCTTTTTTGCAGTTCCTCATGCACACCAAATAGCCTTAGCTCCTCTGCTAACGTACGTATGAACAATGGATTTGTGGCAAGAGTGTGTGCCCGAATTTGCTGGACCATTGGAGGGGACAGCTTCTTATTGAACCCCTCCAAGTAAGTGTTTAGCAATTTTGTGCCTTGTGACTTGGTGAGTGGAAGCACCTTAATTCTTTTCCATCTTGAATGGTTTTCAATCCAAGGTAACCTTGCAGTCTCCCCCTTGAGCGCTTCAAGCACAATTCCTGGAAGGCATGAAACGACCACGGTAATTCCCTTGGGTAAAAAGCTAGGGAACCACCTTAGGTCTTGCTGGTCAGTCAGGTTGTTTAACGCATCTAAAACAAAAATAAATCGGCTCTTGCGCTTACTAGCAAATCCACTTGCAATAGCCAGCCACATCGGTAAGCTGTTCATGAGCTCTTGTGGTTCGTAAGCGATTTCTTCACGGCTATTTGTGACACGCTTGATAAATTCAATTATTCGACGTACCAAGGAGTGCGGGTCAGAAGCATCAGCACTAGCGCCTAGGTAGTGTTCATGGACATATTGACGAGGGTGACGCTTTCGGTATGTTTCAAAAAAATTCGATATCAGTGAACTTTTACCACCACCCGATTCGCCCTCGATGACGATTTTTTGCACTTCAGACTGAATTTCTTTTTCAAGGGTTGCTTGATAACGTTCGCCTCCCAAGTAAAGCCTTCGCCTCGGCGCGGCATAGGCTTCATGTCGAATAGCTTCACGCTCAAACGCGTCAGGCACATCTGAGGCGGGAAACTCAGAATCCAGCAACTTCCATAAGTCCCGCTCCATGCGTTTAGCCAAAGCCTCGGGATCTCGATAGCCTGTTACCGAATAACCGCTGTTCTTGATTCTTCGTTTCAGATCAAGTTGTCTTTGTCGGTCCTCCGTGCAATCAGGAACATAGTGGCCGCCTTTGGCGCGAGCATAGGCCGGAGAACGAAAGTAAAAGAATGCACGCGTCTTCATGCGCTTGCTTTTGAGAACGCCGTGAAGAATCTCGAGTTCTGTCACGCTCTTGCCGCCTTGGTGCTTCTTGAGCCAAGGTTGGCGCTCGATCAGGTCGGGCGCATAGCCCTCGGATGGCGGAATCCAACCATAACGCTCGCCTAGCATGCCGATGAAGTAGGGGCGAGAACGGTCAATCTCAGCAAGACATATAGGAAGTACTTCTCCCCTTTCAGCCTCTTCCACTGTGATGCCCCAGCGCAGGTCCACATCAACAAGCTCAACGAAGCGTTCCTTGAGGCGAGCGCGTAGTGCAGGAAAAACCTTGCGCACTAGCAAGTCCCTCTCCTCCCCGAAGTCGCGGAAGGTGCTGGAGAGGAATATTCGAATACTTCGGCTTTTATTCATTTGAATGTCTATGATGACACTCCCTCAAGCAACCTTCGCGCCGATAGAGTGAGGGAATGTCGACTTCCCAATAATTGAGTGCGAGTTTCAAAAGCTTTCGTGTACGCTCTTTTGGCCAGTTTAATCTCATCACAACGAGCGAACACGCGCCCCGAACGGATCAACGTATTGGCAGTACTAAGATGACCTAGACCAAGAGTCTTATTCAGAATGCCAAGGCATTGACTTTGCAGCTTGATAGCCTCAAACAGCGATTTCCCGGCTAGCAATCGATTTTTTTCATCGCGACTTATCCGCCCGCCCTTGAGCAACAACAAGTCAGTCAGACAGTTCAGATACGGCACAAGCGACGGGGCATCCGCCCCTTCTGCCGACACTTTCAAGTCAAGGGCCCTGCGCACTGCTTCCACGCCTCGAAGTGTGTCTCGTTGGCGCAGACAGACAAGTGCAACATTGAGTAGCGGTTCAGCCAAGATAGGCGTGTTCGAACTGCTGACTCGCTCGATGCCAATGCAAGCGTCCTCAGCAAGCCTGCGAGCACGATCAAGTTGATGATTGGACTCCATTAAGGTCAGAGCCGTTTGCCCAAGTTGTGTCAAATAGCGCTGATCTGTTAGGTCATACAAGGATGCACATGCTTGCAAAGTCTCTTCTGCGAGTTGCTCCCGAAACTCGCCAGCAACACCACTGAATCGCAGCAGGCGTTGCAAACGCTTAGCCAAGTCGATTCGGGATTCGGCCACTAGGTCTATTTGCCACTGCGTCCAGCAGTCCCGATAGTGTTTCTGAGCCGTCAGCCCCAACGACGCTTCGATTTCGACCCAATATCGATGAAGGTCCTGACTGCCGCCTTGCCGATCGATTAATTCAAAGACATGACGTTTGCTCAGAAGGTTTAGAAGCTCTGGATAGGCCTGCGCCTTCCAAAGTTGAAAGGGTTGTTCCCATGCGCGGCGCCTATCAAGGGGGCGATTTTCAAACCACCGAGCCAGCGCAAGTCTCTTTTGATGTTCAGCCCCTTGGTCAGGAAAATACCGGTCTCGGATCGCTTTGCTCAGATATCCTTGGGCACAGCGAACGCGCCCCATGGAATTACTCAAGGCGTCATTCAGGGCCAGTCGGATCGGAGCCCAGCGAGCTTGGTACTTGAGACCCGAAATCTCCAGCACCTCATTTTCCG
>Ga0078894_10004828_pt1 | contig 10350 bp, 8 predicted proteins | sample LauGreSu1BDMLBSD_2_FD_67506 | JGI IMG/M metagenome (GOLD analysis project Ga0078894, IMG submission 67506) | Freshwater lake microbial communities from Lake Michigan, USA - Su13.BD.MLB.SD (version 4) (version 4) | ecosystem: Environmental > Aquatic > Freshwater > Lake | place: Lake Michigan, USA...
GAACAAGTTCGAAGTTTGAAGGCAGAAATTGAAGAATTGAGAAGATTATTGAATCAAACCATGGCAGGAGCGTAGTAGGAGAGGAAATCTGGTGACTGGGACACTGGTCGTCACGAGTAGGAAAAGGAAAATTTTTTTTTGCGTTTTTCTTTTTCCAACTAGATAAATATTTGTTTCGGCAGATCCGTCTTATTGTGCTTGCTCATCATTTGATTCTCTTTCTAGTGCATCATATGTCGGAAGGCGGCTCTCCGCCCGTGATTGAATCGTCCGAATTTTCGGCTGGCCTTGAGATGTTCCCTGGTGAAGTGAGAAAACGCCGCCGCCCGATGATCAGTGTTGGTTTACCGTCAAACATTGATGAGTATGATATATCGGCGGAAATTACCACGTGGGATAGATGGCAGACTGAAATCATTACAAGGATGGATAGACACGATCCCTCCGCGATTCGCGACCTTGATGAAGTGCAAAGTATCATTGATCAGATGATTACATCGATTCATAAGTTATATAAGAATGCCGATGCGGACGTAAACATTAGCATGGTGAAAATTCTTTCAAGCGTTGTCGGCCGAAGTTGGGCAAAGTTGTGCCACGAGTGGGACATCAAAGGTGGTGTTGCTGCAAAGAGTCGATTTATTGATGCAGCAAGGAGTCTAATATCCGCATGTAATACCCCCAACTCACCGCCTCGGGTTTCCGAATTCGGGGATTCCCTTAGGGAACTTTCACTAAATGGTATCCGTCTAGATGACGTTGTCCTTAGTCGAAAAGGGCTCGTTGAAAATGTCCTTGGCATGCTCAACTCTTCCAGGGTTGTCGTGGTTTGTTCGCCACCTGCAACAGGGAAGACATCGCTCCTCCAGTTGATTCGGAATCAGTTTGACGGAAAATCCATATTTCTTTTTTGACTCGACTAGGGTCGGCAAACGATTTATTGACCGAAGCTCTGGATGGCGTCGATGTCACAGATAATGCTCAAGAACCAGTTCTCGTGCTCATAGACGATGCGCAATCGCGATACGCTGAAGAGGGATTTTGGTGTCATTTTCTCAAAGTATCAATAGAATATGAATATAAGAATGTGAGATTCATTATATCATCAACCTATAAACTAGAGGTGGTCCATTGTGAGAGCCCAGTTGGATTCAGCTACTTCCATAAGTCGTGAGGACCTGTTGATTCGAGCAGACGAGGCATATCAGGTCTTGTGCTCAGTTTTGCCAAGAAGTTGGCGCTTTCAATCATTTATGAAGTTGATAATCAAAGATACAGCGGGTCATATAGGCGCGGCAGTCGCCGTGGTTGCCTATATGAGGACCAAATTCACCCAGTCGACATCTGATGTCGGGATCCATCTCGAATATCAATTAATTCAATTTTTTTTATCGGATGCGATTATCGAAGCATTGGTCCGCTGCTTCGGGAATTTCATGATTAGTCCCGAGACCCAACGACTGCGAGAGATTTTACATAATTGTATTTTTTATTCTGAGCAAGTCAACGTTCATTGTGACTATTCCGATAATGATTGGGATCTTATAAGAGAAATGCGACGTTTTGGATTACTCCTAGACGACGATGACGGTTCGGCGGGGAGGACAAAACTCGCACTTTCGTCACCAATCGTGCAAAGATACACATTAAATCGTTTACACAACTCGAACCAAATACTACGACCTGTTGAATCGTACTACCCGAGCAGCCTCCGATCACTCATAGAAGGGGCATTATCAACAATGACATCCGCTAGTATCCGTGCCTCAACAGTTCCCGGGAAATTTCCTGCCGAGGCTGCGTTTCAAGGGCATTTTCTGAATCGATTTATCGCCTTAACGCCAAGAGGATGCCACACTGTACCCGAACTGAACCAAGTGTTCTCGGACAAGTATGAAAAAATAGACGGGCGCATCGACCTGTATATTAATAGTCACTTGTGTTGGGGAATCGAGTTATTAATCAAGGGAACTCGCTTGATGGAACACCTCCTGCGATTCGAAAAAAATGGGCGATTGAAAGTTAAGGATTATGTGGTTATCGACATCCGGCCAGCTCCCGTCACAGATATCGAAAGACATCCCAAACTTGCAACAATCTTTTTTGCTCATACATTTGAATCTTGTGTCCTGCTTTTTGGTGATGATCCCAAACCCGTGAATATAAGTTTGCTCCATACCTAATGAGATTTAAACCGCGTGAAATTTTAAGAACGCTTTTACCTTTGTTATTTCAAAAATTCCCCTAGAACGCTAAATATGACGCAATTATTGCGTGGAGAAATCAGTCTCGGGAAGATTCGATGAGCTCTTGTGTGATTGAAGCAAAGATGTCCTCCTTTAAACACAACGGCATTTCAAGACAATATTGTCGTAACGATCATGCAATTCGCGCATTCCTTGTCACTGGGAAACGCCTTGGATTTTCTGGGTTTAGAATCACGTGATGTGCGCGTTAAGCCAAGTTTCGGGATTTCTTGCACCTTTTTCAGGAAGTGTAAAGTACTGTGAAATTGAGATATTCTTGAATTACATACGGCTTACGTTGTGTTGCCTATCGATTCATAGCGCCATATTCCAGGTTATGATTTCTTGGTAACGGGAAGCATCATACTGGAAAGCTATCTCAACATATCCCCAAACGAATTCGGTTTTTCAATTTGTGAAGCAGTTTCCCTAATAACCATTAAACTTTGGCACACTTGATTCCAAAACGCTGCTATCTAACCACACTGGTTCAATAGGATTTCGAGAAGAATCTTGATTTATAATTTTTCTCGACTCAGACAGTACACAAAAACAAAAACTCATGTTGTGTCGATGGACTAATTCGATGAGTATGGGTTCATATTTTAACGTGTGAGCCATCATGAAGGGCGTCTTGTCTGGCTGTTCTTACGTCCAATTTCAGCCAAAATTTCCTGTTTTCTAGTAGCCACTGCCGAAACGTCTCCATCTTCGACTTGACCCACTTGAACTGCTAAGTCTTCCAAATTAGTTCCGGTAACTCCAATGAGCCCTCTGAATCCTTCCAACTGTTCAATTTGAAGTTCATTGTATTTCCCTCCTATCGATTCAGACATCTTGTCGGATTTAGCATCGATCCCCGGTACTCCGGAACAGAGATTTGGGAGATCAATTATATCTTGATATCTTTGTTGAATATTACCAAGATCAACGTCACGGAAATCTCCCAACTTTTTCAAAAGATTAGCTACAACTGCGTCGCGAACGCGAGTGTATGCACTTATGAGATCTGGTTCTTGCTCTGTCGATACCCTCCGTGAGGCTTCTGGAATCATTCTCTTCAAATCCTCTATAGATTTAGTTCGAAGCGTTCCAATAAAAGTATCGATTTCTTGCAAGGAATGTGCCTTGTCTGCTTGTCGCAGAGCTTCTTGTGCAGCCGCAGCTGCTTCACTTTCTGTCCTTAATCTCGCCTCTTCAACAACAGCTTTTCTCGCTTTAAGTTGTAGAACCAATCCTTCTTGCTCACGAATATCTTTCACCATTTTTAAACGACGATCAATTTCACCAACATCTGTCAGGCCTTCGATATCAGCGCCAACTTGTTCCAGTCGAATTCTTCTAAGGTGTGCCATATTCTTTCTGAATCCCTTTGCTAAAAACTTATTTTGAACGAAACGAACGGCAGCCTCCTCAAGCTTCTTGGTTTCCTCTGGATGAGCCAATTCAATCAAGTTTCTCAAGTCATGCATCGCTTTGACTTTGTTATCACTCTCAATCTGCTTACATTCATTGTTGGCATCATTCTCTGTTTTCCCCGTTGATATCTCACATAAAACAGTGTACAATGTGCGCATATATTTATCAGTCTCAGCGCGTAGTCCTGTTTCATCATCCACAGTTGCTACCAAGAGACGATTGTAATTAGAGATAACGGTATCAACTTCATTTATCGCAACACCAGTAGATCCTTCTCTCTTGTAGACTTTGAGTTTCTGCGCTCTTAAGCTCTCAGGAGATGGGATAGCAGCCGCCGCTGGTCCAACATGATCATTACTTATTAAAACGAGCAAAACCGTATTTATTGATAAATATCGCATTGTAAACTTTGTTTTTGCAAACCTACAAAATTCAATAGAATGGCAAAAGAGGCAATCAGTAAAGCAATAACATATTCCGGCAAAGATGGTTTATCTGTGCTCACGTTTGAAGATCAACATATACACTCTGGATCCAAAGTCTCGTTGGGTATATTGGAAGCTTCAGTCGAGTCCTGTCAACTATGGCGAGTTTTGGTTACCAAGACATCAATATGAGACTCATAGAAAGTGTGTGTCCTCCTCATCGACGAAAATGGAGGTAACTGAACCCGAGTCCCGCGAGTAATTATCGATATACAGCGACAGAGCTATTGAATTCGGGGATTTTCTCCCCAACATCAAACACTAATCCTCTCCTAGCGTGTCGAAGTGGCTCCCTAGCGACTGAGCGCTGCTCAAGAGGGTCTCAAGGATCCAATAGACTAGGATGATTGATCGCATTAGTAAAAGCTAGACACGGATGATTGACTACCAAATCTAACTCGCGACAAGAGGGCGAGAGAGCTCAATCCTCGAGGTCACTTAAGCGCGAATGTTCTTTCATTTAACAAACATGCGCTGTATTCCGAATGGGGGAAATATGTCCAAGGATACATTTACGTGTCCACTAAGACATAAAAACAAGCTGAAAGGACGCGTCAAAAGCACGGAAAGGGTATGCGAGTACCGCGGATGGATGTCACATCGTCGCTACCTTTAATGGAACACATGACGTGCCCATTGTCATCCTTGTCCATGGTTCAGGGGTAAAAGACCCTCGGAAAAGATTGGAAACGATGCAAGTTCATACAACAGTGTGGAAATGTCACAAAGAGGGAGTATATGGACCCAAACGCTCCATCGCCGTCCTCAACAATTCCGCAAGATGTCAACCCTACATGTGCTGTAGGTTAGGGGCCGCTCTGTCGGAAGGGCATATGCATTTCCAGGATTAGATGTAATTCCGGAATGCGTTTCTCAGAAAATTTTCATAGAAAATTAAATGCTTCCAAACATGACCTCACGGAAAGTCTGGATCTAGTCTGGGGGTCGAATGTTGCATCGAGATATTGACTGCGGGAAGTGCATGAGTAATATCTTTTGTACAATGTTGTAAAAAGCTCTGACCATGGGGCTGGCTTTCTTTCCATACAATACTAGACGGATTGCATTTATGGAGTCTTGTCTAAATCCCAAGAGCTCTTTGTAAGACGTGTCCCCGAGCCAAGCGTTATCAGAAGCACTCAAGGATTTAGAGGTGGATTCAATGATCAAGTAAATTTGGATTTTAGAAAGGTCTGATGTTTCCTTTTGTTTCAACTGAGGTTTGAGGGCTGAATGTACATCGATCCTTCGGGGAAGGTGAAGATATCAAGCATGTTGAAAGAAAGTAAAGATTTTTTTTTTGGATTCTGAAAAAGTCCTTGATGTAAGATATTCAAACCAGTGTGAAGATCATGGTCGGTATTGGAGCTATGACTAACTCTGTGATACCGCTCCGAATCGACAGAGGGTTATTCTTGTCCAAGAAAAAAGTCAGTTGCTAAAGAATTAGTTTGGAGGTGTCGGTGGGGTCTGTGAAACGTCAGTTGTGCTCTTCATATAGTCCTCTGTGACCAATAAGTATTGCGGGATTTGTTCTAGAGCTTCATTCACGCTCGATTCGATAATCATTTCACGTATGGTCTTCACCACGGCCGCAAATTTTTCGGCGTCATTTTTCGCGAGCTTTGCTCTGAGTAAATCACGCGCGCAGAAAATTTCCGATTCCGCTAGCTTCCGTTTATCTCGGGAGTCGAGATGTGCAAAATCCGTCACTGGTGAATTCAAATTCTTCTTGCAACAGACAAACGATTGCCGGGTTTTAAGTTGCGAATCTTTGGGAACGACAAATACCACGGCAATATTTTCCGGAACTGCCACTGATGACACATTCAGTTGTTTCTTGTACTTTATAAATTTCTGTACCGCTTCTTTAGCAGAGGTTTCCAAATTCGAAAAAATATTCGGTTGAACTTCTTGGACAATGCTTCGAATACCTTTAATGTTAAGGGAATGTGAATCGCTAATTGATTGCTGAAAAAGAAACAAATTGCCGTCATGGGTCACGTAATAGGCGTCCACGGCGGGAAACCCAACTCGAGTCGCACAGACTTTGTTGGCCTCGATCAAGACAGAGCATGGAGGCCATTGGGACTTTGAAAGATCAGCAATTTTATGTCCCAACCGAGTTAGATTGAAACGACCACCTTCATTCAACAAAATGCGGGATCGCATTTCAAACAAGTTGCCGCGGAAACCTGCAGAGATATTGATCCCCGATAGAATTCGAATCCACCGATAGCCATAATGTTTTTCCTTGCTCTTTATTGTTTCCAGAATCTTTTCTTCGCTAGCGCTCGAACAGACACTGATTGCATATCTTGATTTATCAGCGTCAAGTGGATGATATAGAAAAATGCGATGGCATTCATTATAGTCATCGGAATTTCGGCGAATAAAACCTTCGACTTCCGCAGGGTCCAGTGCTGCTACTCGATTAAACAGGGCTGTTTCCATGCTTTGCACAACCGCTGTATTGGTCCCGAGGCACGCTCTTGCGATTCCTCCAAATACAGCCAATCTGCGTCTGATTTCCGTGTACGAGATTCCTAGTTCCAGAACATCGTTGGCTTCATACAATTCCGACTCTGTCCATACTGGCATGTGGAGTTTAGTGTGAAAATCGTCTTTTCGGATATACTTGGACCAACCTCTATGTGGTGAAGTGAAGCAAATCATCCTTTGATTGTCGGGAGGCTTCATGTCCGGAGTTCCGTCGTATATGTACAAAGCATTAGGAATGTTGGGGACGTGTTGATACTCAACGAAAACGTTGGCTGTGTTGTCCGGGTAGTAAACCCTGCATAAAGTCAGGTTACGCGTATCCGTGAAGGAGGCAGTTACCACAATCTCTTTGCTCCGCTCTTTGCGATACATCGGAACAAAATAGAGATAGAAAACAGACTTTCCGATCCCTGGAGAACCCGTTATAGTGACGCGCCGGGTTTTTTCATCGTCGAGTAAATTCATAATCATTTCGAAATACCCTTCATAGCAATCACGGAGAAAAAAAGCTTCTCTGCTATACGCAAACGCCATCGGCAAGGTTGCAAGTTCCACACGACTCAGCTTCGCTAAAACTCTTCGGCGTCGTTTTCGCCTTGTCTCTATACTCGATGACATCCAAGGACTAGAAAGAAAAGATACATGAGGATTTTCACTCAATTTCATGTTGGATAATGGTATCGTTCATAACTTTCAGTCCGCGTATCAAGTGTGTGAAAACAGTCATCGCGTTTTGTCCAATCAGAGCGGAGCGATTCTGAAATTGTTACGATTCGACGAAATGAACTTCTTTATCCCCAATTCGAGCCTGGTGAACAACAACTTCCCCATTAGTCGCAATATCTCCTCGGAGTTGTTCGGAGCTTTGAATTCGAAATTATCGAATCGGTAAAATACGTCCGAAGTGAATTATATTTGTTCTGAACGGTTCCATGCTCCGTTATTGGTTTACACTGAACAGAGCCTTGGTAACCAGACGACGTGATCTGAAATTCACAACCAGCGCATTATCCTATCTTTGATTTTTTTTTGCGGCGGGATCGTTAATGAAAAGTAACGCAAGATGCGTTAGTTTGTCAAGTATTCATGTAACTGCACATTGATATATCCGAGATCTTACCATTCACGGAGCTTTGGATACCCACCGTCAGGACAGATTGTGATATTGAGCAATGCCTGTCTGCCTATATTGATAGACGAATTGACCTGCCCGTATTCGTTGCCTACGTGGCGAAGATGGATGCCTCTAGACCTCTTCTTGAATCATGAACTGCGTCCGTTCATCGAACATTATATCTCGGAATGCTCCGACGGATTCGCACGGAAACAAGCGGCACTTTTGAATGCTGGCCTTTTCAAGACCGGTCCATGTTTTCGACTACTATTATGGATTGGAGATGTGATCATGTAGGAGTGGGTGCAGCATCCCAGACACTCAGCGGACTCACCTTGGATGAATATGATGTTGGCGAGAGAGAGAATGCGTTTAGACGATGCTCTACAAGCAGTGACTTCTCAATTTGCAATCATGAGCGCTAAAGATTTGAAAGCGACTTTATGTGATCTCGAGATTCGGGTTACGAAGAAATCAGACCTTTGCCAAATACGAGGGACGGTATCAAGCGATGACAAGAGATCTTGAACGAATGCTGTCTGCTAATGCAAGATAACAGGACGATTTCGGACTCGGTGTTATTCAAGTCAACCGAGGGATAAAAAGTCGCAATTATCGAGGCGCTGCACGTGGTCCGACCAGAAGTTGAAATCCAGGATCGTGAGACTCCTCGGTTCATTCACAGTAAACTGTAAAGTCTATTGCTCTTAATTTGGGGTAGCCCGGAATTTTATGCAATGTTTATAGTATTTTTAAATATGACCAAATATCTGCTCATTATAAACGCCCTTGGAGTTTGCAAACTCGTCTGTGCGAGTTACCAAGCTTTACCACAAGCTGCAGTTGAAGTTTCTGAGATTATTTGCAAGCCTGGCTCGGCGGGAGAAGGTGGGACTGATGCGGTGTATTCCGATTTCAACAGAGTTGTATCGAAGTACTTTGCTGAAAACTTTGGTCCGGGTGGAGAGAAGTATTTGACAGATTTCGGAGAATTTGGAGAATGCGGGCAAATTCCGATCTACTTGCAATTCTTCACTGAGATTGAGAACATTGTTGCTCCATCACATAACTGGATTTTCGGAAAAAAAAGTGGAGATGTACGATTCCGAATTCATCGATATTTGGGGATCTTGATGTTGTTTAGACAAAAACGCGGTTTTGCTGCCGACCAATTGACAATCGATTACCACAAGGCGTTTAAGGACGATGATCGTAAACGGTTTGATGAAGGACTGCGAGCTCTGAAAGGATTGACGCATAAATTAATAAGACCTCCTGGCACACATCGTCTAACTCGTATTGATGAATTTGAAGATGACAAGGAGTTTGTCACATTGGTGAGCGATTGTTTACGCCTGATTGGGGAGTTTACGACTTATGCAGATGGCACTGTTGTCCAGTACTCAACAGAAGGTGGATCCGATTGGCATTTATTCCCCTTGATTCTTAATACTTACAATGAAGTTTGTCTTCACGGATCGGCACTCCCTATGGGTGAAATAGACGCAGAACAACGACCGGAACTCTGTAGGGGAATTCGGCTTCTGTTGAGAAATCCGACGGACGCAAAAACAAGATGGGATCATGCTGTACATTATTTAAAAAAACTCACAATCGCGAAAAGAATGGGGTCCCGTGTCGAATACAAACAAAACGTTCAAGATTGGATGAAAACAATTCATTACATCTCGGTTTACGGACGAGGTGCACAAGTAGTCGATTGCCTCAGAGTGGGTGGGAATACCTTTGCACATTGTTTAGACTTGGGAGAATCTCAACTAGCCCTCGCGGTGGGCGAGTTGTCTAAAGGTCTAGATTCTGCAGCTTGTGATGATTCTCTCAAGAGATTTCCCGAGCTGATCCCAATTGTCCACACGCTTCTTTGCCTGAAATGCGAGTTTGAAAAAGAAAGCAGCGTCATACCTACGAAGGAAAAAGCTAATACCGCGATTGGGAAGTGTATGATTTGAGTTGAATTGTAAAAACCTTTGAGCTGGTGATGCCATCAATAGGCTTTCAGCATGCGTTTTGAATGTAGGGACGCCAAAGATGAACACAATCTAATTGACCCATCCTCACAAGAACGAGATACGCTAATAATATCCCCGCTCGACTAAATCTACTTTGAAACATTGCAGAACTTGTAACTGTTTTTCAGCTGTCAGATTACAGTAAAGGCAAATGGACGAGGGTAATATCATGTTCCAAAGATTTCGATCTTCTCACCCATCAATTCTCCCGATTTTTACATCTCCAGATACGAGTGACCAGCAAATGGCGGAGGATTTAGTTGGTGTCGAATTAGTTGCAGATGAACAAGATTCGTACATTACGTATGAAGTTGGAATAATCCCATGAGGAAATTGCCACGACTTAACTTCGACGAGTGTAGATACACGAGGGAGAATAACCGACTAACGCCTGTTGTTATCGCGTAGCGGCGTACAGTACAGGAGCAGACCGTTCGCATAAACTACTTTACGTGAGTTCACAAGGAATACTAATTAAATGATTAGGGATTAGGGATTAGGGATTAGGGATTAGGGATTAGGGATTAGGGATTAGGGATTAGGGATTAGGGATT
>Ga0078894_10004829_pt1 | contig 10349 bp, 10 predicted proteins | sample LauGreSu1BDMLBSD_2_FD_67506 | JGI IMG/M metagenome (GOLD analysis project Ga0078894, IMG submission 67506) | Freshwater lake microbial communities from Lake Michigan, USA - Su13.BD.MLB.SD (version 4) (version 4) | ecosystem: Environmental > Aquatic > Freshwater > Lake | place: Lake Michigan...
GACAGGTATAAAGGCCATTTTTTCATCAAGGCCTGATTGAAACACGCACGAGCAAAACCGCGGATAGACTCGTCGGTATTGTACATGGCCAAAGCCACACCATCTCCTTTAAAATTGTAAACCTCAAACGATTGGGTTTCGCCACCATCTTCAGGGGTGAAAGTTATGGTCAGCTTACCTTTTCCTTTGGTTAGAAAATCGGTAGCACGGTACTGATCGCCAAAAGCATGACGACCAATGCAAATAGGCGCAGTCCAGTTAGGTACCAAACGAGGAACGTTTTTCATTACAATGGGTTCACGGAAAACGGTTCCATCCAAAATATTACGGATAGTTCCATTTGGCGATTTCCACATCTGTTTCAAACCAAATTCTTTAACACGAGCTTCATCCGGGGTGATGGTGGCACATTTAATGCCTACACCGTATTGTTTAATGGCATTCGCAGCATCAATGGTAACCTGATCATCGGTTTGATCGCGGTATTCCATTCCCAAATCAAAATATTTAATATCCAGATCCAGGTATGGGAAAATTAATTTGTCCTTGATGAATTTCCAGATGATGCGGGTCATCTCATCGCCATCCAACTCTACTACCGGATTGGCTACCTTGATTTTTTGTATGCTCATGGTTATTTCTTGTAATTTTTTAGCTGCGGCAAAGATATAAAAATTGATGATTTGCCGTTATGAGATAGCATTAAATTACAATTCGATGTCGAGATTGAATCGTTTTTTGAACTCCTCCAACTGCGGATTTTTCTCCAAGAGGTGTTGGTATTTATCGCTGGCGGTATAGAGCCTCTTTTTCTCGGTACTTTCCACCACTTTAGTTACCAGATCTAGCTGAAAATTATTCAGTTCGGTTCTTAAATAGTTCATCAGGTCTATTCGGGCTTCCTGTAGCTGGGTTTCTTGAATTTTATTCTCGATGCTCAATTCAATTTGAAAATTTTCCAAAACTACCGGTGGATTCGCCGTCATTAAGGTAAACAGATTGATTTTGTTTTCTTTTTTTGCCTTTTCAGCGAAAGCGTTCCAGCGATTTAGCAGCATTTCGGCAGTGAATGTATCGCAAGCTTCGCCTGTTAAATAGCTTGGCTTTTCTTCTTCCAGCGGTGCAGATACCAATTCATTGAGGTTGGGTATAAGCGGACTTGAATTGAATAAACCTGGTTTGGGAAGTTGTTTTGCAGGACTTTCTGCTTGCGGTTCTGCTACAGTCTTGGTCTCCCGTTCTGGAGCAGGGGCAGGTTCCGGCTTTTCTTCAACTTTGCTAATTTCAGGTTCTTGGACGGGAATCTCTACCTTCGGAATTTCCGGTTGAGCAGGTTCTGCTGTTGTTTCAACGGTATTTTGCGGTTCGGCTATTGGTTCAGCTCGTTTTTTTTTTACCTCTGTGAGCGGACTTACAGCGGTTAAATTGAGTACCGATGGCAGGTGGGCTATCTTGATGAGCGCCAATTCTACCTGTAGGCGTTGGTTTTTGCTGTTTCGGTAATTCAAATCGCATTGATTAGCAATATTCAATGCCGACACCAAAAACGAGGCTTCCACTTGTTGAGCCTGGGAGAGGTATTTTTGCTTAATGCCTTCACTTACCTCCAATAATTGTAGGGTGGCGGCATCTTTTCCTACCAGTAAATTTCTCAAATGCGAAGCCAGGCCATTGATGAAATGGTTTCCATCAAATCCCTTAGCCAATATTTCATTAAAAATGAGCAAAGCATTCGCGGCGTCTTCAGCCAAAAGGGTATCGGTAACCTTGAAATAATAATCGTAATCTAAAATATTCAGGTTGTCTATTACAGCCTGATAGGTAATGTTTCGATCCGAAAAGCTTGCAATCTGGTCGAACATGGAAAGTGCATCACGTAAGCCCCCATCTGCTTTTTGGGCAATGAGGTGTAGGCCTTCCATATCGTAAGCAATCGATTCCTTTTCAGCAATATTCGCCAAATGATTGGCCATGCTTTCTACCCGAATTCTGTTAAAGTCGAAAATTTGACAACGGGACAGAATGGTAGGAATGATTTTATGTTTTTCGGTAGTCGCTAATATAAAAATGGCATAGCCCGGTGGTTCTTCCAGTGTTTTCAGGAAAGCATTGAATGCTGCCGATGAAAGCATATGCACCTCATCAATGATGTAGATTTTGTATTTACCCGTTTGCGGTGGGATACGTACCTGTTCCGTTAAGTTTCGGATGTCCTCTACCGAATTGTTGGATGCTGCATCCAGTTCGTGAATGCTGAAGGAGTTTCCTTGTTGAAAAGATAGGCAAGATTCGCATTGTCCGCAGGGCTCTACCTGCTGATTTGGATTTAGGCAATTAATGGTTTTTGCCAAGATGCGGGCGCAGGTTGTTTTCCCTACTCCACGGGGTCCGCAGAATAAAAAGGCCTGAGCCAGTTGATTATTTTTGATGGCATTTTTTAAGGTGTTCGTTATATGAGCCTGACCCACAACACTTTCGAAGGTTGCCGGGCGGTATTTTCTGGCCGAAACAATAAAATTATCCATCGCTCCTAAATTAGCCATAAGATATGGCTTATACAAGCTAAGTCGAGATTCTCATTAGGTATGTATTTGTACTCATAGTTAAAAAACACCTGCCGTTCATCGACGTTTTTTGCCGCTCATCCGGCAATATCTACCGTTGGTCTGTATTTCATTGCGGTAGATTCCAATTAGTCGGATCTTCATATCATGATATTAATTCCATGATCTGGGTTTAATATTTCTAATGTTTCAATTTGGTGTGTTAAAAAGCGGTTGAAGCCCCCAAACTTCACCGCTTTTTTTATGAGTCGCAAAATCTGGGCGATTCATTTGATAATCTAATAATTATGCCTAAATTTGCGTCCCGCTTTAAAGGCGGTTTAATTAATTAAAAACAACAATGCAACAGTACGAAACCGTAATCATTCTGACCCCGTTGTTGTCTGACGAAGCTGCGAAAGAGGTAATTACCAAATTCAACAAGCTGATGAAAGATAACGGAGCCGAAATTATCCATGAAGATAATTGGGGTTTGAAAAAACTAGCGTACCCAATTCAGAAAAAAACGAATGGGCACTATCACCTAACTGAATTCAAGGCTCCGGGTGAATTAATTAACAAACTGGAGGTTGAATACAAGCGTGATGAGCGTGTTATGCGTTTCTTAACTATCGCTTTAGATAAGCATGCCATTGCTTACAATGAGAAAAAACGTAGTGGTGCCTTCAATAAAAAGAAAACTGAAAAAGTTGAGGAGGAAGTAACTAATGGCTAGAGAACAAATTCAGTACGTTACCGCTCCAAAAGTGGAGGATAACCGTAAGAAATACTGCCGTTTCAAAAAGAACGGAATTCAGTACATCGATTATAAGGATGCGAATTTCTTATTGAAGTTTATCAACGATCAGGGTAAATTATTACCACGTCGTTTAACTGGTACTTCTTTGAAATTCCAACGTAAGGTAGCTCAAGCTGTAAAACGTGCTCGTCACATCGGTTTATTGCCTTATGTAACTGATTCATTAAAATAATTAGGGGGAACAAAACATGGAAATTATCTTAACACAGGATATTAAAAATCTTGGCGAGAAAGACGATATCGTAGTTGTGAAACCTGGTTATGGCCGCAATTACCTAATCCCTAAAGGATATGGTATTTTGGCTACCGGATCAGCAAAAAAGGTATTGGCTGAAAACTTAAAGCAAGCTGCTTTTAAACAAGACAAGATTAAGAAAGATGCAGAAGCAATTGCTGCTAAATTAGAAGGTGTGAAACTTAGTATTGGTGCAAAAGCAGGTGAAACTGGAAAAATTTTCGGTTCTGTGAACACCATTCAAATTGCTGATGCTTTGAAAAAAGCTGGATTTGAAGTAGATCGTCGTCGTATTACTTTTGAAACCGAGCCTAAAGAATTAGGTGAGTACCTGGTAAACTTGAACCTACACAAAGAGGTTAAAGTTCAGGTTCCTTTCGAAGTAGTAGCAGAATAATTAGCTTTACAATCAAATAAAAGCGTCTCGATTTCAAATCGAGACGCTTTTTTTATGCTCTAACTATTTATACATTTGACAGCAATTCATTCGAGATGTTTTTCGGCCTGCTTAAAAAAATCATTCTATATTTTGTAGCAATAACTGTTGCTTGGGTATTGATTTACCGCTTTGTTAATCCGCCAATTACCTGGTTGATGATTCAACGAAGTATGGAACGCCAGGCCGATGGAAAATCGTGGAAGCTGGAAAAGGAGTGGAGAGATTTTGACGAGCTTTCCAATAACCTGAAAAAAGCTGCTTTGGCTGGAGAAGATGCTGCATTTCTGGAGCATTGGGGCTTCGATTTTAAAGCCATTCAAAAGGCTTTTGAAAAAAACCAAAAGGGCAGAAGAATTAGAGGGGGTAGTACCATTAGCCAGCAAACTGCGAAAAATGTTTTTTTATGGCCCGGCCGATCCTGGCTTCGTAAAGGTTTTGAAGCCTATTTTACGGTCCTGATTGAGTTGCTTTGGTCTAAGGAGCGAATTTTAGAAGTGTATTTGAACGTGATTGAGATGGGCGACGGTATTTACGGTGCAGAGGCAGCAACCCAGGCTTATTATGGAAAATCGGCACAAAGTCTGTCTAAGTCTCAGGCCGCTTTATTGATTGCCGTACTGCCCAGTCCATTAAAATGGTCGCCGGCTAACCCAAACCGAACCGTTTATTACCGCCAAGGGCTTATTCTACGTAATATGCGAAGATTGCGCAATGTGCAATTCGACTAGAGGGCAAATACCTTTTGGTGCCAGCTGAGTTTCATGGGCACCTCCCAGCTTGTAGACAAGTCTCTGTAGTTTTGGATGAGATTATTGAATACAATGGTTTCCTCGTTCACCAAACCTTGCTCCAGTAAGTCCTCAAATTCATCTTTGCTGCAGGTTTTGATGGCTTCACCGTCACGGTAGGCAATTTGCATGCGATCAAACAACTGAATACAGAATTCAGACTCCAACTCTTTCATCAATCCTACCGACTTATCGATGGAGCAACCCGTTGCTTGTGCTTGGTATTCATCAATAGCCAAAATAATGAAGCGCTGGTAACGAATTTCTGCCGAGGCGGCCAGCTGATGACCATGTGCTTGCCAAGAAGCCACAAAAGCATCCAATTTTTGCTGAATTAAGGGTTGCTCTTGTGTGGTCAGTTCCCGGTTTGCTTGGTAAATCCAGATTCTTGAATTTTCAGAAATTTGCATAGACAAAGTTACCAATTTCTTAACTTGGAAGGGTTTTCTATGGCGGCTAAATTCAACAATTTAAGGCACTATCTTCTACTCATTTTGTGCGCATGCTTCAGCATGGCAGCTCAAAATCCGGATTTGTTGGAGCTGATGAGAGAAAGTCAGGAGCGACTAAGTGTGTTGAGTTCGGCTAATTTGACCCAGCAGAAAGTAAAAAAATTAGATCTTCAGCTCACCAGAGATGGTTTTTTCAGACTGAGAAGAACCTATTTAAATGGCAAGCAAGAATATTTTTCATTCAGTTTCTCAGAATTTGAGGAAATGAACTACCTGGGATCCACGCAGTCTGGCACGTTAGTTCTAAAAACACAGCCAGAAAGTATCATTGTGCAAACCTACAGAGATTCAAGAGGTAATATTGATACTATGGCCACTACGTTAAAACTTCCTCTTCAGCAGTTAGAAGCTGCAGATTTGAACACGTTACAGGATTGCTTCCTGCGAATTAAGGAACGTTTGAAGCGCTAGTTAGCTTAAGCCGTTTGCCCTTGCGGTAATCTCCGCAATATCCAATACTTGAACTTCCTGCTCTTTATTGAAATTTTTAATTCCATCACTCAGCATGGTCATGCAGAACGGACAGGCCGCAGCAACAACTTGTGGATTTTCGGCTAAAATTTCTTCGGTACGTTCAATGTTGATGTCTTTGAGGCCCGCTTCTGGTTCTTTAAACATTTGAGCACCACCTGCACCGCAGCATAAACCGTTGGATTTGCAACGTTTCAGCTCAACCAATTGCGCATCCAGTACTTCTAAGGCTTTTCTTGGTGCTTCGTACACTTGGTTGGCTCTGCCTAAATAACAAGGATCGTGGAAGGTGATTTTCTTGCCTTTAAACGATTCGCCACCTTCGGCACGTAGCTTGCCCTCATCAATAAGTTGTTGAATAAGTTGAGTATGGTGAATCACGTCGTAGTTTCCACCTAGGCCAGGATATTCGTTTTTGATCGTGTTGAAGCAATGCGGGCAAGCGGTCACGATCTTTTGGATATTGTAGGCGTTAAGCACCTCAATATTGGCCATGGCTTGCATTTGGAATAAGAATTCATTCCCAGCTCGTTTCGCAGGATCACCTGTACAGCTTTCTTCTGTACCAAGTACGGCAAATTTTAAGCCCACATGATGCAGTATTTTGCAGATATCGCGGGTAATTTTCTGTGCCCGTTCGTCGTAGCTTCCTGCACATCCTACCCAAAATAAAATTTCCGGTTCTTCGCCCTTGGCCAGCAATTCGGCCATAGTTGGTATATTAAATTCGTCCATTTCTCTATTTGTCAATTTTTTAGAATAATCAGTAGTTATTCAATTTCTGAACTGAGAACTCATGAATCCCAACACTTAACTATTAGTTGCCCAGTTAAAACGATCGGTAGGTGCGTATTTCCAAGGTGCACCGTTATTTTCAATGTTACCGAACATGTTGTTTACGCTTGCCGCAGCTTGTGCCTCTTCCATAACCGCAAAGCGACGTAGTTCTACAATAATGTTCAGCGGATCAATGTTTACAGGGCAGGCTTCTGTACAAGCATTGCAAGTGGTGCAAGCCCAAATTTCTTCTCTGCTAATGTAATTATCCAATAAACTTTTGCCGTCCTGATAATCCTTGCCGTGCTTATCGATGTTGTTTCCAACTTCGGTTAAGCGGTCTCGGGTGTCCATCATGATTTTACGCGGAGAAAGCAATTTACCAGTCATGTTTGCCGGACAAACCGAGGTGCATCTTCCGCATTCGGTACAGGTGTAGGCATCCATCAGGTTTTTCCAAGTTAAATCTTGCACATCTTTAGCACCAAACTTGCCACCTTCAACAACCGGCAGGGGTGTGTACGAAGGATCGAGCATGGCTTTTACTTCGTTTGTAACCGAAGCCATATTGCTAAACTGGCCTTTTGGCTCCAACTTAGAATACCAGGTATTCGGGAAGGCCATGATGATGTGGAAATGCTTGGAGTAGGGTAGGTAATTCAGGAAGGCTAAAATACCGATGATGTGGAACCACCAGCATCCGCGTTCAATGAGTACCAGGTATTCCGGGTTTTGGGGCATTAGCGCTGCGATAAACTGACTGATGGGGAAGGCTCCTGCCTGAATGTAATGCCCGTAGCCTTGTTGCTGCAGTAAATAATCTGCTGCATTCATCTTCAGGAACGCAGACATCAATAAGATTTCGATGATCAGGATATAATTGGCATCTGTTTTTGGCCATGAGGTCATTTCTTTGCCCGAGAAACGGCGAAGTTTCAGCACGTTTCTTCTGATCAGGAAAACCACACAAGCTGCCAAAACTAAAAAGGCCAGAATCTCAAAAGAACCAATCAGGATGTTGTACAGTGGACCTAAAGGTTGTGCAAATACCCGGTGTGTGCCAAATAAGCCATCAATGATGATTTCTAAGACTTCAATATTGATGATGATGAAGCCTGCATACACAAAAAAGTGTAGCAAAGCAGCCACCGGGCGTTTGGTCATTTTAGTTTGGCCGAAGGCCACCTTAAGCATGGTTTTGAATCGCTCTGCCGGCTGATCTGAACGGTCTTCATCTCTGCCAAGCAGGATATTTCGTCTAATTTTCCGCACATTGATGCTAAAGAGTACAATGGCGGCGGCTGTAAAAAGAAAAAATAAGATCTGTGCAATCATGTGTTGATGTATTTGCCAGGCTAATTTAGTGAATAAAGCCTGATATCAATTGCTATGCATGCATAAAAATTAATTTAGAATCGCTCTAAGCTAAAAAGTAGCGAGTGCGTGCTCTTATCCTAAAATGGTAGAGATTATTTTCAAAAAATATTTTCTGAAATGAAAAAAGAAACTACATTTGCAGTCCCCAAAGGGAGCTGGTACCATAGCTCAGTTGGTAGAGCAAAGGACTGAAAATCCTTGTGTCGCTGGTTCGATTCCAGCTGGTACCACCAGAAAGAGATCTTAGCAATAGGGTCTCTTTTTTTGTTTCTGAGGGTGTTTTTTAGGCTTTTTTAAAGACTTTTGCCCATCAAATGGGACTTTGCTAAAGTTAATTAATTTTTTCTGTTTTTTGCAGATTTCTGAGGTCTTACTGCCTCATACACTGCCTCACTTTACCAACTCCATTTTCCCCTCCTGAGCGAAGCTGTAAAAGCCTTCACTGGAGACTATCAAATGATCTAGCAATTCAATGTCTAAAAGTGCTGCTGCCTCTTTAATCTTCTGGGTTAAAATGATGTCTGCCTGAGATGGTTTTAGTACTCCTGAAGGATGATTGTGGGAGAGGATGATAGCTGTTGCCATGGACTTTAATGCTACCGCAAGTAAGATTCTAATATCAGCGATTGTGCTGGTCATTCCACCAATGGATAGCTTGTGTATGCCTATCACCTTATTAGCTCTGTTTAGATGCATTATTACAAAGTGTTCCTGTAGTTGGATGGTTTCTGCAGGATAGTGTTGTATAAGCAGCTCGTATGCCTCTGCAGAACAGTTTACCGTTGGTCTGTAACCTTTTGGTGGGTTGTAGCTAATTTGGATTTCTGATGTTGTCATGGTTATAAAATAAAAAACCCAGTGCTGGCAGACACTGGGTGATTGAAGTTATTTCTGTTGCTATTTTTTGATCACTCCAACTAGCCATTTTAAGAGATAATAGATAACCGGTATTGAGAAAGTTAGTGTGAAGTGTAACACTAGATAGAAACCTGTTAAGGTTAGTTGAATACTATTGTGCTCAAAAGGATCCTCTGGGCCAAACCAAGAGATGATCCATCCTGATATAAAAAGCACAAAACTTGAGATTGATGCTATTTTACCTATCCTGTTATTGTTCTTAATTGCTTTGCTTATCCATTTTGTCCATAAGTAAATAGGTGGGCTAAAAAAGATAAGTAGAAGTAGGCCAAAGAGAATATAATCAATCATAAGGCTTGCATTGATTGCTTAAGCAGTCTTCTTATAAATAAGTATTGTAGTCAAAATTGCTAAGTATGAAAAATCTGTAGATGGTTTTATGAGAATCTGAATAGTCCTCCTGTTGCGAAGAAATTGTAACTTTTACTGTAGTTGTTTTTCCTTGATAAATTTTAATCATATTTCCATTCTCAACTTCTGTGTTAATCAATCTCATCCCGAGTGATCTAATTCTAGCTAAGTATTTGTTGTAAATATCTGGTTTGTGGACTTGTACAGCTATCCTATTACTATCATAATCCGAGTAGTAATAGCTAAAAAATGATTCAGCCAAATCATTAATGTAATTTTTTTTATAGGTAAAAGTTACATTTCCCAATTTGTCGAACCCTACTGGTTCAGCTGCTTCTAAAAATTTCCAACCTTTTATATTTAAGTACTCCTCAACTCCTGAAAGACTTTTTTTTCTTAGGCTTAGCAGCTCGTCAAAAGTTAAGTTTTGTGCAATGGAGCTTAGTGATGAAGCTAACAGACTAAGTGATAATATTATTATTCTCAACATGATTTGAAAGTTATGTAAGTGAATCAAACAGTAAAAAACCCAGCACAATACTGTACTGGGTTCTGAAAAAGTTATCTTTCTGATAGGTAGAAGACTATAAAAGGACTAACAATACCCATGCTGCCCAACCAAGTCCTGTTTGGCCAACCAATTGACCTTTAGCTTTCTTTTTGTAGCAGCTCAGGTATTCTGGATCATTAAACAATTCCTTGTTTTTACTCATCATATACGTTCTAGCGCCTTTATCAGGAGTAGGATTTGCAACTAATGCTGTACCTACCAATGCGAAAGGTCCAAACAATGCACCTAAAGCAATTGCTCCACCTTTTCTACCATGGTAAGCCTCTGCATCTAGAGTACCAGCTGTACATTTACTTTGTTCTGCAGCTAATGCATTCTTGTAGGTAGTGAACACTTTGCTATTGGTGTCTTCAAATTGGATGGATGAGATGTCTGAAGCTGGGATTTCAAACTTTTGTCCATCTGCTTTGAACTCAACTGAGCCATTTTTGATTTTAGTTACTTTACCCTCAAAGGTTTTCTGACTGTTAAGAGTCAAGATGTCTCCCGCTTGAGTGATGATCGCCATTGCTAATGCAATAAAGGTTAACGTAATTTTTTTCATTGT
>Ga0078894_10004830_pt1 | contig 10348 bp, 14 predicted proteins | sample LauGreSu1BDMLBSD_2_FD_67506 | JGI IMG/M metagenome (GOLD analysis project Ga0078894, IMG submission 67506) | Freshwater lake microbial communities from Lake Michigan, USA - Su13.BD.MLB.SD (version 4) (version 4) | ecosystem: Environmental > Aquatic > Freshwater > Lake | place: Lake Michigan...
TCATTCAACATTGTAAGTAGGGCTGTCCCTCTGAGAGACCAGTGATCTTGAGTACCATGTCTTTCAATGGGAATGTCAACTGAAAGGATGAAATTGGTTGATTGACCTGTTGTGGAAAGGGTACCTGCTCTAACTGAAGTCTTGTAGACTGGGCACTTAAATGTCGCTGAATTCGAGCCACCTTCATCAGCTGATTCACTTTCTTCCAAGATAACTGCTGCTGATCTTAATCCCTTAGCTTTGTTCTCATCTTTGCTGGGTATTTCAGTAGGCTTGAAGTGAATCACTGGCATCATTGAAGTCATTTCACCTGGGGATTACTCTTCAAGGGCCATTTTTTGGCTTGAATACTTAGCTCCTTCCAAAAACAATCCGTAGACGTAAATGCCATCACGAGGAGCTTTTTGTATGATTTCTGGTTAGTAAACGTGATTTATCATCTTAAATTTGAAGGTTAGTTGGTCTATAGGCTTTAAATGCTTCCTAGAATAAGTTTAAAGAGTCCCAGTCATAAAGCCGTGAGGGAAGAAAAATCCAGACAGCCAGTAGCACATGGGATTGCCGAATTTAAGCCATGATCTCATAAATTCGACTCGCTCAGTGAGATCTTTCACCCAGCTACCAAGAGGCTTGAGACTTGGATAGGCAATTGCCTACCAGTTTGGAGGTACTTGATTTTTTTACAAAGCAGAGCACATTAGATCTAATTCAGGGCTCATAATTACAAGTCCTTTGATAGCCTTCACCAACATTGAAAGGCTGTTAGTCATCTTTATAAGGAGTCTATTGTACCTTTCAATCTCCTACAGCAGCACCGTCGTTAAGCAATGCATTAGTCCTTTGTTATTTACTTTGAAAATGTCCTTAGCATGCTCTTCCTTGTCTATCAAGGGCGGTATACTGGTCTCTATTTCATATACAAGGTCCAATATTGTATCCTCTGATGACTTTGTCGAACCACTTGATGATGTCTGTATGCGAGGTTGCACATTCAATACGGACAGTATTATCTTTTCTGATTCTTGCTTTTAAAAAGCAATGTTTGCGTTAGCATGCAGTCCGAAAACTTCGGGTTCCTCAGTTGATGGTAGGCTATCAATGTATTCGTGAATGTCCTATATTGCTGAGTGAGAGAATATCTTGTACACTCCTGAGTCCGATAGTTTATAGTCTACTGGAGGAGTCTAAGAGTCTACTTCATCAGGATCCTAGTAGGGTACGACATCCTCGTTGTAGAAGCGTTAGAGTATGTTTAGCAAGAGAACTCTATCCCAGTCATCGGTGACTCGACCTCCATAATTAATCTGTCCTGTCATGTACCTCATGGCATCCCAAGGTATGTAGTCCTCACTTTCGATCAAGAAGTTTGTAAGCATCTTGATCGAGGTGTCAAGGTCGGAGTCGTTGAACTCGTAGCGGATGTTCCAGCCTAAGGGACCGAATTTTCTTCGCTCTTGGACAGTTGCATGGAAGAAGCAGAGTCCAAAGAGAAGCTTATTAAAGGCAGCTTGGTTGTCAATCTCGGCAGGCTTTATAACACTTTCGTTTCCACCTGCTACTAGAATCTAATGATTCCTTATGCAAGAATAGGTTTGCTCAGTTATGAGGTTCGTGTATGATCGTTTAAGATTCGCCTTAATACCTCTAGGAGGCTCTGTTGTCATTTTCAAGCCATTCTGCAAAATTGATGAAGGGAAGTAGTCAGCTGGCATGGAGGTCATGATAAGCCTGAAGTCAGGATGGAGCTGTCCACTGGCAGAATCATTTTCACCTTCTCTGAATTTCTCACAAAGGACCTCAAGGGCAGGCATCCAAGATTTGAACAAGTGACAGTTCTAAAGCAAAACCCAGTGTCCCTCTCGCTTTCCTCGCTCGATCATCTCAGTTGCAACTCTTTCCTGTCCTTATCCGAGGCTTTTGTAGTAGAAACGGTCATAGAAGTTCATTTTATGAGCGAATTAGAGGACTTGCTAAGTCGGATCAGCTCCTTGGCTCAAAACAAAAATGATGGGGGTCCTATTGTCTGAGCTTTCAAAAAGAGCATCCATTGTTGCCACAGGACTTTCGGCATAGAGTTGTCCAAGTTGCTAATGAACATACTTTTGAAAGGCAAACATGAGCTTTTCAGGCTTGAAAATCTTCAGGATGAGTAACTTGTCAAACAACTACATTGAGCTATATCCACAGGGAATAGAGTCCATGTAATCTGCATCATCGTGCATTGAGTAGTGTTCCCAAGTCAATGGATTATCGCTGATTACTTAGCACAAGCCTTTGAAAGATTCTGGAATGTTCTACTGCAGAAAATATGCAAGATCCCACTGGCTTTCACTCAGATAACCGGCAGAGCTCGGTTTAGCTGGTTGCTCAGATTTGTTATAGATTCCAGCTCCTCGGAGAAGGTAGTTCCAGGAATTTTCATTTATCTTTTAGCTATTTCTCTCAATTGATGTGCAGATTAGGAAGGAGTAGAGAAGTTTGTGAGCCTCGAAAAGTCCTCGACAGATGTTTATGTAGAGGGTTTTAGTAATAGCTTCTTTCAGGATTTCGATGCGTTCGTTCAGGTCGCTTGATGAGGTGCTATTTACTAGGGCCTCATTGAATAGTTTTTTAACATATGTCAACGAGTTCTGGTACATAGGATCGATCTGAGAAAGGTCTGAAATCACGAAGTAGAGAATGCTGCCCCTAATGGAGACATCTCGATAGGAATTCCTAGTCGCATTGATAGTCTTCTCGACCTCTTCAGCCTCGATCAGACTCTCAGTGATCAGCTTGCTCTTAGTCTTTGAGATTTCAAGGGTGTCGATCAAGTCCTAGTTGTCGAGGATGGTGTCTTAGTTGCTGTCAGCTAGATCCTTCAGGATTTTGACTTCAAGCCTCTTGAGCTCGTTCTTACTTCCAGCTATCTCAAGGACAAGATTATCTCTCTTTTGTTCAACCTCTGGTGCCTCATTGATGACGACATCGACTAGCATTTGCTCCTCTAAGCCATCAAAAGTTACTGTAAAGTTGATTATCGTAAGCTTAATGCAGATCTCTGGCAAAAAGTGTGGATTCGCAAGCTTTGTCGTTATGTAAAGCTTGAAATTCTTGTCATAAATTATGGGTCTATCTCCAAAGTTAATTTTCTCAAGCCCTTCTTCCTTGTACACAGCTTTAGTCAGGACAGGGTCTAGTCCGGGGTCAATCTCCTGAGAGACATCCTCAATCAGAACTGTGGCTCCAGCTATAATGGCACTCTCCATTGACTTCTAATATGATGCGCCTCCCTCAGATAGTTTAATTGTTTTTAGAGCGTGGCCATGCTGATCCCCAGAGGAGCCCCTGTGCATCTTCTTGATCCAAGTATTTGCCTAGTTCTAGGGATCGATCATGAGTGGCCAACGTTAAGCTATATTTCTCGTAAAAGATTTAATTTACCTACTTTTTGTAGCTAGGATTCCATTATCGATAGAGACTGAGTCAGATGGTAGACTGCAGAGGTTCCAGTTCCTGATCTCAACTGGGTCACCTACTGTAGTAACCAAGGAGTACTTGTCTGATATGGATATTCCTTGTTCCCGGCAGAGTGCCATCCAGGAGTCGACGAGCTTCTCTCGATAAGAGCCCTAAGAAATTAGTAATTAAGAGATCTTACAGTGAAAGGTCCGATGTAGCTGATTGATGCAGCTGCGATGAAAACATTGCCTGTCAGCTTGGTAAGCTCCTGCTGCTAGACTTCGACAGTTTACTGCCAACGTTCCCCTTCATCACCCAAGAGAGAGATGAGTTTCCCAGCATTAGCTAAGCGTCTCTCGCTCTTGATCTTGTCATCACTCAGTTGCTGAATGTATTCTTAAAGCTCATTGTACTCAGCTTCCATCTTAGCTATCTGCTCTTAAATGACAGTCAACTCAGCTTTCTTAACAGCAACTTCTTACTCAGCGCCTTTCAGTTTCTCAGTTAGCTCTCTCTATTTCTGCTCCTTAGGTTTCACTATCTTCCATGCCTCTGCGTACTCATAGATGGCTTTGCACCATTTTGCAAGGCCCCCTGCCACCTTACTCTTCACAGTCATTTCTTGAGGGTTCCAGTTGTCCTAGAGGACCATCTGCTTGACCGCAAGGAGGGTCTTCTGAGGGATGTTCTTTGAGTCGTAATGCTTCAAGCGGTCAAGGAACTTTATGTCTGAAATGATGGTCAGAGCCTACTTCCACTCTTGCTTGGGATAGCCCAGGTACAAGAAGACACATCTGAGAACGAGCTCCACTACTTCAGGAGGCTGTTTGAATGTCTTAAGCTCAGTAATGTTATCCTTGTTGAGTTCACCCACAGCACGTTCAGCTTCTTCCAAAGCTGGCTTACATTTGGCAAGCTCGATATCGTTCTCACGTTTCAAAGCTTCAATCTTATTCGCTTCAGCCTGGACGTATGCTGATTCTTCCTCAACAACCGCCTCCTTCTGAAAGGCAATGACCTTGTTGTCTTTGATTTCCACTGACTTAAGACCAGACTTTATATTCTCTTCTTCCAGCTTAGGTATGAGAGTAGCAAGACTAACCTAGAGGTCAGCAATCTGTGCATTGGTGTCCTTGAGCTTCTTGCAACCGTTGACGAGCCTATTGATATTTGTCCTGGCTTCATCTCTCTATTGCTAGAGCTGCATCAGATACATCTGAATCCCGTCGAGGTAGCTCTTGGGTGTCACATAAATCTTCCTTCGCATTTCATCGTAGAACTGGGTCGACATGTCCTCCACACTTTTGTGGACCTAGGTGAACATCTTTGAGAGCTTAGCTCGTATTTCGTCCTATGACTCCTTTGTTGTCGCTAATTGCTCCCCTGCTACGTTGGAGAGGAATTTCTAACTGACACTAAGAAGGGCCTCTTCTGGCCAGTTATCGAACCAGTCCAGTGTGCAGCAATTGACAAGGGAAGGGAATTTCCTGCAACGGATTCTGAGAGAATCTCCCACAGGTGACATGCACAGGATGATGTGGAAGTTGTCACGAACCCGCTCAATGAACGTCTGATAAATACAGTCTTTTGTTTCTGGACGCTTGAGTTGCTAGTTAACCTTAGCGAGAGCAGAATACATTCTGTCGAAATCCTCTTTGGCATAGAGGTTTGTGATCTCTCCTGTGTTAAGGATGTTATTGACATCTTCAAGGAAGGACTCATGCATTATCTGGGTGTCTGTCATTAAGAAGGTACCTTAGACTCCATCGCAACCAGAGTCAAGCATCCTCAATTTCATGTCCTCCCTAAAATTCGCAGGTTTATAGTTCTTAGAGAGCTTAATCTAGAAGCATTTGCATTCGAGCATAAAGGAAGAAAGTCTTGTCAGTGACTGCTTGCCACAGCCTGATACTCCGATGAGCATTGCATTGCCTCTTGGTTATCTCAGGATCCTAGAGATACGGCAGATATGACTGACTGCATCATCAAAGAAGACCAGGTCCATCTTGTTGCTCGAGCATGAAATGTTGTAGTCACTAAGTTTATCATCTAAAACCTTCAGTAGCTTGTTTTTGTCGCTGCTCTCTTCGTAGAGTTGAGTCTCTGCATCAAGACGAAGAAGTACTGAGAATATGACCTGTTAACGGCCAGAAAAGAGGTTGATTTCCTTAAAGTTCCAATTGACTTTGAACTTACTCTTCAGCAAGTCCTGAGCTAGCTATCTGAAGAACTCTCGATCAGAGTCGTTGATCAGTCTGTCGTTGAACACTCGAGAGCACTCATGAAGCCATAATCGAGCAAAAGTGTCGAGATTTGAGATCGACTGAGTCTTAGTCATCAGTATACCCTGGAATACCTTAGCGACATCTCTGAGGTTGAATGTGTAGTGAAACTTGGCCGGAATGGGAAGGAGTTTCTGGGTGATTTGGGTGTAGAGATCAACTGTTGCAGCGACTGCCATGTGGGAGGACTTCCTAACAGTTTCGGGGAAATGGTTGAGGTTCAAGAATTCCTTGAGGATTGCGTCGAAGATGGAGCGCATTGAGTCCTCTGAGGGGTCAGGCAGATTGAAGACATGAAACTACCTCATAAAGCGAGGAGTCAAAGCTGATCTGCCTCCCCCTGGTGGAGCTGCAGCGCAGAGCACGATAAACTTCTCAATGATCTTCCAGAAGAAGTTGGGCCTATCGTAGAAGCCACCCTAGTCAATGAGCTGTCTGAGGAGCTCGATTGGAGGCTAAGCTCCATATTGCTCAACCATCGGCATGTTCACATCATCGACGAATATGACGCAAGTGGTGTTTCCCTTTGAGCCAATGCATTTCTTACCTCTCTTCTTCTCTAACTTAGCTTCAATCGTTTATTGGGTCGCGTTTGAGTCGGTCTAAGCCGAGAATGTCAGCTGAATAGGGGATAGATTGAGTTTGTCTTAGAAAGCACTCAAAAAGTTCTGAACAATAATGCTTTTCCCAACACCTGTGCTTCCAGTAAAGAAGACAGGCTTGCCCACAGAGACTAGCATATCAAGGATGGTTGTGTAGCGGACTGTCTCGACAGTTGGGACGACCATTGAGAAGAAGGGTAGCTTGGGGTCATACACGAAGGGTTAGACTACTCTGCTCCAATGGACGAACTTTTGCTCTTTCTCATTGTAGTAGTACTCGAATACAGTTTCAGCCATGGGAATGTGAAGCTTTCCAAAAAAGTCTCTCAGAATGTTGTCTACGAATCTCAAGGCGGAAGTCTTATACGAAGCACCAAAGCCCCAGATGAAAGAGAACCCGAAGTAGAAGTTAAGCTTTTTCACCCAAACCTCCTTTTTCTCATGAATAGGGACTGCCTATTTGCTTGAAGTGAAAAAGTACTCAAGGAAGTTACAAATGCACTTCACAATCTAGATGGGAACGGTTGGCATTGGCTCTTCGTCTTTTATTACCCGAGTCTTGTTCCACGCATCTTCAAAGTAAATCACAAATTGCTCCTCAAGGTAAGCAGCAGATTCTTAAGTGAGAATTTCTCTTTTCAGAGCAAACGACTGGAGCCAGGAGCTCAGGTAGGGTCTCCATCCCAGCTCACTTGGGGTCATGTAAACCATGCCACAGCGGGAGACAGTGGCCGGGCTAGCAACAGCAAGGTCTTGGACCTCGAAAAGCATCCTCATTGACCACTTGAGCTTAATGCGCTCTCCATTTGCTAGACAAAGAGTCATATTGTCGTCAAGAACTGTATTCATGTTTTCTATCCAGAGTGCATCGACAGGTCCATCGAAAACGCACCAGTTTCTCTTAGCATCTGGCAGGGTGTCATCTTCCTTAGCAAACTTCCTGATGATCTTGGACGCGAGGCCATCTGTCCACTCCTTCGTGTCAATGTTCTCCTCTCCATAGAGTTCTCCCATGGTTATAGACTTAGGATTGAGCACCTTAAATCTGACTTCCTAGAACCGCGGATCCAAAGATTTTCTTTCCTTTCTCAGAGTAGACATAGCATTCGCGAGGACTTGATAGCAAGTACTTTTACCTCCTCCTGAGGGGCCCACCAACATCACACCGAACCTCACATTAAAGGTGTCAAAGAGCTGGATAACCTTCATTTAGAAGGCAGAGACCCGCTGAAGTCCTAGACTGTCCAAGGATTTTTCGATCTGGTCTGCGAGCTCACCATAGTTTGCCTCGGGGATCTTGATTCCAGGGAAGAGATCTTGAATCAGAGCGGAGAAGAGGGGTAGATCCTGAGCAAGGAACTTAGGTATGTTTGAGTCCCTCATGGCTCTTATAAGGACCACGTCTTCACTGAGGTCAGGGTTGGCTCTTTTTAGTGTCCCAGCCATGACGAGCACAGACTTGACTGCGCGCATACCGAAATCGTAATGGTCCTGCTAGGAAAGCTGCTCAGAGGCCAACTTGTAAAGCTGAACCATTTTAGTGGAGAGAGTCTTAGCGTTCTCAAACCCTTCTGCGAAGAGCATGATCTCAGCGATTAGGCCATAGTTGGGTATCATCATAGAGACAGGTCTGAAGAGTACCTTAAGATTATCAGGTAGCTCCGTTCTCCCAGCATAGCCCGGGTTCATGGTGACGAAAACACCGCAAGTCTAAACGAGATCCATTTCTTGGCCATTGAAGATAAAGCGCTCCTTGTTCTGCAGTTTGGCTTCTCGAATGTCAAGTAGTTGTTAGGCGATAACCGATAGTACCTCAACATCAATGCGATTAAACTCGTCAAGGCAGCTCCAAGCTCCTGATTGAGCCAGTCCTGAAAAGAGTCTTGCCATCATTTTATATTCTATTTGGTCACTGCAATTGAAGACGACACAGTAAATTCCAAGGGCCTTAGCTAAGTCCTTCGTGCTTTCGGTTTTCCCTGTGCCAGCTGGACCTGCGGGAGCAGCCCCGAGCTTGATATGCATGGCCCCAGTGATTGTGATCCAGCACCTGTCAGTGAGAGGAGTGATAACAAGCCTGCTTGTAGCTCCCATGTACTCATAACCATAGTCTAGCCTGGCATTGACTTGTCTCACAACGACTCGATCCTCTTCAATGTAGTACCGAAGTTATTGCTGCCAGTTAAAGTCGGAGAGTGATTCAACGCACTCGTTGGCAAGCACCTCAACGATGTCTCTCGCGTGCACATCTGTTGTGATGAGTGCGACCAAGATCTTTCTTTTGAGAACAGGAAGAGTGGTGCTTTGAATGTGGAGTGTAAGCTGAGAAAGCTGCAGTTTAAGCTAGGCCACTAAATCAGTGAGTGCAAAGGGGTTCGTCTCCATGTCCTAGATTGCAAACTCACAGACCTCAGTCCACGTCACTTAGGCACCTGCAGCTACAGCCTATCCAATGTGACTGACAACCCAGTCCTTCCTCTGAACCTTTTCGGCGTAGAAATTAGCCAAGGCTTCCTTAATCCTTTTCTAGAGCACAATTTGCATAGCAGTCTCGATCTGCTTCATCCAGACCTCTACTCCGGTTCCTCCGCGACCAACTTTAATCCTTGTAAACTCAACTTCTTCTCTTTCGCTAGATATCATTCCACCGATGTCGGGGACGTTTGTTCCATTGTCTTGCAAAATTAGGCCACTGATGTTATCGAAGCATTTGTTGATGTGTTTCTCAACAGCCTTGATATCTGCTGCGTTTGCAAGTATCTGAAGGAGCTCATCATTTGAAAGGAAGTAGAATCTTGGGAATTGCTGTCGCTTCTGCTCCAGGTATGCATCAAGATTCTTTTGGATTTTATCTAGCTGAACATTGAATTTGATGAAATCAGCCAGTTTCTGGCCTGACCTGCAATTGACCATGACGATAGAGTTATTGTTGACTCCCTTCATGATCTTATTCCACTGGCGACAGATGTTCTCGAACTCCTGGCTATCTTTCAAGCAGTTCCTCCTGATATCAGGGGAAGCGAAGATGTTATCCAAGTAGAGCCAAGCTCGCTGGAATTCTTTCCAAGCTTCCAAGGTGTCTGCTACGAGATTGAGCCTCTATTGCCAGGTTTCAGCCTCAGCTTGAAGCCTCTTCACATACCGAGAACCAATAATGTTGCTTATTGCAGTAAGAGACTCGTCCAATACATTCTACACAACATCGAGCTCTGTAAGCTTGAACACATCGCTCCTATCCTTGTGCTTCACTACCTTAAAGTCACACTTGGCCCATATCTCTTTGATCTCGTCGAGCTGCGTCCTCAGGTTGAATTCTTAGGTGGCTGTGACGCTAATATTGATGATCTCCTCCTAATACTGAGCCACATTGAAGGAAATGAGTTCGCCCAAGTTAAACTGCTTTTCCTCCATCGGGTACTCAGGCGAAATGCCAAGGACAGCCTTGATATCTTACCAATGCTCCACTTTCATGTTCTTGTTTCCCAGAGCCTCCACAATAGGCATGGTTTCTCTGAAGTCGAAAACTTGCTGCTTGAGTTTTGCCACAGCTGTAGATCCAACTGGGAGATTTCTCTCGCACTAAAGGGCTGTCTTAGTGTACTGTTCTGCCTTCTAGCTGATCTCGGCTACATCAACAAGCTCGAAGGGAGCTGTTCTCCACTTATCCACGAGGACAGTGCCCCATTCGTGAAGTGACCTCCAAAGTCTGGCTCTGTAGAGCATGGCAACTTTGACCTCTTCCACATAGTCAAACGGACTTATATCCATGTCCAGTGTCTTCTGATACTCATTGATGTCTTTGGACTTCTGAGTCAGGGTGTTGCAGAGTTCCTCAAGCTTAAGAATCTCCTCGAGGGTTTCTGGGAGGGGCTGATTAATGTCTAGGAACTTTTCTTGCATCAGTTCCTCTGCAAGTTCAGCGACCTAAGCTTTGAGTTTCGGTATCTTAGAGGCAATCTTCTGCTTCATGTGGTCCTTCCGCTTCTCAGCCTACTCGTTAGCCTTGACTATGGTCTGATTCAG
>Ga0078894_10004831_pt1 | contig 10348 bp, 14 predicted proteins | sample LauGreSu1BDMLBSD_2_FD_67506 | JGI IMG/M metagenome (GOLD analysis project Ga0078894, IMG submission 67506) | Freshwater lake microbial communities from Lake Michigan, USA - Su13.BD.MLB.SD (version 4) (version 4) | ecosystem: Environmental > Aquatic > Freshwater > Lake | place: Lake Michigan...
TTTGAATAACCTTTGCAAAAACACCGCCCATTGTTTCGATGCCTAGACTCAATGGAGTCACATCTAGAAGAAGAACGTCAGTGCGGTCACCGCCTAACACAGCACCTTGAATAGCAGCACCTGCGGCAACTGCTTCGTCTGGGTTAACATCCTTGCGTGGTGCCTTGCCAAACAGTTTTTCAACTGCTTCTTGCACCTTAGGCATACGAGTCATGCCACCAACTAGAATAACTTCGTCGATGTCTGCGGCTGTAACGCCTGCATCTTTCATAGCAATACGGCAAGGCTCAATTGAACGCTGAATTAGTTCGTCAACTAGGCTTTCTAGTTTGCTACGACTGATAGTAACATTCATGTGCTTAGGACCTGTTGCATCGGCTGTAATGTAGGGCAAGTTAACAGATGTCTGTGCAGAACTAGACAATTCAATCTTGCATTTTTCAGCGGCTTCTTTCAAACGCTGGAGTGCCAATACATCCTGTTTTAGGTCAACTGCATTTTCTTTCTTAAACTCGTCAACTAAGAAATCCATAATGCGTTGATCAAAGTCTTCACCACCTAGGAATGTATCTCCGTTAGTGCTTAATACTTCGATTTGCTTGTCGCCGTCTACTTGCGCGATTTCAATGATCGAAACATCGAAAGTACCGCCACCAAGGTCGTAAACAGCAATTTTGCGATCTTTGTTATCAGACTTATCAACGCCATAAGCAAGAGCTGCCGCAGTAGGCTCATTAATAATACGGAGTACTTCCAGGCCGGCGATTTGGCCAGCATCCTTAGTTGCTTGTCTTTGGCTGTCGTTAAAGTACGCAGGAACTGTGATAACCGCTTGTGTAACTACATGTCCTAAATAGTCCTCTGCGGTCTTCTTCATCTTGCGAAGAACTTCCGCTGAAATTTGTGGGGGTGCTAATTCTTTGCCATTTGAACGAACCCATGCATCTCCGTTCTTGGCTTCCATGATTTCATAAGGCATTAGATCGATATCTTTCTGAACTGCCTTCTCAGTAAACTTGCGACCAATTAGTCGCTTGGCTGCATAAATTGTATTTTTTGGGTTAGTTACTGATTGACGCTTTGCACTTGCGCCTACTAGAATTTCATCTTTGGCGTAGGCAACAATACTAGGTGTAGTTCTAGCACCTTCTGAATTTTCAATAACTTTGGGGTTTCCGTTTTCGACGATTGCCACGCAAGAATTCGTGGTGCCGAGGTCAATACCGATGATCTTAGACATAATATCTCCTTATAAAGTAAGATCTAATTTGTGAGCACTATGCTCTGTAAACTGCCCTATTGGTACAATTTACAATTTTATTTATATCAAATATTCTCTGTTTTAAAGATATTTGACCAAATTTTTAGTTTTTCTCGTTTAGCTTCTGCGGCTTTTTCGATATTACTAAAACTAACAATATCGAGCTCTTGTAGAATTTCTACCATAGCCTGTAAATCTCCCAATTCTTCTTCCAGGTGTTCTCTATTGGTTTTGGGTTTACCGGGCTTTAGATTATCTAGGCCAAAGCGACTAATTTTACTAACTGCTTGAATCACTTCTGCACATTCTTCTTGTAGAATGTCCATTACTTCTTTTGTTTGACTATCCATATTTTACCTTTGATTTGCAAACGGAACAATTAATCCGCCGTCATACTTAGTAGTAGTTCGTAATGTTTTAAAAACATTCTGAACGCCCACTGCTTGATTCCAAGCGTCTTCTAACGCATGATGTTTTAATACAGGAGGTCGATTGGGATTGATGCCAATGTCAAACAGTGTTCGAGTGCATCTTGCTTCCCAGAATTGCCAAGGAATGGCCTTTCCAGTTTTACGATAATAGTATTCGCAAATAGGAACATCAAAACCTGCACCGTGACTCCAAACACGCTTGGCGCCCCAGCAAAACTTATAAAGTTGTGCCATAGCATCAGTGATTGAAATACGATTAGCAGGATCAAAGGCTTCGTCTTGTGCAGCCTTTTCTTGTTGAGCCCACCAGTCTAGTGTGCTTTGGCTAACTGTTCCGCCAAGTGCATCACAACTGTCAACATCTACTCGAACATAAAACTTTTCAGCTTTCTTTTCGTGGATGTCGTCGCCGAAGGGATCAAACTTAACTGCTCCAATGGTTAAAATAGTTGCTGTGGGGAGAACATCTAAGGTCTCTAGGTCAATCATAATGTCTGTATTCATACAACTATTATACACTCGTTAGAATAAAAAGTCAAAGAAAAAGGCTACCGAAGTAGCCTTTTATTAGATTACAAAAGTAATCAAGCCTGCCGTTAACAGCATTAGTCCGCCCCAGGCACCTAACGCTTTATAGTAGGTACCAAACGGTGTTCCAAAATAACGGTTACCGATCATCACGCATTTGTGAGTCGGACTTAATAGATAACCGGCAAAGTCGATAGCAAAGAACCATAAGAAATACTCATGTCCAAAGACTTGAGCCATCAATACAGCAATTGCCACAAACTTACCTGAACTACCCATTAAGAAACTGGCTATAAGACCAATGCAACTGATGATTACCATGCCAACGAAAGTATGCGGATCAAGCACACTAGTCTTTAACATAGTTTGCCATGCAGTGTCATAAGTTTTCATGTAGTTACCCAACATGATAACTGCACCAACCCAAGCTAATACATCCCATCGAATGTAGCCAAGAAGTTTTTTAGGACTCCATTGCTGACTGATAACAATGTAATACAGGGTTAGAAAACCAAAACAACCAACCATCCACTTGTCATTGTAAATGTAGAGACCAATGGCCACAAACATCGGAACAACATTTCGTAAGACTGATGATAGTTTAAAGTTTCCCGGAGTGATGTTAATTTCGTCGTCATGTACCTGGCTCCAAATGTACCAAGTTATGAACGCAATACTAACAATCAACAAAGGCGCAATTAGGCCGAGCCACGCTGTATAAGTTAAACCAAATGCCGCAATTGGCAGGATCACTGTTTTCTCAAGCGGCGACCACAAATAATAGTGGTGCGTACTCAAGTAATCAACAATGCCTAGCTTCTCACGGCCTGGTCCATCTTTTGGCGCAACTGTGTCCAGCAAACCTGCCGACACTGTGACTCGACCTTCAATTGGCAATACTCCGCCAATTGCACTTAGGAGGACTACCACAAACTTGTTGCTACGGAATGTGTTTCTTACATAGGCAAATGCCGGGGCGAACAGGTGGTATTCCTTAGCTAGTCCGGCGGTGATCATAATGAAGAATATCATCCATAGGTATGATATGTTCTTTAAAAGAACGTTTGTAACAAAGTCCATTTTTTCTCCTTTAGTTAAGACTTTTTTCTGTGTGTGTGTTTAAATTTTAAAAGAGTTTTTTTGGAAGTTCGTTTTCACGAAGTTTTTTGTTCCAACGAGCTTTGGCGGCCGCTTTGGCTTTTTTGCGGGCTGTCGTTGGTTTGATATAGTGTTCGCGATCGCGAAGTTCGTCTAGAACGCCACTATCTTCGACTTTTTTCTTAAAGCGTCGAAGAGCTTGATTAATGTTTTCGTTTTCTTTGAGTACTACTACTCTGCCAAATGGTTTTTTATTCATATCTAATTATTAGGTTATTAATAAGACTTATGCAGTCGTTAACATTATATATAGCATTATTATTCACATTCCGTAAAGTTTTCAATAGACCAAAATAGTGTGAATTTGACTGTGCTGCCATATAACCTGTAACCATGTGATCTTCGCAGGCAGCATTAAACACTATGCTGTGACTTTTGTGCTTTTTGTCTAGCATCCAATCTATAGGATCACCAGTTCTCCAAATGTAGGTTACGATGTTAGGAATAGAAGTAAAGCTATTCAAAGCATCTGAAATTAACTGAGTATGCTCTGGTGTGAGATCTACTAGTAAAATTCTGATTGCATCAATGGGAGTATCGTCGGGTGCTGTGACCAGCAGGACTTTGTCGGACATTATTCGCCTTTTGCTTTCTTGACACGCTGCCAAAGTGTGCTTTCGCTCTGTTCAGCATTTTGTGTATAACCCTCAATAGTCTTTTTAACTTGGTGGCCGTCTACATTTTCCATGTATCCGACACCGTCGGCATTTGATACATAGTCGCCTGGGCGTTCGCTTAGTGCTTTGGCTCTTTGTTCTTCAGCCCACTTGGCTGCTTCAGCGGCTGCATCGTCTGCAAAATCTTCTGCTGGTTTTAGATACTGCATCCAAGGAAGTTCGCTAATGACACCTTTTTCGAATAGTTTTCTTTGTAATTTTAAATTGCTGTCTGGATGATCAGCTTTCCATCTTGCCATTGCTTCTTTTTCGGTTGCAGAAGCTTGTGCAAATTCGTGATCCTCTTCTTCTTGCTCTACAACCACTGTTGATTCTTCTGGTGTGTAGACTTGTGGAGGAACTGCGACCCAACCTTCTGGTTTCTTCCAAAAGTCGCCTTTATTAAGATAGGGATGTTGTTCTAGTATAGATTTTTCTTCAACCGGAGGAGTGAACTCCGATACTTCTGGTTCTATCTCAGCAATGAGAGCATTAGCTTCTTCTGCTAGGTCTGTTTGTTCTGTAACATTGAGTGCTTCTTCGATTTTGACAGGTTCAGGAAATGGCCAGTTAGGAGGCAGATCGCTAGTTTCTGTGACAGTGAGTGGCTGATCGTCTACGACAGAAACAGGCTCTATTGGGCTGTCACCCTCCGCTTCTTCATCTTCACGAGCCTTACGGAACCATTGGAAACTGTATTGACTGGCTAACAACAAGATAACTGCTAACGGGTCAAATACCACCACGATAATAATGATTACCCAGGTCACTGCTTTTTCTAGAATATTAGCGTCTGGATTATCACCGTAGATAAAATTAGCAATATATTTTATTGGGCCAACTTCGGCTTCCACTTTGCGGACTTCAGCTCGTATAGGTGCGGCTTCGTCATTGAGAGCACTAATTGTTTTTTGTTCGGCCGCAATTTCTGCCTGTAAGCGACTACGCTCTTTAGCTTGACCTCTGCGGATTTGTACGGCTTTTTCGGCACCCTTTTCATCTTGGCTTCGACCCATAACTTGATCTACCGCCTCATCCATTTGTTTCAGCGCCTTACGATTTGCATCTATGTTATCTTTGGCTGTTTTAATCTTTTCATCGTAAATACTGATCTTGGCCATCACATCGCCTGATACCAGACCAGCATCACTGTGTGCCTTTGATAAAAAGCCAAAAATACCCATCGAAGTAATCAGCATCAATACGGCAATGGCAATTAATAGATATGTTCGAATGAATACCGGAGCACGAGTCCAATTCAACTTGAGCCACACTGTGGCAATCAGCTTGCTGATCTCCAAGGCCACGCCCATAACAATAATAGGTATCACTGCGGCAGCAAAGATACTGACCAGTCCTGCTACGCTGTACCAAATGGCAACAGCGGATATGGTTAATCCGCTGAGTAGTGCTAGCCAGGCTATGATTTTGTCGCTTAGATTTATTTTCATGAACTAATATTTATTCCCTTATCCACTGCCATTTAGTATTATTATTAAAACAGGCAGTACGATGCATGGCTCGTTCAGTGTTGTAGGCAATGGCCTGAATATAGATTCTACGACAATAGCCACTGCCATTAGGCCAAGTCATAACTGGCAGACTGTAACCACTAGCGTTACCCTGATACCATTCTACTTTCTGACCGTTTTCCGCATACATCACAGCATGAGTGATACTTTGATAATACGCTGATTTCTGATCGTCGTCAAGAGTTTTAAACCAACCAAATGCAATGTTAAGCAGTTCACTAGCGACTGGGCCGCCTCGATAATCAAAGAACCTAGGATTATCAACATTGGTAGCCAACACCGGAGTGCTAGTTAACAGTATTAATAACTTCCCAAGTACCGTCCAGTTTTTGACAGCTGATACCGCGCCTTTGAACATGCTTGTCTCCTAACTTCATCCAATAACTAAAAGAGCCACAATTAGAAGCCATTCCTAACTTGACTGCGGGCATACGCTTGATCTGATCATCAGTACACTCTACCAAGGTAGCACTGTCGACAGTCTCGCCGTTCTTGACCACAATGTTCTGGCTGGTATGACAGTACTGCGGTTTGTTGGCTGCAACCTTTGGAGAGGAACCACAACCTGTTAACGCCATGAGCGTGGCTAACAGGAATGTAGGTCCTACTGCAATAGCAAGGGCTCGCATTACTGCACCTTGGCTTGTTTGGCTTCAGCGATCAACTGATCAAACACTGCTTTGGGCATTTCAAGACGCACAAAGGTATAGTGACGACCTTGCATAGTAAACTGTGCAGTCTCTGTGCGAAGGTGTTCGCGAATGGTTGTGTTCTTAACAACATAGGAGATTGAAGTTTTTGTAGTCTTCTTGTCGTTGACAAAATCAATCTTGGTTTCGCTGTTAACTTCTGAATTGATGCGCTTGGCAAAATTGTTCATTGCAATGGCATACATCTGCTCTTCAGCTGCCTGTGCGTGAATTGACTCTCCGCCACCGCAGGCATATGCGAACTCTTTCTTCCACCAGAAGTAACCTTTAACACCAGCTTGTTGGCATTCTTGATACCAATCGGGCTGAGCATAAGACTTACGCTCTGGAACTTCCTTCATTGAGGAGCAACCAGTGATTGCCGCCGCCAACATACCTACTAAAATTGCCTTTTTCATAATTGCCTTTCTGTGTGTGTTAAACTGTTTTACCAGCTTATACATAGTATAGCACCACGGCTGCTCAAAGTCAACCGGGTGCCTAACCAAATTACTTGAAGAAGATTAGTGCCATCATTGCAGCCTGCACAATGAAGCCAACTCCAATAGTAACTACATTGAGCATGTCCTTTTGGACCGCGGCTTTAACGAACAATAATGTTAGTCCAGTCCAGCAAAGGAGAACAAGATCAACTGCGGGCATTTTATCAGTTAGTCCGCCCATTACTGCTAATAGACTAGGAATGGTTGCAGAATGAAGAACAATAACAGCTAGCCAACCAAATGTTTCTGCTGAGATGTGACTGACCTTTTCTACAGCCCAATTTTTGAATTGGTTGATATCTTCAAAATGTGGAACAGGATTAAATTTCTTAAAGTCTACCATTTTAGCTCTTTCCTTTATAAAAGATGTGATTACCAATTGATCCAATTTTTTCTAAATTCCAACGAGGATTGACATAGTTTGCGTGATAATATAATGCTTCTTTCATCACATCAAGACGAAATCCTTCCAGTAGTACTTTTTTGGCCACTGCCATGCTTTCATTATAAGCAGCAGGATTGACTGGTCTAGCTTTATGAGCGGTGTCACAGTACCACGAGAACTGGCAAACAACCTTGTCTACGAACACTGATTTTTGATAAACAACACCACAGACATCTTTTGGAAACGAGGGATGAGACGCCCTGTTCATAGTTACCTGTGCTACTGCTACCTTACCTTCGAAGTTTTCATGTCCTGCTTCGCGATAGATGTTCATCGCTAGACATTCTAGTTGTCGTTCTCGAGTTTTGATCGATACAACATCCGGTGAGCTCAACATCTGAGCTTCTTTCAGTTTGTTCATTTTGGTAACAGTAATATTCTGCACCAACATGACCACTGCTATTAGACCCGCGACAAAAACTGTCAGTCTAAAGAATTTTTCCATATTTTATCTCCTATAATTTGGTGTTGTATTGCTACAACATTACATTAGGGAGTAACTTCACGAGGCTCTGAAAGAACCCTACTTTCGTGTAGTTGTCTCCATTAGCCACCACAGCTCATAACTTGTGGTACCTTTGGCGACCCTTGGCTTCCCGAAAATACGGGTTTCTCATTGGCCAAGACCCGCGGACATGATTTTGATGGTATCTCTGCCATGTCAACTATCTTAGTTTCTTTGCGAAACGTTTAATATATACCCCATAAAACCAAAATGTACCAGTAAACCGGTAGTTATCGACGCATTTTGGAGATATCTTGTGCTTCTTCATCTGAAAATACAGGTACAGCATTGCTCTTGTGCATTGTAGCAATACCTTTAACTTTGGTTCCAGTATAAATTGGACTTGGTCGCAGTACAGCATTACCGCCGGTATCTACACTCTTGATATGAGCTGTGGTATTACGACCTTCTGGGATAGTAAGACTGTAAGATCCCTTGAGCGGAGCCGCAGCAAGTCCACGACTGCGTTTCTTGTCTTCAGCTTCAAGTGCCCATTTCTTTTGTAGTTCTTTCCACGACTCGTCCAATTCTCTAGCCTTTCTTGCGTGTTCAGCCGATGCAAACTTTTGTTTGCCTTTGCGTTTGCCTGTGGTACTAAGCCACGGTCCTTCTAAGTGCATTGTCAAAAGAAACCTCCAAACTTGTTAAACTATAGAACTAGTATAACATCTAGTTTGGAAATTGTCAAGGCCCAATTTTACAAATCTATAGTTTCTGGATCCTTTAACCCTAACTCGTCAAACCCCCAACTTCTTTCTTCGCAAGAATAACACGAATTACATTTTCCTACAAGCTGCCGGGAACAAGAATGTGTATATGGTATTATAAAGTCAGTTCCTAGTTTGTACAATATATCAGTCATGTGTGGTTTGAGTAGATCCAAAAAAGGTTGATGATACAACAGTGTTGGTTTGTATTCAAATCCTAAATTGCCGTTAAATGTTTTAATATTCGATGGTGGCATATTATTTCCGCTGAGATAAATTTGGCCGTTAAACTGTTTGCACGTTTCTACAATAACATTAGAGGCCATTCTACCCTGTCGAATAGCTTCTGCAGTATTGGGAATATTGTTTACATGTAATATGTTAACTTGAAAATAGTCTTCAAACTTTTTTAAAATACGAGTTGCATACATTGGTTCACCTGTTGGCTTTTCCAGTGTGAAGGCAGTTAAGGATACAGTTTTTAATCGATCAGTTTCGGTTAGTTCTTTTAAAATTAAAGACAACATTGCAGACGAGTCTAATCCTCCGGACATAAAAATTCCAACATTATCTGTTTTTGGAATAGTAAAAGTGAACTCGCGTTCCAAATGTTTAGGACCAATTGTTATTTTCATACTGTGGTTATTTATTAAATACAGCATGACTACTGATCCTAAATTTGCTTTACCCAATAAACCAAGCGACTTTACGTCTTTTTCAAATATTAATGTATCTAATGAACATTTAATGTGTGAAGTACAATTGGGAGCAATAGGCTGTTGGGAACCTTTAGATTTTAAAATTAATCAGTCAACTTGGGAAAGCGACAAGGATAGACTTAATGACTTATGGCGTCCGTTCCAGCCAAAAGAAGGAATAAGTAACGACCGAGATTCAATTTTATTGTTTGGACTGCATGGCGACACTGCAACTAGTCCAACAGGGCTGTCGCATGTCCATGCAAAAATAGGTCGTTTTCCAAGAGAAACTGAATTTACCCATCCAACGGAAGCTGTTCCTTTACTACAATCTTGCCAAGAAATTATAGAGTTCTTTCCCTCTATGTGTCGTAGTTTTATCATAAGATTAAATGCCGGTGGATTTTATCCAAGACACCGAGACCACTTTTTAATTAATCGTGATACATTTAGGCTTGTTACTTTTTTAAGTAATTCGAGCGATCAGCTAGAATGGGAAGTGGAAGGAAATATCAAAACATTTTTGCCAAACACTACTTATTATGTTGATACTAGAAAAATGCATAGACTATCGTCATGGGATCACGGGTCAACTATGGTAGTATGGAATGTTCAAAAAACATGGCCTAACGTTCTAAAAGTTTTAACACGATTAAAACACAAATAAACAGTATTAACTATACAACTAGTATAACAGAAAGAGTGGAGGATGTCAAGCTCAGATATTTTTAGTTAGAACGTCTTTTATAGAGCAACTATCCTGGATGTTAAACATATTGATAACATCGTCATAATATGATTTATTATTGTTTATCATTGTTTTTTTTCTATCACAAGTTGCATAGAATTTATCTTTATAAATTACATGTGTACTATTAATGGCTCTAACTGATAGTGCTACCCTAACATTATTATAGTCTTGCGTCCGGTGAATAATATCCTGGCGCATTAGTAATAAATCACCCGGCCTAATAGAAGGAGTGTGTTTAATATCATTTATGTTTACACTAAGATTAAAATGTCCGCCAGTATCTTGATTATTAACTAAGGTAGTCGTTCCCTGGGGAACGAACGTTTGTGCTCCTTTTCCAATTAGCCACGTGTTAACTGTAACAGGGTCTAATTTTAGTAAAGATTCAAAACTTACAACATCGAGGCCGGATTGATTAGGATCGGGCTTAATAATCGGAATCCAAAAATTTAATGAATGGTATGAATCTTGCCATTTATAATAG
>Ga0078894_10004833_pt1 | contig 10346 bp, 10 predicted proteins | sample LauGreSu1BDMLBSD_2_FD_67506 | JGI IMG/M metagenome (GOLD analysis project Ga0078894, IMG submission 67506) | Freshwater lake microbial communities from Lake Michigan, USA - Su13.BD.MLB.SD (version 4) (version 4) | ecosystem: Environmental > Aquatic > Freshwater > Lake | place: Lake Michigan...
TCTAAAAGGTGTCAATCCTTTCTGTCGCATACATACAAATCTTTTTAAAAGAACATCGCGCCAACTAAAAGCACGCCTGTCAGGTTGGGAGCCAATTTATATGCCGTCCATTTACAATGACCCACAAAAATTAGTACAATCGAACCACAATTGTTTTGCATACGCATTTGATATATTGGACCTTGATGATTGCAAACCGACTGATGACAGTAAAAAATGCCGCAAGCCTTTCCATCAGCCAGGGTATTTTGCAGGCCACTCGAAATTTACCGAGGACGGCAAGAAATACTGCCCTGACCTAATTGCACGTCTTTTAGGTGATATGCCGTGGATTAAGAAAACTACATTTGAACGAAGATGCCCAAAGAATCATTCCAAAATTGCCCTTGTCATTGACCCAGATAATGATTACCATTTTTACAGACAGGACCGTGATGGATTCTGGTCACATAAACCTGGTGGCCAACCTGTGACAAATTTGGATGCTGCAAGAAAGCGTATATACAATCCTGAATTGGCGAACCGTGATTATCGCAAACCCGGTTTCCCAAAGAAAGACCAGCTAAATTATAGTATTTTTTGCTCTTTTTTGTCCGTCCCACGTTATCATCGCGTCACAGCAAAACGTGGTGGGGGCTTAGCCACAAGAAAACGCAATTACACACGCAAACGGCACTAAGCCTGCTTACGTGCCGCCAACCAATCTTGTGCAGCCTTCATGCGTAAAATTGGACTATTCGGCGCCCACATCTTCAACGCTACTACAGCATCCACACGCTCCGTCGGTGACAGACGTGTCAATGCTCGTAACGTATTCAATATATCTGCCCGTTTTGTTTGTATACTCTTATTGCGCATTGCCGCAGGATTTATCATTATATTATTGAATTGTGATAACAACATATTACCAATTGCCCATGCATCATAAAGGGGCCAATAAATATCCATCCATTCTTTTAAATTCCCTGCAATAAATGCTCTACTTGTATTTGCGTATTTCAGCAGTTCATTTCGCTGTGCAAATCGGTTTTGACCACTATATATTGAAATTTGAATAACGCCACGCTTTTCATTTAGAATGCGGTCAACTGCGGTCGACATTGGTACATTCCCTTCCTTGGCGAGCCATAATTCTATTTCAGGTGGGCGCTGTGAAAAACGGGGATTAAAGGAAAATTCTAAAATATCGGCGGGGTCGGTCTTATTATGTATATAAGAGAGACCAAAGTCAATAAGGCGTGGTACATTATTTGCATCAACAAGGATATTTGCTGCATGAAGGTCGCGATGTACAACGCCTTTTAGGGTAGTCAACGCAATTGCCTCTAACAAATGCTTGCCATACTCGTAAAAGTCAAAGGCACCTGGATTTAATTTTTTTATATCTTTGAAAAATGCGCCGACAGTTGTATCACCACCATAAGGCATTTGAATCATAAACACTCGGTCAATACCTTTCCGCTGAATGATTTCGCAATCTTGTGTCGACTTATCTAATTGAAAAATACGAGCCGATGGTTTGCAAATACCTTTCCGGGGTACTACAAAATAATTAGGAGCGACCTTGTATTCTCTTAATAAATTGCCAACATCAACTTCAGGGTCCAAGTCACGTTTGGATGCAATTTTAGTCACATCTTGAGGATTGCTTGCATCAAGTGGCTGACCAGATTTACATGGGAGCAGCGGCTTCTGGAAAGCACAGCCATACTTGCTTTCTGAACCAAGACGGCGACCCCCGACTATATCAGCATCCATCTTACTTATTCCTATTATTATTGAACAACCCGCTAGCGCACAGGCCAGCTGCGGGGGCAGACGAGTCAACTTGTTATGACCTCATAGATTAAGAAGAGATGCAGACAGCACTTCTAATTGCTGCAATAGGCATTTGTCTCGTAATTGCATACGAAACACTTGTTCCTAGAAAATATAAAGAAGGTTTCACAAGCTCTGGTCTTAAAAAGGAGCCTATTTGGGGCGACCTTATTCCTACACGCGCTGATGTAAATGAAAATAACGAGGAGAGTGGATTTATTACAGATAAACGGTATTTTCATGGTTATGAGGATATGCAGCGTCTTGGAATGCCGCGGGATTTTTGTCGAATGGTGTGGCCGAAAGACTCTGATGAGGCCGAGTCTTTCTTTGCATGCGCTCTGGCTGGGACGGATGGGCTCTCGTCGCTCTCTTATAGGACACGCTCAGTGAGGGATGGATTCTTGCGCTCACGTGATAATTACATGCGTGATGTGTATCGTGAAGGGCGGCCAGCATATTGCTCTATTATTAAAACTGCACCCGATGTTTTTCAGGCACGATGCTATCGCGCCGGCGACAAGAAATTCTATGATGTTGACCACCAAGATGTTGACCCACCCGATGATATGGCGCAGCTCCTCCGCTTTTATGAAGGTATTATGATGTGGTATCGCTTTTACGATGATTTACGCGATTACGGATACAATAGCTATCTAACTGCTGCTGGAAAGATGCGCATTGATGAGCGTCCTGATAGGCCAAAGACGGAGGGTATTGAATTTAATGGTGTCGACCAATTTATTCGTCTTGGGCAGACACCAGACCTCCGCTTTGGTGATAAAACACCGCTGCGTTTCATGCGTGCCTTCAGTGTGTGGGTATATTTTGAAGAGTTTACAAATAATGCACATATATTTGATTTTGGTAATGGTCCAGGACAGGATAATGTGTTTTTAGGAATTATTGGTCGCGGTACATTTGGACCCGGTGATAATACATTGCGAAACAGTTTGATTTGTAACAATGACGCCACAGAAACGATTCCTGAAAAGCCGAGTGGTGCACAGGCAGTGGCTGAAACAACGCCCCAGAATTTGATGTTAACTACGGATGCTAATTGCAATGACTTTGACTGTAAAGGGCCGGCGGTTGTTGGCCGACGTATGGCACCATTACAACCAAATGCCGCACCAACAAGCCAACAGACTGCTACCTTATTATACGAGGTATGGGATGGCAAACAACGAATTCTACAAGTAAAGCTACCAAACGCAGTTCCGGTTAACAAATGGACACATATTGTCATAACTGCACGTAATCTAGATGCATTCCAGCCGGCCTTACAATTCTGGATAAATGGTAAACTATTTTATACAAAGGAGGATGGTACATTACCTCGCCGAAATTACACGACAAATAACTATTTAGGGAAGTCAAATTGGACTGCTATTACGTCGCAGTATGAGAATAATGACCAGTTATTTAAGGGGCGGATGTTTGATTTCCGCGTGTATAAGATGCCGATGACGGCTGCGAAGATTGCAGATACGTATGATTGGGGTCGACAAAAACTCGGTTTGGCTGCTGGGGCGGCGGCTGGCTCATTGGCAAATATTAAAATAAAAACAGAGCCGATTGTTCTGAAAACATCTTAGAATTATAAAGTAGAATGAGTGGTTCTGAAGCATCAGCGCCAGCGCCAGCGGCAGCTGCAGCAGCAGCAGCGGCACCAGCAGCTGCTGTTTTAACACGCGAGCAACGTCATGCAAACTATGTTCGTCTTCTAGGTACAGACCTAACTGTCCCCGCCCCTCCCCCTGCAGATGTCCAAGAATCATTTAAGAAACTTTGGGCAATGCTTATTACAAAATATGGTGGGTGGGAAGGGCCTGAGCTGCAAAAACGGCAGAACTTGAAACGGATTGTGATGCAAAATTATATGCCATTTGCTATTTGGGTTTTGAAATTACGTAGAAATAATCGTATTACTGAAAATGCAAAACGAGTACTTATTAATTTTGTAAGGCATGTTCGTTCTGAGGCTCTTGCAGCCGCAATGGCAGGTGCGCAAGCATTACTTGCGCAAGGTGCGGGTAGCCCAGTGTCTGGCAGTGGCAGCAGTGGCAGCAGTGGCAGCAGTGGCAGCAGTGGCAGCAGTGGCAGCAGTGGCGGCGGACGTAGCAGCAGCAGCAAAACACGGCGGTCACGTTTTAGACAAGGTGGGGGCGCTAGTACAATGCATATGTCTTTACCAATGTCCGCACCAATGTCTGCGCCTATCAATGCATCAACACGTAAATTTGCACCTGCAAAACAGGAGCCTAGACTCAAGCGTCTAGAGAAAAATTTAGATTATGCAATGATACGATTTTTCGCCGGCAAAGATGAACGACTTGTCAAAGATGCTATTATTGAATTATTCAATACTGAAAAAAGACTGACATTCAGGGAGTCCGACCTAGATAATTTGATGGAGACCAAGTAGAATGAGTCAAGTACCGGCAAATAGTATATATCCAGCACTACCTGAAGGCGTTGTACCCTCTACGGCAATTAATTCTTATCAACTAACCATTTCTAGACAAGAACAGGCTATTTTTAACTACGTATCTACTACTGTTGCTACAACAGGTGTACCTGTTAAATTTAACTCGTCTGATGAATACAATAAATTTATTATGGCAACTTATGCATTTGGATATAATCCTAATAGAATATAGAATGACTGCTACAAAGCGTAATTTACGGCGCCGCCAAATAACGCGTAAAAAGCATGGAGGAGGTCTGCGGAGTTTTTAAAGAGAAAATTCACACAGTGCTTTAAGGGAAAGAAGGGTGCACAATGTAATCCGACAGCTGCAGCGACCCCTTCTGCGGCTCGTAATTCAGCATCGGCTAGACTTGCAAAACGACAGGCTGCAGCCGAACGACAAGCGGCTAGAGAAGCAAAAGAGGCTGAGGAAGTTAATCATGCACTAAATGCATTGAAAAAAGAATTAGGAATTCCAAACAGCAACAGTAATAGTAATTCAGGCAGTGGTTCTCCAACAGAACGTGCTCTTCGAAAATTAGAACGAGAAATTCGGAAAGAACAACAACAACCTTTATTATCAAACCATAATTAACGCTGAAGCTCTTCAAGAGCCTTTTTAATTACTGGATTGCGTGTTTTCTGAGCTTGAATATGGAAATAGTCTTGCTCACGAAATGATTTGAGAACTTCAGAAAATCCACGGATTTGTTCAGGGGTAACAGTTAGGATTTGTGGAATAGATTTGCGATTTTCTAGGGATTCTGCTGTAATGTACGTTTTAACAATCGTCGGTGTCTGACTCACTGGAGTCTGGCTTTGCGGCGGTTGTCCTTGCCGCGGCCGCTGTTGGTTTTGCTGCACCGGTGGCTGTGCCGCTGCCAACGCGGAGCTTTGCCCGACTGCGTGGTTGCTGGGCATTTCTCCAGGCGGCAAGTCGAGGCTCGGCGCGCTCTCTCCAGTCCTTGGCGAGAGTGAGAGTGTCGGCCTTGGCGTCTCCGACTCCGAGATACAAATCCCCGACAACATCTCCCTGTTCGGTTCCGTCTGCTGTCCAGGCATACAACTTTCCGTCAACTGCGTTACGGAAGAAAGGAACCCCGTGAATGATTGCTCGGTCATAACTCATTGAAATAGGCTTGTCTACCATATCCTAATTGCCTACATGCAATCAATTTTGCACCCCCCAGACCTTTCCCTTTTACACAAATCATAAATTCTTTTAAATAGTAGAATGTCATCTAAGAAAGAAAAGGTGAAAGTTAAGCCCTTAAATCCTGAGGCGCTTGATGAAGCAGAGGGTCGTATGAAGACTGAGTTAGTAAAGAGTTATGTTACAAAAATCAAGACGGGTGAAAAGGGTACGGGAGAAATTGCAAGTGCTCTCTCAAAAATTATTAAGAGAACAAAGGCGGCGGTTAGTGAGAACGCTAGCCCTGAAGGTGGTCGTAACCTGCCCGGTGATGCTGCGAAATTACTGGCGCAGTATCGTGATGCCCTTATCCTTCTTAATGTACTCAAAGGAGAACCGCAGCCCAACTCTCCAGGTGTAAATCGCAACATTGCTGCAATTGCACCCGTCCTAACTGCTCGTGTTGCTACTCGTAAAGAGGCTCAGAAGGGTGCTCGCGCAGAGAAGAGTGCTGCACTTGCATCCACTCGCAAGATTGAGAAGGCGAAGGCTGCAGCAGCGGCGGCGCAGGCAAAGGTGAATGCTATTGCGGCTGCCCTTGAGCGCGGAAACTCCCCTAACTCCGTGGCGGCATCTGTGGCCACTACTACAACTGCGAAGGCACGTAAGCCTATCGTGAGCCCTGAGCGTCTGGCTCGTCTCGTTACTAAGCACCCTCGTTCCGAGGCACGTACTGCAGCTCTTGAGGCCCTAATAGGCCCTGTTCGTGATTATCAGGCAGGTGAGGAGAAGCCCTTAAAGTATATCTTGCGCAGCATTGAGGCGCTGGAAACACAGGCTCTCCGCTTTAACCCCAAGGCGCGCCAAAGCTTTGCCGCGGAGGTTGAGGAGCAGATGGCTAAGCTGCAGGCAGGTTTACGTAAGGCGAAGCGCAAGGGCACTCTGAAGGAGAAGGTAGTCGAGGAGACTGAGATGAAGCTTGGTGCACTCCAGCGCCTGCTGGATGCCATTGAGGCGGAGACTAACGTTGAAGTGTCTCCCGAAAATAAGGCTGCGAAGACCAAGAAGAAACGTACCCACAAGGTGATGCGCTGCAAGATTCTCCGCCACCCTTGCAACTCTAAGGTGATTGTCACCAAGGAGCAGCTGAAAGCGGCCGTGGATGAAATCCTGGAAAAGGGCTGGGCAACTCCCATTCCTGGCACTGAGAATATGATGAGTGCCAGCGCAAGCACTAGCCGTGCATCCTCTGCAGCATCTAGCCCCGTCGCTAGCAATGTAGAGCAAGAAGAGGATTAAATAGTTAAGGGCTAAGAGGTCTTATATAAAATAATGAAAAATGTTTCATTATTTTATATTGTATTTTTTGCATTCTTTCAGAAATCCGCGTCGCTAGCGGCCAAAGGTCGCTTCGCTGGAAATTTCTTTCAGAAATCTGCATCCAACGAGAACGACATTTCCTCGCGTGTCTTACCAACTCCCGCTTTTGCATAACTGGTCACACGCTTCTCAAAGAAGTTGTCTTTGCCCTCAAGTGCAATTCTCTCCATGAAATCAAACGGATTCGCCGTTCCAAACCTCCGCGCATATCCTAACTGCACAAGCAAGCGGTCTGCCACGAACTCAATATACTGTGACATCAGTACTGCATTCATACCAATTAGGTCACAAGGGAGCGCCTTTGTAATGAAATACTTCTCAATTTCAACGGCCTCTTCTATAATTTCATATACGCGAGTCTGAGGGACCTTATGAACAAGCTCCTTATAGAGTTCACACGCAAAGTCTGTATGGAGTGCCTCATCACGGCTAATAAATTCATTGGAGGTTGTGAGACCAGGCATAATACCTTGCTGCTTGAGCCAGAAGATGGCGCAGAAGGATCCGCTGAAGAAGATGCCCTCAACTGCGGCAAAACCAATTAGGCGCGTTGCAAAGTCCGCATCAGGGCTCGTAATCCAACGCTGGGCCCACTCGGCTTTGCGCTGAACGCAGGGAATCGTCTGAATTGCACGCTGAATTTCCAGTTTCTCCTCCTTATCCTCGATATACGTATCAATTAGGAGTGCATACGTCTCACTATGCACGGATTCCATTGCATTTTGAATAGCATAGAAGCAACGGGCCTCAGGAATCTGTACTTCATTACTGAAACGGAGGCTGAGATTCTCCATTACAATTCCATCAGAGCCGTGGAAGAAGCCGAGGACATATTTGATAAAGTGCTGCTTGCGCGGGTCCAGTGCACGCCAATGGCTCACGTCCTTGCTAAGGTCGACCTCCTCAGGCGTCCAAAAGACGGCCACGTGCTGCTTATATTTTGCATAGAGCACTGGCTTTTGGATAGGAAATAGAGAGAAGCGGTCAGGGTTCGGCTGGAGAATAGGCTCAGTCGGTTGTGAAGCTGCGGCATCTTCGGCCGCGCATGCAAGAAGTAGAGAGGGAATTTCTTGACGCGCTGAGCCTGCGCTTGAGACACGGCTTGCAGCGCTGCTGGCTGGGGAATTCATAGGGGCGTGAAGGGCTGTGCGCGCGTCTTCTAGAGAATATTGTAGAGACTCTGTTGCGACTGCCATTGGGATAACTAATAAGATGACCGGGAAATTTAGGCTTGTCGACAGGGCAGGCAGGGGGCTTAAGGAATTCAACTTTTAGAGGCAGGTGGCGGCGGTCTGCATAATCTCTCCTCATTCAGTAAGAAGCGCTGCCCGCCATGCCAGAGTCCGCGCCCCCATCCATAGTCCTTTTCATATTTCATAGAGACCTGCGATTAGAAGACCACAATGGTCTAAAAGCGGCGGCGGCATTTGCTCGGACGGCAGGGGCGAAGGTCTTGCCGGCTTTTATATTCACTCCCGAGCAGGTAAGTACAAAAAATACATTTCGCTCTATGCACAGTGTCCAGTTCATGATTACCAGTCTTTTAGAGCTAGATGAGGCCTTGCGCCATGATGGTACGCGCCTCCAGGCATTTTACGGGGATGTGCTTGAAGTGGTGGAGCAACTCAAACGGAAATGGCATGTGGCCGCAATCTTTGAAACGGCCGACTACACCCCCTACGCAAAACAACGCTCCTCTACACTTCACCTCGCTGCCCTAAAAGACGGCCTGCACTATGAAGCTGTACATGATACCTACCTCACAACTCCTGGCAGTGTCCTAAATGGTACTGGGCGCCCATTCCAGAAATTCACGCCTTTCTGGGAGTCAGCACGTCGTCACCGCGTCCCTTCTCCTGACGGGAAGGCTGTTCCTGCGAGTCTATGGGAAGCAATGAATAATACGAATCTGCCTGGCATTTGTCGGCAGATTCTGCCATCAAAGGCTATGAATCGCAGACTACATGTTCGCGGTGGTCGCAGCGAAGGTCTGCGTCTACTTGCAGACCTGCCAAATCGCAGATACAACACCAATCATAATTTGGCAGACAAACCTACAAGCCACCTCTCTGCACATCATCACTATGGAACAGTAAGTATACGGGAAAGTTACGAAGCCGGTCGCAAGGCACGGGCTACTGAATTTGTCCGTCAACTTTATTGGCGCGATTTTTATGGCCATATATGCGACGCGTTTGAGCTGTTGTATGGCGAGAGCCCGTATGAATTCCAGGGTAAGGGACCTTGGCGTTATGATGCAGCAGCTCGCACCAAGTTCAAGCGCTGGACGGAAGGCCGCACTGGTAAGCCCATTGTCGATGCAGGCATTCGGCAACTCCTGGAAACCGGCTTTATGCACAATAGGGTCCGCCTTGTTGTTGCCTCGTATTTGATAAAGGACCTCAAAGTACCGTGGCGTTGGGGAGAGAAGTTTTTTGCGCAGCATTTAGTGGATTATGATTTTGCGCAGAATTTTGGAAATTGGTGTTGGGTCGCGAGTGTGCTGCCGTTTTCGCAACCGCCTTTCCGCCGCTTCGACCCTGAGCGGACAGCGGAGGTCATAGACCCTGACGGTGTGTACAGAGAGACTTGGCTTGGTAAACCCTAAAGGCGTTTCAGCAAATATTAACATGTGGTAAAATATTATTCTTGTTATAAAATAATATGGCATCATCTGCCGCCCTTCATAAACCAGAAGTGTTTGAAAAACATAAAATATATGCCTCCGCCTACAAGGCCGGCGATACCTTCTGGGGTATTGGTATTGAATGTGAAGCATATATTGAGACTGCAATTCGTAAGCGAATCAAAGGCGCTGCATTCCTAACTGACCAGAAGGCAGAACGTTATAGTGTCCCCTATTACAAAACATATCGTGATGGAATCTACAATCAAGCCCTGAAGGGACTACCTGCGGCTGCCATCTGCGAATCAGCTGCTGCCGAGGCTGCGGCTGCAGCGGCAACAACCACCTGCCAACCACCCGCCCTGCCTACACCTGAAGTCGCAGTCGCAGCCCTGCAACCACAGGTCCTCTTTTCCGAGTCTGCCTTCTACGACCTCCCCTTTCTCCTAAATGCACACTCCTTCGTACGTACCGATGTATCAGGAGAGCACACAACAGCCTTCCTGAAAGTAGCCGACCCAGCTGACCGCAGAGGATATCGTTATAATGTTGTCCCTAACAGCCGCTGCCAACAGACCATCCTAAACGCTATTGCAGACGCAGACCCGTATTTCAACGTCGTCGATAATATACAGGGTGAAGACTTCCTATTTGATGGCGACTCCATTGAAATTGCTACACGGGACTTCTATAAGACCACAATTGAAGATTGTATTCATGAGTTTAAAAATATGCGTAATGAATTCATTGAAAATCTGAATAATGCTTGGGTATCTGCAGGCCTCCCTGTTCGTTTTCAACCACTCCGCTGGATGCGAGCCAATTATCCGTTTGCTATTTATCATAGTAATCCTAAAAATATTGGTATATTTAATAATGGCACGTACCATTTTAATTTCACGATGCCGACTCAGCTC
>Ga0078894_10004835_pt1 | contig 10344 bp, 10 predicted proteins | sample LauGreSu1BDMLBSD_2_FD_67506 | JGI IMG/M metagenome (GOLD analysis project Ga0078894, IMG submission 67506) | Freshwater lake microbial communities from Lake Michigan, USA - Su13.BD.MLB.SD (version 4) (version 4) | ecosystem: Environmental > Aquatic > Freshwater > Lake | place: Lake Michigan...
ATCAATCGATTCAAATCTATTTTAATAATGATTATATCTAAAAATATGTTAATATATTATATTTTTAGATTACTTTTGTAACATTTATTATTTAAGCAATGATGAAAATTAAAGAAAAATTAAAAGAATATTTAAGTGTAAAAAAAATAACTAAACTTGAATTCTACAACAATATCAATGTAGCAAATGGTTATTTGGATAAAGATGGTGCTATAAACTCTGATATATTAGCAACTATTCTTATAAAATATTCTGATATTAATATTAACTGGTTACTTTTTGGGGAAGAAAATATGTTCATGAAAAATCAGGATCTAGATATATCTTCTCAACCGAGCTGTGGAGAATCATGTAAGTTAAAAGACTATATTATAGACCTACAAAAGGAAAAAATCAAACTCCTTGAAAAGCTTGTATTATAATTAGACTGGTATATGGAAATGATTTAGATATTAAAATCAAAAACATTTAATTTTTGCAAATGGAATTTAGGAATAGCCATGATATCTGAAATTGAAATGTAGCATAATCATCATTTCCATCCAAAGTACCACGTTGTTTGCCTGTTTTATTCGAGAAATCTCCCAATTCTTTACTTCTATTGAAAAGCTGATATGCTATACCTTTATCAGCTTCGGGGAGCGAAATTTCAGGAACATAATAACCACTTACATCATCTAAATAATCTGTAAAAGTTCGTCGTATAGAAAAATCAATCCCTAACACTATATTTTTTGTAGCTTGATATTTTAATCCTCCACCATATACAAGTGCTAAATTATAAAGTTTATAACGGCTATTTCCAGTATATTCAGCATCTAATTGGCCTTCGGTACCTAGTGCTTGCAAATCATATAATTTTCCTAGATATTCGGCTTGTGGATTAAAGAAAAAAACACCTATCCCCATACTCAAATATGGTGTAAATGGGCTTCCCTCATCAGCATAGTAGATATTCTTTATATAGTTAAGAAAATTAAATTCAAATTGTCCTGTAATATCAAGGATACTGGATTCAAATGATAAATTTCTATTTCTATTAAATGGTCTAGATGAATAAGCATCATTATAGCCCACTTTCATGTAATTGAAGGAAGTCTTAAATGCAAAACGAGTTCCTATATTTTGTCTAACAAAGAAACCTGCAGAAGCTCCAATACCTTTATACCCAAAATGATCATTCAAATCGCCATAATAATTTGCAGCACCAAAAGAAAGCCCAACTTCTTCAGTCGCAATATTATTTTGACTTATAGCGTCTATACTTTTTATTAAAAAGAATAACAATAAAAATCTAGAACAATATTTTTGAAATAAAATCATTGGTTTACAAACGAAATATTGATCAAAAAAGTATGTTAACAATGGAAACACAGCATATTTTATACTGTATTAGATGTGCATTAATCCCAATTTGAAACGAAATACCTCATCTAAATATTCACGCATGCCCTCATTTTGGATATTTTCAAAAACTTCCGCCAGAAACGCATATTGAATAAATGAGTTTGCAACCTCTTTTGTTAGCCCCCTTGATTGCAAATAATATAAAGCTTGTAAATCAATTTGACCATTGGTAGCACCATGACTACATTTAACATCATCTGCAAAAATTTCAAGCTGTGGACGAGTATTTACCGTAGCATCTTCACTCAAAAGCAAATTATTATTTTTTTGATAAGCATTGGTTTTATTGGCATTAGGATGTACATAAATTTTACCTGTAAAAATACCGTTGGATTCGTCTTTTAATATCCCTTTAAAAAGCTGATTACTCTCACAACCTTCCGATAAATGCTCTACACAAATATTATTATCTATTAAATCGCCTTCTTTTCCATAATAAATGCCTTTAATATTACAGTTTGCATTAGGTTCACTCAACACAGTGCGTATATTATTTCTGATAATTTTCCCTGACAACGAAATATTGGTATAATTAAAGAATGAATCTTTTTTCTGAATCACCTCTTTGGTTCCGATATAATGAAGTCCCTGTGATGTTTCATTTTCTATCATACACAAGTCCAAATGAGCGCCTTCGTTCAATACAATCTCCGTCATAGCATTGATAAAATACTCCGATTCGGCTATACCTTGGTGGTCTTTGATAATTTCAGCCTTGGAATGCGGTTCTAAAACAATAAGATTTCTAGGATTGATAATACAATTTGAATTTTCTTGAGAAACAAAAAACCATAAAATTGGATATTTTGCCTGGGTACTCTCTTTTAAGTGAATAAAAATACCATCGCCAAACATAGCCGTATTCAAAGAAGCAAATACTTCGGTACTATTTTTAGCCAAAGTATTAAAGTGTTTTTCAAATATAGGATTTCGATCTTGAATTGCTTCACTTACAGACATAATAGTAATGCCTTCATTTTCATCAGGAATAATTTCACTTAAATGTGGTTGAAAACTACCATTAACTACAACAAGTTTATGCGCTTTGATATGATCGTAGTATCTAAAATCACTTTTTTTAATATTTAAATGACGTTGTGGGAAAAATAAAGGATTTAACGACGCACGAGTAAAAGCAGATACATTGGTATATTTCCATGCTTCATGCCTGCGTGTAGGAAATCCTAATTTCTCAAAATCATCAAAAGCATCTAACTTAGCATCATGAATGAATGTATGCTGTAATTGATTCAAATTCTTTTCTTGTTCCTTAAAAATATCTTTGTATGTATATGTAGAAGTATTCACTTTTTCTTGTATTTACCATTATAAACAAAAAAAACTCTGCAATAGTTTTACAATTACAGAGTTTTTATACAATTAAATAAAATTTATTTCTTACGCTTTTGGAAGAACACTAATAAATGTTCTATCATTTTTTTTGCGTTTGAACTCAACTACACCTTCTACCATTGCAAATATAGTGTGGTCTTTTCCAATTCCTACACCTAAACCTGGGTGAAATTGAGTACCTCTTTGTCTTACGATGATATTACCTGGAATAGCAGCTTGCCCTCCAAATAATTTAACTCCTAATCTCTTACTATGTGATTCTCTTCCGTTTTTCGAACTACCGACGCCTTTCTTGTGTGCCATTTCTTTATCTTTTTATAAATTATAAAATTATATACTTGTAATTGAAATTTGAGTATAATGTTGTCTATGACCATTTTTTACTCTATATCCTTTTCTTCTTTTCTTTTTGAAAACAATTACTTTATCAGCTCTTACTTGTTTTTCTATAGTAGCTTCAACACTTGTACCTGTTGTAGGAGCTCCTACTTGAATAGAACCATTTTTTTCTACTATCAATACATTGTTAAAAGAAACTTTATCGCCTTCATTTCCTTCCAATTTATCCACATATATTTTCTTTCCAGTTTCAGCTTTATACTGCTTTCCTGCTATTTCTACTATTGCGTACATATCCTATCATTTAAAAATTGAGTGTGCAAAAGTAATACTTTTTTTTTATTTAAAAAGTTTTTTTTCATTATTTTTTATTTTTTTACACCTTATATAATTATATAGGGGAATTCATATCGCTATTTTAGATTGAACAAACAAAAATATATGATTTTTTTTAATATTAATTAGCTACTTTTGCATGCGTAATTATCTTTCGCAATGACCAAGTATATATTTGTAACAGGAGGCGTTTCGTCCTCATTAGGAAAAGGAATTTTTGCCGCATCGCTAGCCAAACTTCTTCAAGAGAGAGGCTTTGTAGTAACTATCCAAAAATTTGACCCTTATTTAAATATAGACCCCGGAACACTCAATCCTTATGAACATGGCGAATGCTATGTCACAGAAGATGGCGCAGAAACCGACTTGGACTTGGGACACTATGAACGTTTTCTGAATACGCCTACTACACAGGCAAACAATGTCACTACAGGACGTATTTATCAGACGGTATTGGACCGTGAGCGCAAAGGAGAATTTCTTGGAAAAACGGTACAAGTAATTCCACACATTACCGATGAAATCAAAAGAAGATTTACACTCATCAATGAAAATAATCAATTTGACTTTATAATCACAGAACTAGGAGGCACTGTAGGTGATATTGAATCGCTTCCTTATATAGAAGCCGTTAGACAATTTATCTGGGACATGGGTAAAGACAATGCTATTGTATGCCACCTAACACTTCTACCTTATTTAAATGCAGCCAAAGAACTCAAAACTAAACCTACACAACATTCTGTAAAATTATTATTGGAAAATGGTATACAACCCGACGTGCTAATTTGTAGAACCGAAAAAGAAATAGGAAGAGAACTTAAACAAAAAATTGCACTTTTCTGTAATGTATCCGAAAATGCAGTAATTCAAGCAATAGACAAAGAAAGTATATACGATGTGCCTTTGGAAATGCAAAAAGAAAAAATAGACCTTGTAGTTTTAGAAAAATTAAAAATAAAATCCAAACAAGAGCCTAAATTAGATAAATGGAAAAAATTTCTTTCTAATCTGAAGAATCCAAAAAATGAAATTAAAATAGCTGTTGTTGGGAAATATATAGAATTGCAAGACGCTTATAAAAGCATTTATGAATCTTTCATACACGCAGGGGCTGCTAAAAGTATCAAAGTAAAGATAGAATCTATTCACTCTAAGTCCATTAATGCTGATAATGCTGATAATATTTTAGGGAAATTTGATGGAATTCTTGTTGCTCCTGGTTTTGGAGAAAGAGCTATTCAAGGAAAAATAGAAACTATAAAGTACGCTAGAGAAAACAACATACCATTTTTAGGGATTTGTCTTGGTATGCAAATGGCTGTGATTGAATTTTCTAGAAATGTATTGGGATACTCAGAAGCCCATTCGGTAGAAATGAACAAGAAAACAAAATTTCCAGTTATCGATTTGATGCAATCACAAAAAAGTGTAACCAAATATGGTGGAACTATGCGTCTTGGTGCTTATCCTTGTATAATTGAAAAAGATACTTTGGCATATAAACTCTACAAAAACACTCAAATTAGTGAAAGACATCGCCATAGATACGAATTCAATAATAAATTTATTGAAGAAATCAATAAAAAAGGCATGCGCACTAGTGGAAAAAATCCTGACTCAAATTTAGTAGAGATAGTAGAATTAATAAATCATCCTTTTTTTATTGGTGTTCAATTCCATCCGGAACTAAAAAGTACTCCCGAAAATCCACACCCTCTTTTCAAAGGATTAATTGAAGCAGCTCTTAAAAACAAGAAATAAATGACATTTTTTGTCGTTTATATAATAAATAATTGAATTATAAATCATATTAAATTGATTTTCAATTTTTTAAATACAATTCTGTAAGTGTCATTTCACGACATATATCTTATATACTTTTGTTTCATAAAAATTAAAGAATATGACACAAGAAGTTAATATACGCATGCAAGTAGAATTAAAAAAAATTATTAAAAATAGTTTTGATGATATGCTTTCCGATGTATTGAAAGGTAAAAAAAGTATCCAAGATTTTAGTAAAAATATAGACTTCAATTATTCACAAAAGAAAATGGAATTGAGTGGAAGACTTTTTTAAGCAAAATTAAGAACTTCAAACACACTTTTGTACAATTTATATGTATATTTGCGCCCTATTTTTTCACATAAAATAAAAAACATGTACAAAGTAAAGTTTGGGACCGACGGATGGAGAGCTATCATTGCTCAAGATTATACTACTGAAAATGTAGCAAGAGTAGCAGCAGCAACCGCAGATTGGGTTTTAAATAAATCCGATAATCCTATTATTACATTGGGGTATGACTGTAGATTTGGTGGTCAACTTTTTGCTGAAACGGTTATCAGAGTCATGTTTTCAAAAGGTGTAAAAGTATTGTACAATCAACATTTTTGTACCACCCCTATCCTATCCTTTGCTACCAATCATTTTCAAGCCAATATTGGCGTAATGATTACCGCAAGCCATAATCCTCCTTCATATAACGGATACAAACTAAAATCAACATTTGGAGGACCTTCTTCTCCTGCCGAAGTTCAGGAAATAGAAGATATGATTCCTAATTCTTTTACTTTTTCAAATGAATCCCTCGAATCAATTGCAGCTCAAGGCATGCTAGAATTTGTTGATTTTTCTACATTATATGTAGATGCTATCAACAAACGATTTGATATCGCAGCTATGCGAAAATCTGGCATCAAAGTAGCTTATGACGCTATGTTTGGTGGTGGACAAGGCATTTTCCCAATGTTATTCCCCGAAGCGGTTTTGGTCAATTGTGAGTGGAATCCTCGCTTCAACAATTTGGCACCAGAACCTATTCCTGGCAATCTCAAAGATTTTGCATCGGTAATCCAAAAAGAAGGCAATATCGATTTTGCATTTGCCAATGACGGCGACGCAGACCGTATAGCCCTTATGGACAAAGACGGCAATTACATCGATGCGCACCAAATCATCCTGATGCTAATCTACATACTCCATAAAGTGAATGGTATGACAGGACGTGTAGTAGTGGCATTTTCGGTTTCTCCAAAAGTAGAGAAAATGTGTCAAATCTTTGGGCTACCTATAGAAGTGACTCAGATAGGATTCAAATATATAGCCGAAAAAATCCAAGAAGGCAATGTCCTCGTGGGTGGCGAAGAAAGCGGAGGTATATCGGTAGCAGGGCATATTCCTGAGCGTGATGGGATCTGGGATGCGTTGATAATACTTGAATATTTGGCAAAAACTGGCAAATCGCTTCAAGACTTGATCGATGAAGTAAATGCAGTTGTAGGGGCTTTTGCTTATGGTAGAAACGACCTCAAATTGACGGAAGCCAAAAAACAAGCCATTCTTGAATATTGCAAAACACAAAAAATAGATTCCTTAGCCGATATTACAGTGGAAAAATTGGAGACTATAGACGGCTTCAAATATCACCTAGAAGGCGAACGTGTACTTATGATACGTGCCAGTGGCACTGAGCCTGTACTTCGTGTATACTGCCAAGCCGAATCCAAAGGCAAAGTAACTGAGATATTGGATAAAGTATGTAGTTTCTTACAAAGGATCTAGTTTTCTTGCTCAAACTACACTGACTAATCTATACTTTCTCTATATATTATTTTTTGGTGCTATTGCTGATGCAAATCCATTGAAAAAGCGCTATACGCAATACTCCTTAATGGCTTATATCGGGGATAAGATGTATAAATCAGAACTATTTTAACTGGATTCATACTCAATTATAAAAAAACACTACTTTATTAAAACTTAATTGTATTTTTTATTGTTTATTTATTTTTAGACAATCCAAATAAGTAATATTGATGTATTTAAGATTTTTTTCGCTCGTTTTGTTTTCAATAGTTTCATTTTCAAGTAATTTAGCTCAAAACTTACAGATTCTGGGTGAAGTAAAACATGCTGAAACTAAAAAAGGAGTGGATTTTGCTTCAATAACGTTGCTCAATAGTGCTGGCAAGCCTATAAATATGACCAAAACACAAAATGGCGGAAAATTTTCATTGGCAAATGTAACACAGGGAATCTACATAATCAAAATCAATAACATCGGCTTCCAATCCAGAGAAATAAAAGGGGTGGAGGTAAAAGACAATTCCGTGAATTTGAAAACGATTTTGATTTCGGAAAACAAACAGGTAGTGAGCGATGTCATTATTTCGGCCAATAAATCTACTAAAGCATCAAGTATTGAGAAAAAAGAATACAGCCCAACACAGCTTTTGAATTCGCAAAATGCGTCTGCCGCAGAGGTAATAGGCAATATTCCTTCCTTGAACTTGGGTGGCGATGGAAATTCATTGAGTTTTAGAGGCGATGATAATATTACGGTGCTCATCAATGGAAAGATTTCTTCGATGACTGGGGAGAATTTAAGTCAAATCCCTGCTTCTGCTATAGAAAAAATAGAAGTAATTTCTAATCCTACCGCCAAGACAAATTCGGAAGGCTCAGCTGGTGTGGTAAATATTGTATTGAAAAAAGCCTATTCGCAGCTCAATAGTGGTTTTGTGGCAGTGAGTGCTGGATCGAGAGAAAAGTATAATGCACAGCTAGGATACAATTTTCAAATGAATAAATTTTCGTTTAGCACAGCATATAATTATCGATACGAAGAGCGCTATATAGATGGCTTTGCCATTAGAAGCTATGATAACAATGGCATGAAAAATTATTTTAATCAATTTACTGATGGTATGACGTTCAAGCCCAATCATTTTTTTAGATTAGGTGCCGAATATCAAATCAATACAAATCAATCGCTTACTTTTACGGGAAGTATAGCCAAATCTTGGGAGAATAGATATGAAACCAAATACAATGAAATCTTAAATGAATTGAAACAAAAAAATGATGTATGGGATAGGAAATCAAGGGAAAATGACGAAAATTTGGTTTTTGATGCTACACTTTCCTATAATTTGAAAAATCCAACTTCGGGAAATATGCTTTCCATAGAGTACAGTATCAATGGCAATAACAATGATAAATTTGCGGATTTTTCTAACAATTTTACTACTCAAAACTTCATGCCAAATACAACTTTGGATAGAAATACCATAGAAAACTTACAAACGCGAATTACCAATATCCTTCAAGCCGATTTTCGAATGCCTTATTCAAAATTGTTGGATTTGGAAACAGGATTGAGAGCTTCGAATAGAGCATTTCGTTTTACCAATTTATACAAAACTTTGGAAAATAATGAATGGAATACAACATTTTCTTTGACCAATGATTTTAGATTTTCTGAAAATGTTTTTAGTATCTATGGAGTAGTATCTAGTCAATGGAGCAATCGTCTGAGCAGTAAAATGGGACTGCGTATGGAACAAACCAATACAAAAAGTACCAATTTTGATTCGGTATCGTTGTATAATTTCAATTACTTCAATGCTTTTCCATCTGCTATTTTTAACTATAAATTGAATGAAAAAAGCAATGTAAGCGCTTCGTATGCAATGAGAATCAATAGACCAGGCCCAGGCATGCTCAATCCACTTCAGGACGTGGGCGACCCTCAAAGCCAACGATTTGGCAATCCAGAACTAAAACCCGAATTGGTTCATTCATTTGAAGTAGCAATGGGGAGCGAATTGAACAAAAAACTAAGCTTTAATTCGAGTATATATCACAAGCGTTCGGAAAATGCAATTACGCGATTTTTGACAGCAGATAGTTCAGGCGTTACAAGAGTTTATATTGATAATATTGGGAATATCTACTACAATGGTTGGGAGTTTATCTTGAATTATAAACCCAATAAAATTGTGAATTTTTCATTTAATAGCAATTTATCATATAATATTCTGCGTTATCAAAATGGAAATAATCTATACGAAAATAGCTATTGGAATTTGCAAACAAGAGGTGTTATGAATGTAAAATTGCCGTGGGATATGGATTTTCAGGCAATTGGTTTTTACAAATCTCCGATGAATACACCGCAAGGACAAGTACAATTTGTAAGCAATGTGGATTTGACATTACGAAAAAAAGTATTTAATCAAAGAGGGTTGTTGACATTAGGCGTTACAGATTTATTAGACGATACTAAATTTATGATAGATGTAGTCGATACGGATTTCACAAGTAATTTTTTAAGAAAAAGAGAAACCCGAGTGATTACATTAGGATTTAGATATAATTTTGGGAAAGACCCAAGCAATTCAAAGAAAAATTCAAAACTAGAAAAACCCGAACCAAGAGAAAGTCAATTAGAAGGTATGTAAAATTTAAAAATATGGAACTATTAATCAAAAACATTCGAAAATACATTATACTATCAGATGAAGAGGCTAATGAAATTTTAACTTATTTTGAAAAAAATAAGGTCTCAAAAAAAATAAATTTATTAGAAAAGGGGGATGTTTCCGATTTTACACTTTTTATAAGCTCAGGCTGCTTAAAAATGTATAGTTTAGATGAAAATGGCGTAGAACATATTATTCAGTTTGCTTCCGAAGATTGGTGGATTTCTGATTTATTCAGCTTCCTTACTGGAAATCCTTCTGAGTATTTTATTGAAAGTATAAAAGATACAACCTTTCTTAAATTAACAAAAGAGAATAGAGAAAAAATGTTAGAAGATCATCCTAAAATGGAAAGATTTTTTAGGATTTTATGTGAATACAATATTGTACATTCTAGAAAACGAATCGTAGATTTGATGCAGACTCCAGCAAAAGAACGGTATGAAAAATTTTGCAATATGTATCCATCAATTTTAAATGATGTGCCTTTAAAACATATTGCATCCTATATTGGGGTTACACCAGAATTTTTGAGCAAATTGCGTTCTATTCGATAATTGGTTTATAGAAATTTTAGCCAAGCAAATAAGGATCTATTTTTTCTATAAGATAAATTATATTGATTTTTATATGCCTCTT
>Ga0078894_10004836_pt1 | contig 10342 bp, 9 predicted proteins | sample LauGreSu1BDMLBSD_2_FD_67506 | JGI IMG/M metagenome (GOLD analysis project Ga0078894, IMG submission 67506) | Freshwater lake microbial communities from Lake Michigan, USA - Su13.BD.MLB.SD (version 4) (version 4) | ecosystem: Environmental > Aquatic > Freshwater > Lake | place: Lake Michigan, USA...
GGGCTTTTGCGGACCGGACGGGACTCGAACCCGCGACCTCCGCCGTGACAGGGCGGCATTCTAACCAACTGAACTACCGATCCAAGAACTTCCAGAGACGATTTCCGTTTCCGGGTTGCAAAGATAAGGGGAAAGAAGTTTTTTAAACAAATCTTTTATTAAAAAAGGTTGTATTATTTTTACAGTCCAAACTAAGATTATGCCAGAATACCCAAATAGACAATTCTTGGAATTTGAACAGCCCATTAAGGAGCTGTATGAGCAAATTGATGCCACTAAGAAACTAGCGGAAAAGAACCCAAAAATTGACCTGTCTGCAACCATAAAACAGCTGGAGCAATCCATCCTTGATAAGCGTAAAGCCCTTACTGAGACGCTGTCTCCATGGCAACGTGTGCAATTAAGCCGTCATCCAGACAGGCCCTATACTTTAAAGTACATTGATTTAATGTGTGATAAATTTGTGGAGTTACACGGGGACCGAAATGTCAAGGACGATAAGGCCATGGTGGGGGGATTTACCGAGTTAAATGGCCAAACTGTTATGATGATTGGTCAGCAAAAAGGGAGCAATACCAAGGCCCGCCAAATGAGAAATTTTGGGATGGCGAACCCTGAAGGGTACCGAAAAGCCCTTAGATTGATGAAATTGGCCGAAAAATTCAATAAACCGGTGGTTTGTTTGATTGATACTCCAGGGGCATTTCCAGGCCTAGAAGCCGAGGAAAGAGGCCAAGGAGAGGCTATTGCGCGCAATATTTATGAAATGATCCGCTTACAAGTGCCTATTATCATTTGTATCATTGGGGAAGGCGCTAGTGGAGGTGCATTGGGAATTGGTGTGGGAGATAAGACCTTAATGATGGAAAATACCTGGTACACTGTAATTTCTCCTGAAAGCTGTAGCTCTATTTTATGGAGAAGCTGGGATAAGAAGGAATTGGCTGCCGAGCAATTAAAGTTAACGGCGAATGATATGAAGGGCTTCGGTTTAATCGACGAAATTGTACCAGAACCATTTGGAGGGGCACATTGGAGTTATGCTGAGGCAGCAGCCATTTTAAAAGAAAAAATTATCGGGGCTTTAAATGAGGTGAAAGATATCGACCCTGCGAAGCGTGTTGAAAATAGAATTGAGAAATATTCGAAAATGGGATTCTGGGAGGAAGCCTAATTTAACAGAAAAATAATTACAATAATCCCATCATGTTAAGACAAACCCTAAAAGGAACAGGTGTAGCCATTGTTACTCCCTTTAAGAAAGACAAAAGCATAGACTTCTCCGCACTTGAAAATTTAATAGATATTCAAATTGCGGGTGGCCTTGATTATATCGTTACACTGGGCACTACTGGAGAATCGGTGGTATTGTCCGAGGATGAAAAATTAGCGGTGTTTAATTGCACCGTGAATAAAGTAAATGGCCGTGTACCAATTGTAGTGGGTATTGGTGGAAATAACACAGCAAAAGTGATTGAAGATTTTTCCAAATTTGATTTGTCTAAAGTAGTTGCCATTTTAAGCGTAACGCCTTATTATAACAAGCCATCGCAGGAAGGGTTGTATCAACATTATATGGCATTGGCCGACGCTGCGCCTAAACCTATTTTATTGTACAATGTGCCAGGCAGAACTGGCCGAAACATGACAGCCGCTACTACACTTCGTTTAGCCAATCATCCCAATATTGCAGGGATTAAGGAAGCAGGACCTGAAATGGCACAAACAATTGATATTTTAAAAGGACGTCCTGACGACTTTTTAGTGGTTAGTGGTGACGATGAAATTGTAATGGCACAAATTGCTTGTGGAATGGACGGCGTAATTAGTGTTGCTGCCAATGCATTTCCCAAACCATTTAGCGATATGATTCGTTATTCAATGGCGGGAGATTTTAGCATGGCCAAGCGTTTAAATGATTTAATGGTGGAAGGGTATACCTACATGTATGAGGAAAACAATCCTTCAGGTATAAAAGCATTTTTATTTGAGCAAGGGCTCATTGAAAATGAATTACGCTTACCCTTGGTGCCTGTAAGCGCTGGACTTCAACAAAGAATTCACAACTATATGCAAAAGTATTTTGCATAATCGTTACCGCATTTTATAATGTCTATATAAATCAAAAGCACGCTACTGAGCGTGCTTTTTTATGCTGTTAAAGGATGATTTAGTTTCTGCGTTAATTGAAAAATTTAGTTTCTGTACTCCTTCTAAAATTTAGTTGAGTTTTTGCTTAATGGCTTGAAGTTTCATTAAAGCTTCTACTGGTGTTAAATTATTAATATCAATCTCTTCTAATTCTTTGCGGATAGATTCAAAGGTTTCGGTATGTGCATCAAAAATGGACAACTGAAACTGATCATTGGAGCCTGCAGCAGTTGGAGTGTTATTGGTATTGCCTGCATTTTTCAATTCCATCTCTTTTAAAATATCATTTGCTCTACTCACTAAAACATTGGGCATACCCGCCATTTTCGCAACATGAATACCAAAACTATGGGTGCTGCCACCTTTAGTGAGTTTACGCAAGAAAATTATTTTATTGCCCACTTCCTTATGACTTACATGATAGTTGTGCACGGTTGGAAGTTGTGCTTCCAAATCGTTTAATTCATGATAGTGGGTGGCAAATAAAGTTTTTGGTTTAGCAGGGGATTGGTATAAATATTCCACAATACTCCATGCAATTGAAATTCCATCATAGGTAGAAGTGCCTCTTCCAATTTCATCTAATAATATTAAACTTCTTGGGCTAATATTATTTAAGATACTCGCTGTTTCAATCATCTCCACCATAAAGGTACTTTCTCCTGCACTCAAATTATCATTGGCACCAACGCGGGTAAATATTTTATCCGTTAAGGGTACGGAAGCCGCTGTAGCAGGTACGTAGGAACCCATATGCGCCATTAAGGTAATTAATGCTGTTTGTCTTAACACGGCACTCTTACCACTCATGTTGGGCCCAGTTAAAATAATTATTTGCTGTGCACTAGGGTCTAAGAAAACATCATTTGGAATATAAGTTTGATCAATGGCTAGGTTTTGTTCAATCACCGGATGACGGCCTGCTTCAATATGTAAGACTGTATTTTCAGTAATGCTAGGCTTACAATATTTTTGAGCTTTGGCAATAGTTGCAAAGCAAATTAAGCAATCCAAAACCCCAATCCACTGGCCATTGTTTTGAAGCAAATTCATTTCTGTTAACACAGCATCCAGTAAACCCTGGTATAATTTGGTTTCAAGGGCCAATATCTTGTCTTCGGCACCTAATATTTTTTCCTCGTATACTTTTAATTCTGGGGTTATATAACGCTCGGCAGTAGTTAAAGTTTGCTTACGTATCCATTCAGCAGGTACTTTGTCCTTGTGTGCGTGGGTTACTTCTAAATAATAACCATACACATTATTGTATCCAATTTTTAAAGAGCTAATGCCGGTAATTTCAGCTTCCTTATTTTGCAATTGGGTTAAATATTCTTTGCCCCCACTCGAAATATTACGGAGTTCATCCAGTTCGGCAGAGACGCCTTCTTTAATAAACCCCCCTTTTACTGCAGTAGCAGGTGGTTGTTCAATTAAAGTAGCTAAAATTGTATTTTTTGATGCACTACAAATATTCAATTCCTCATTTATATGCTGTAAGTAGGGGTTGGTAAATGTACCAAGCTGTTGTTTAATGGATTCAATCGCTTCCAATGATTTTGCCAATTGCATAAATTCACGGGGCTGTAATTTTCGAGTCGACAACTTACTGGATAATCTTTCCAAGTCGCCACAGGATTCTATAAAGTCTCGCGTTAACTGAGTAGCTTCTTCGTTTTGAAGCAATGCTTCTACAGCATTCAAGCGGTTATTGATTTGTGTTACATTTTGCAAAGGAAAAATCAACCAACGCTTTAATAAACGTGCACCCATGGGACTTTTGGTTGCGTCCATCACTTCCAATAAACCTTTACGGTCAGCGCCATTGCCAATGAGTTCTAAATTGCGAATGGTAAATTTATCCATCCATAAAATTTCATCGCGATCGATACGGCCAATTTTATGAATATGCGATAGGTGTGGATGTTCCGTCTCTTTCAAATAATGTAAAATGGCACCAGCACTTATGATGCCCTTGGTTAAACCTTCAATGCCAAAACCTTTTAAGGAACTTGTTTGAAATTGTTTAAACAACAATTCTGTTGCAAAAGCTTCGTCAAATATCCAGGCATCTAAACCATAGGTATAAAATCCATTGCCAAAAGTTTCTTTAAACGCGGTCTGGTAATTTTTAGGATATAAAATTTCGGCAGGCTGTAAGCTCTGTAATAATTTATCAATGTATTCTGTACTGCCCTCGGCAATTAAAAATTCGCCAGTCGTAATATCTAAAAAGGCGACCCCTCCTTGCTCTTTCTCTACAAAAACGGCTGCTAAGAAATTATTATGCTTGTGCTCTAATAATTTATCATTGGTTGCAATCCCAGGGGTGAGCATATCGGTTACTCCACGCTTTACAATCCCTTTTACCGATTTTGGATCTTCCAATTGGTCACAAACAGCTACACGGTATCCAACTTTAACCAATTTGTGTAAATAGGTATCCAAAGAATGATGCGGGAAACCTGCCAATTCACTGGAGGAAGCCGATCCATTGTTCCTTTTGGTTAGGGTAATGCCCAATACCTTGGAAGCAATAACCGCATCCTCGCCGAAAGTTTCATAAAAATCACCCACCCTAAACAACAAAATAGCATCGGGGTATTTTTGTTTAATAGCCCTATGTTGCTGCATTAGCGGAGTTTCTGCACTAGATTTTGCCATACCAACAAACCTACATAAATTTTTTAATATTCGAAAAGCGTACTTTTGCGTATGCGCAAACTATCCATGGACGAGTTGGGGAGAAAGTCGGTAGCCGACTTTAAGATGGCCAATAAAAAGCCCATTGTGGTGGTCATGGATAATATTCGGAGCATGCACAATGTAGGAAGTGTATTTAGGACCTCAGATGGCTTTTTAATTGATGGCATTTGTTTATGTGGATTTACCCCACAACCGCCCCATAGAGATATTCAAAAAACGGCCCTGGGTTCCACCGAAACCGTGGATTGGGTGTATTACGAAAATACCCTGGACGCATTGGTGGCTTTAAAGGAGAAAGGCTATAAAGTGTATGCCATTGAACAAACAGAAGGAAGCATTAGTTTGGAAAAATTTAAACAAGTCCATCCCGAAACAATGGCGCATCCCATGGCTTTTATTTTTGGCAATGAAGTGGATGGGGTGGACCAGGAAGTGATTGCGCAATGTGATGGGGTCATTGAAATTCCACAATGGGGGATGAAGCACTCTTTAAATATATCGGTGGCTGCAGCCATTGTGTTGTGGGAGTTTGTGCGGTAATTGTTCATTGGTAAATTTATGATTATGAATTATAACAATTGAATATAGCATTAAGAAAAGCAATAGAGCATTGAAAAGTAAGTAAAGTTAGAAAAGAAAATTATGAGTGGAGTTAAGAATTATTTGAGTTTGGTGAAATTTTCGCATACCATTTTTGCGATGCCTTTCGCATTGATTGGATTTACCTTAGGGATGCAATATTTAGCGCAAAACAAAATACAGTTTGAAAATATTGCGCTTAAGTTTTTCTTGGTAATTATTTGTATGGTTACTGCAAGGTCAGCTGCCATGGCATTTAATCGTTATTTGGATAGACACTTTGACCAACTTAATCCTAGAACCGCTATTAGAGAAATACCTGCAGGCATTATTAAAGCCGAAAAAGCATTGATTTTTATTATCATTAATGCAGTGCTATTTATTACAGCAACCTTTTTTATCAATACCATTTGTTTTTATTTATCTCCCGTGGCTTTATTTGTGATTTTGTTTTATAGCTATACAAAAAGGTTCACTTTTTTATGTCACTTGGTATTAGGTATTGGCTTGTCTTTAGCGCCGATTGGCGCATTTTTAGCGGTGACAGGCGTATTTGATATTGTGCCCTTATTGTTTTCGTTTGCAGTTGTATTTTGGGTGAGTGGCTTTGATGTGATATACGCATTACAAGATATTGACTTTGATCAATCTCAACAGTTATATTCCATACCAAGTTATTGGGGGTTAGGAAAAGCATTAAATATTGCAAGAGGCTTGCATGTTATATCAGCAAGCTTTGTTGTTGCTGCATTTTTTATTGGGAGCTTCTATTATTTTTATATTGCGGGATTGCTGGTTTTTGTAGGCATGCTCATTTACCAACATAGCATCGTGAAATCGAATGATTTAAGCAAGGTGAATATTGCTTTTATGACTGCGAATGGGGTAGCAAGTATTGTATTTAGTATTTTTGTAATCGCAGATATTGTAATCACAAGTTTTATCAAGTAAATTAATATTTTGGCAAGAATCATTTGTATAGATTACGGCGGAAAACGATGCGGATTGGCAGTGACCGATCCTTTGCAAATTATTGCCACTGCATTAACTACAGTAGCCACTAAAGAATTATATACTTATTTAGCGGCTTATTTTGCGAAAGAAACAGTGGAGCTTATTTTAATTGGAGAGCCCCTTAATTTGGACGACACACCAACCCATGCTACACCACTTGTCAAGAAAGCAATAATTGAATTGAATAAAAAATTCCCTAACATACCCGTTCAAACAGTGGATGAGCGCTTTAGCTCGAAAAATGCAGTAAGGGCCATGGTGGAAATGGGGATGAAAAAAAAGGATCGTCAGGACAAGAAAAATGTGGATCAAATTGCCGCCACCATTCTTTTACAGGAGTATTTAACCAATCGACCCTAAAGGGCTTGTTAATTGGATGCTAAAGGCACCGTTTCTGCCTATTTATTTCTACCTTTGCAAATATTATAAAGTAGAAATATGATTTTACCTATCGTTGCTTATGGAGCAGCTATATTAAGAAAAGTAAGTGAACCCATCCAAGCGGATTATCCCAATTTAAGTGGATTAATTGCGGATATGTGGGAAACGATGTATGAAAGCAATGGGATTGGATTGGCAGCACCTCAGATTAATAAAAACATTCGTTTATTTGTCGTAGATAGTTCGCAAATTTTTGCCAATGCCGAGCCTGAGGACGAAACCTATCCGGATGCCCCAGGCATTAAAAAAGCATTTATTAATCCTACCATTTTGGAATTGTCAGGCAAGGAATGGGTGTACAATGAAGGTTGTTTAAGTATTCCTAAAATAAGAGAGGATGTGACCCGTCATGAAACGGTTACCTTACAATACATGGATGAAAATTTCGTAACACATACCGAAACCTTTAATGGGATGACAGCGCGTGTTATTTTACATGAGTATGATCATATTGAAGGAAAGTTGTTTATTGACTATGTTAAACCACTTCGTAGAAAAATGCTACAAGGAAAATTAAACGACATCAATAAAGGGAAAGTAAGGGTAGATTATAAAATGATTCAAATTAAGTAATGCATAAGACTAAATTAAGCGCCTCATTTGCGATAGTCGTATTGTTATTTTTCGCCAACAGTTTGTTTGCACAGGACACCGTTTTCAACGATGTAGGTTCTAGCTATACGCTTACTGATGCGATTGTGCGCAATAATTTTGACTATAAGGAAATATTAAAAAGAATTAAAGAGGATATTAGTTTTTATAAAGCATTTAAAACACTTCGTACCATTGGCTATACTTCCTATAATCATATTGAAATGAAAAATAAGGGAGGTGCCATGATTGCTTCTTTGGATAGCAAAACCAGACAAAATCATTTCGGCAATTGTAGAACAATGGATGTGCTGGAGGAGCGAATTGTGGGGGATATCCGAAAATCGAATGGGGACTACAATTATTTAACAGCAGCCCTGTATGCAAGTCTTTTTTTTACAAAGAAAAATGACACGGTATGCAATGAAACCAATGCAGTTAGTGGGAAGCGAAGAGTAGTAAAGGGTTCTGGACTAGAGAAAAATAAGGAGCAATTGAAAATGTTGTTTTTTAATCCAGGCAAAAAAATAGCCGGTATTCCATTTATTGGAGATAAGCTTGATTTATATGATGAAAAAGCACATGCATTGTACGACTATAAATTAGACTATGTAGATTATCACGGTCAGCTGGTATATGTTTTTGAAATCAAGCCAAAAGAAAACTTGGGTTTCTTTTCAAAAAATGACATTGTAGTAGATCAAATGACTACCTGGTTTAATCCCAAAACAATGGAAGTGCTAGGGCGCAATTACTCCCTTAGTTATAAAGCAGGGGTCTATGACTTTAATGTAGAAATGGAAGTAGAAATGACCTATTTTAATGGACAGTTAGTACCAAAAATTTTACGTTACAAAGGGAATTGGGATGTTGCATTTAAAAAGAGAGAACGTGGTTTATTTACCGCTACCTTAACCAATTTCAACACAGGTATTAAGTAGGACTATCCGTTAAACTTAAATAAGGGCTACGCTAAAAAAGAAGATTCAATTGTTTTTACTACTTCAATTAAACTACCTGTAGTATGGAAGGTGGCCAGTTGCCTGTCGGCACCAGTTCCTTGCTTAAAAATATCCTGTACTTTTTCAACATCCGCTCTGCTGCCTAAGTCATCCAACACACCATCGACAAATTCAAGAAGTTCATTAATCAATTCCTTAACAGGGACTTCTTTTTCTTTACCGAAGTCAATTAATTTTCCTTCAATACCATATCGGCTTGCACGCCATTTGTTTTCGTTGATTAAAGCACGTTGGTAATTAATAAAATTAATATTTTGACGACGCAGTGAATATATTTTTGCGCAAATGGCTTGAAATAATGCAGTAATGGTAATGGTTTCCTGAATGGTCATGGGCACATCACAAATTCTAAACTCAATGGTGTTGTACACCGGGTGCACCCTTAAATCCCACCATATTTTTTTAGCATCATCTATGCAATTGGTTTTAATCAACAACTGCACAAAATTGTCGTAGGCTTCAATGCTTTCAAAGTAATCGGGGATACCAGTTCTTGGAAATTTATCAAATACTTTTGAGCGGTAGGATTTGTAACCTGTATTGCGCGATTCCCAAAAAGGGGAGTTCGTACTTAATGCATAAATATGGGGTAAAAAATACCTTGCTGTATTGGCAATATGAATGGCCATTTTACGGTCTTCCATACCCACATGCACATGGAGTCCAAAAATTAAATTACTTCGGGCAGCTTGTTGTAATTCATTTAATAGATCTTGGTAGCGTGAACTATCTGAAATTAATTGTTGCTCCCATAAACTAAAAGGGTGGGTGCCCGAAGCGCCAATGCTATAACCTAAACTTTGAGCAATATCAGAAACTCCGGTTCTTAGCGTACGAATTTCATGCCTTGCTTCCTCGATATTTTTACAAACAGCAGTACCTACTTCCACCACTGCTTGGTGCATTTCAGCTTTAATTTTGTCTTTGAATAACTTTTCTCCCTCGGTGATAATGGTCTTTTGATGGCTTTTTAATTCCTTCGAGGAAGGGTCAAGAATCATATATTCTTCTTCGACGCCAATCGTAAATTGTTGCAGGTTTGCCATTGCTATAAAAATATGAAATTATTGCCAAACCTATAAAAAAAGTACCCCCGTTGCATAACAGGGGTACTGGAACATACTAAACAATTTTTTTAAAGGAGGGTATTATTAAAGGAAACCATCCCCCTTTTTTTTAGCGATGATAAGATCCATCGGGCTCATTTTCTTTTTCTTTGTCATAAGCCTTGATAATGGCTTTCACCAATTTGTGTCTTACTACATCCTCCTCATCTAACTCAATATGCGCAATGCCCTCAATGTTCTTTAAAATACGTACCGCTTTTTCCAAACCACTTCTTTGATTTCTAGGTAAATCCACCTGGGTAGGGTCCCCAGTAATTATGGCTTTGGCATTGGAACCAATACGGGTTAGGAACATTTTAATTTGAAGATCGTTCGCATTTTGCGATTCATCCAAAATAATAAAGGCATTGTCCAAAGTACGTCCTCTCATATAGGCAAGAGGCGCAATTTCAATGGTGCGGGTGGACATGTAATATCCTAACTTGTCGGCAGGAATCATATCATCTAATGCGTCATATAAAGGACGTAAATAGGGGTCAATCTTTTCTTTTAAATCACCAGGTAAAAAACCTAGGCTTTCTCCAGCTTCTACTGCGGGACGGGTTAAAATAATCTTTTTAACAATCTTATTTTTTAAAGCACGCACCGCTAAGGCAACGGCGGTATAGGTTTTACCGGTACCGGCAGGTCCAATGGCAAATACGATATCGTTTTTATCGGCAGCAGCCACCATTTTTTTCTGGTTGGCGGTACGTGCACGCACTGTTTTAC
>Ga0078894_10004837_pt1 | contig 10341 bp, 7 predicted proteins | sample LauGreSu1BDMLBSD_2_FD_67506 | JGI IMG/M metagenome (GOLD analysis project Ga0078894, IMG submission 67506) | Freshwater lake microbial communities from Lake Michigan, USA - Su13.BD.MLB.SD (version 4) (version 4) | ecosystem: Environmental > Aquatic > Freshwater > Lake | place: Lake Michigan, USA...
AGATTATATAGCTAAACGACTATCGCAACATAGAGTTGCGTCTACAGAAAATTGACATGCCGCCAGCCTAATGCAGCAGCTAGAGAGACAATTAGTAAGAATGAGTATGCAACAACAGCAAGAAGCGAAGATTTTCAACCCATGGAATTCTCGTAATAAGGAAATCCAGCTAAATGATATTCACCGTATTCTCCGTAAATATGGGTGGAAGAGCCGGGTACGTTCCATTTATCTATTTCAACAAGCCTGTACACATAAATCTTATGTAGATCGTCCTGACCTCTGGGCAGAACAATCTGAAACAGGTGAGCCGTTGCAAATGGCGGAGCGTCCAGAGGACTGCCTTCCACTCCGCCAAGCGGACAATGAGGAGTTGGAATTCCTTGGTGATAGTGTACTTGGATGTGTAGTTGCAACTTATCTGGCAAGCCGTTATCCAGGGCAGGGCGAAGGTTTCTTGACTCGCCTACGAACCCGCATTGTAAATAATAAAATGCTTGGTGTGCTAGCTAAAGAGGTTGGACTCGGTTCCTGGGCTGTTCTTAGTCGCCATGTAGAGGAAGTATGTGATGGGCGTACAAATCTACGTATTCTAGGAAGTTTGCTAGAAGCGTGGATTGGTGCACTTTATAAACAGGAGGAACAAGTAGGACGCGGCTATCAGGTATGCTTTGATTGGATTGTATCTCTAATTGAACGTCATGTGGACTTTGTACAACTTATTACAGAGGATACCAACTATAAAGATCAGCTCCTTCGTTATTTCCAAGCGACATTCCATCAACCACCTCGCTATAAGGAGGTGGAAGTTGTTGGACCGCCACATGACCGTATCTTTACAATGGGTGTAATTGACCCAGAGGGTGCTGTTATTGCGACAAGTACAGCCCGCAATAAGAAGGTTGCGGAGCAGGAAGCGAGCCGTCTTGCACTGGAAAAACTAATGAGTTCTGCAGCAGCTGCTATAGAAGCCAAGTAAAATTGAAGTTCTTGGGCAGTGTAAGGTTGAGCACCAAGCCACTCTAAATACATACAAGCCACTGCAAAATGTCTGCCTCTGCCTCCGCCACTCTAATTCTCTCTGTCAGTTCTTATCTGCGATTTGAGCTGTCGCATAATTATCATCCAGGTGTAGAGTCTGTGGATTGGACGCTAAAGCAGTTCAATGGCTGTGCAGAACCGATGATTATGGCGCTTTATGGTGGTGTAGAGATTCTTGAGCCACTTGTAAAGCATATCACACATGAGATGAATTATTATTCTCCCCCTGAGCCGGCTCCTCTACAAAATGATCAGCTACCTCAGCATAATCAGGTTGACAGTTATAAGAATGGTGTACACATTAATATTCGTCTAGAGAACCGCCATGTAATTTCCTATGAAGGCACCATGTTTATTCCTAAGTGCCCACCAGGTGCATTCAATTTCATTAAGCCAACGCACAATAATCTAAATCTGAGTGAGTTCACGACTCGGTTCCAGCCACTCTTTGAGCTCTTTGCATATATGGTAGAGGATTCGGTTGTCTGAGGTGGGGGAGCTGCGTTCCCCCACACCCCCTAGCTTATATGGTAGAAGATTCGGTTGTGTGAGGTGGGGAAGCTGCGTTCCGCGCACAGCGCGTTGGGTGCTTCGCACCTAACCCCCACCAGCTTATATGACAAAACTCCTTCTAATATGTCCTATATAATATAACAACTTCTTCATTTATAACATTCTAAAAACAAATAAAAATACTCCCTAGTTTTTAATTGTGCACAATTAGTAATGGACGCAAGTCAACTTATACGTATTCGTATGGAAAATGCACAAAAATTTGTGGCTCGTTCCCAAACAGTCGACAGCTCTCTCCACACATATCGTAAGATGATAACTGCAGCAAGTGGAGGAATTGTAGGTGGGCAACCTGTGATGCAACCTCGTACATCTGGTGAATCCGGTCAAGCAGCAACTCCCGGTTATGTAGAGCAGTATTCTTCGAGCACAGCTGAGCCTGTAGCTGCTACTCTATTAGCCGACGGTTCTCGTGCAGTACAATACCGTACATTAGTACAAGAGAGCCATTTACGTCTTGGTAGCCAAGGCTCTGGGTCTTTTAAGTACTCTTGTGATTCTGTGGCTCTTCGTAATGCAGGGCGCGCCGAGTGCACAGGACCAGTTCCTAATGGCGCACCTCTTGCTCTACCTACGCCCGGCTGTGATTCATCTGGAGTTTATTATGAGCCTGGTAGCTATGATTTAGGACACCCCGATGACCGCCTACTTGTACCGGCTCCTTGTGCACCCACAAATGATCAACGTCGCGTTGTTTCTGCTCCTTGTGCAAATGATGGAACCCCCGTTTTCCTAAATGGCACCTGGTCAAATATCCCAAACAATCGTGCTGTATATCCTCTACTTCCTTCTGCTTAATCGGCTACTATATATCCCATTATGGAATTGTGTTGCAATCACCTAATGGTATTCTGTATAATTGAATAGAATGGAGTCGTTGGATCAGAAACGACCAGCTAATACAGAAAATGAGGGAGCGGCTGCTGCTGCTCCTGTGGAACCTCCTGCAGAAGCTGTCGGGTTTCCACAATTATCAGCTGCTCAACTTAAACTTCAACGAATGCGTGAACAAAAAGGTGTTGCGCCATCAGCTGCGGCTGAAGAAGCCCCAGCTGAAAGTCGTGAAGATCGTATGGCAGAATTGCGTCGCCTAGCAGCCGCAGCCAGCAGTAAAACGAAATCAGCAGCAGCTGCAACTGCAGCACCCAAATCACTAGCTGCCCTAACTGCAAAAGTGAAAGCAATGGCTGTTAGTGAGCCAGTTCCTTCTAAAGAAGATGCTGAAGAGGTACATGAGATATATGAAGAACAAATTGAAGCTGAAATGAAGAAAAATCCGTATGCAATCGTCCAGAAAGACCCTTCTACGCCTCTTATTTTTCACCCATTAACACGTCGTGGTGTAGGTCCTTTTTTAGCCATGACATTTCGTATGTTTACATTGGAAGCGTGGCGTAGACCCAAGGTAGACCCTTGCCAAGCGCTATTAGGAGCTGGTGGTGCAGGTAAGGAGATTGAGATCTTCCAATATCAGAAATTTGTTCGTGAATATCTTCGTTCTGCAACTCCTTATCGTGGTCTGCTTGTATACCATGGTCTCGGTTCTGGTAAAACATGCTCTGCAATTGGTGCAGCTGAGGCTCTTTATAGCCAGAGCCAGCGTCGCCGTAAAATTATCATCATGACCCCTGGCTCTCTTCGCGGCAATTTCCAATCGCAGATTCAGTTCTGCGGCTTTCGTCATTACCGCCTAGAAAATCACTGGGTTCGCCAACCACTGATTGGCTCCGCTCGTCAACAACGCGCAAAAATAAATCCTCTTAAATATCGTATTAAAGCTGATGAACTCGCATTCTCTTCAACTGTAGAGACATTTGCAACAGAGGTTATGAATATTCCAAGTGCATTCTTAGATGAAGTAAAGCGTCGTCAAAATGAGGATCTATGTGCTATTTGGGTACCTGATTTTGGCAAAGATGCTAACTATAATGATCTCAGCTCTGAAATACAAGGTGCAATTCGTGCACAAATTATCAAAACACTTGAAAATACAATTACATTTATCAATTATAACGGTATATTAGGTGAGACTCTAAAAGATATAGCATGCAACAAATCTGATATGTTTGATAATGCAACAATTATTATTGATGAATTTCACAATTTAGCAAATCTGATGGCGGGTAAGGTTGCAAAATATATGGAGCAACCAAAATCTGGCAAACGACGTGCAGATAATCTGGAGCCGATTACAACGGAGCGTTGGAAGCCACGTCTTTGTGATACTGGGCGCAATTATGAGCGTGCATTTTTATTTTATCGTCTATTATGCGGTGCTCGTAATTCCAAGATTCTTGCACTTTCTGGTACTCCTATTATTAATGAACCTGACCAACTTGCTATTACAACCAATATTTTAGCGGGCTATATTCATACAGCAGAAGGTACGCTTGAAACTGTAGATGAGGCTGTACGTGAACGTCTGCGTGGATTTGTGGCGAGCCACCCGCGATTAGATAGTGTTTTCTATTCATTTACGCCCACAGATAAGGCTACTAAATTCCGTATTAGCATCTTCCCTGAAGGTTATGTGAAGTATTTTGTGGATGGTGATTTTAAGGGTTTAGTGGAGGATGGAACGGATGCTGGGCAACAGACAATTCAAGCCGCATTTGATGATGTGAAAGAATTTGCATTGCAAAACGCATTTGCTTTCCGTGATGATATTCGTTTTGTAGCACACCCTCGTTTACCTGTTTCACGCGATGAATTCAATTCTACATTTGTCAACCTAACTGATCGTGATAATCCTCGTATTGTTCCTGAAGCAAAGACCACACTTATGAAACGTATGTTTGGTTTTGTTTCCTACTATAAAGGCGCAACAGAAGGTGTTATGCCAACAATTGAACATGATGAGATTGTATATGTTCCATTAAGTGGTTATGCACTTGAATATTATATTCAAAAGCGTACCCAGGAAATTAAGGATGCACCGAAAAAGAAGGCGCAAGAGGAGAATGAAAAATCTGTGAGCTCTTATCGCTTTAATAGTCGTGCTGCGTGCAACTTTGCATTTCCTACATCTATTCCTCGTCCATTCCGTAAAAGGTCAGAGAAGTCGCAGAAAGACGCAGATGCAACCGCAGATGTTGGTGAGATAGTTGCAGAGGGAGATGTGGATTTGGAGGAGATGGAGGAGGATTTAGCAGATCGTAAGAAAGTCGCAGCAGAGGATGCGGGTGTTAAGGGCAAGCTTGTCGAGGAGGATGAATTTGATGAAGAGGAATTAGAAGAGGATGATTTAGATGAGGCGTCAGCCAATGCTAATAGCAATGATGAATCTTTGTCTGAGGCGTCCTCAAATGAGGAGTCTGAGGAGTCTGAGGAATCTGAGGAATCAAGCGCACTTTCTGATTCTGAAGATGAGTCAGAAGAAGCCGCTCCTAAAACATCCAAAGGTGAACAAATGCTTGCTTTACTCAAAAAAATACAATCAACCAAAAAACCAGCAGTTGAAGAGGAGAGCTCTAATGAGAGCGAATCATTGGCTTCTAATAGCAATGAAGAGGAGGAAGGGCTTCCTAATGTAAGTAATAATGAAAGCAATGAAGAGGAAGAAGGGCTTCCTAATGTAAGTGATAATGAAGAATCAGCACCGTCAAACAGTAGCACTAGTAGTGGTGGCGGTAAAGAGGAGCAAATGAAAGCACTATTAGAAGCGCAGCGAGCAAAAGCAGCAGCGGCGTTAGCGGCTGCATCCAAGCCATCTGCTGCTGCATCCAAGCCATCTGCTGCTGTACCCAAGCCATCTGCGGCTGCAGCTCCAGCACCTCCTGCGGCTTCTAAACTATCTGCGGTTGATGCGGCTCGTGCATCTGCATTTGCTAAGCTTGAAGCCGCGCGACAAGCAAAAGCAGTTGCGCCTCCTGCTCTACCACCATCAGCAGCAAGCAAACCATCTGCAGTAGATGCACAACGAGCCCTATTAGAGAAAAGGCGCCAAGCAGCAGCGTTAGCCGCAGCCGCAGAAGAGGCGCCAACACCTGAAGAAGCTTCTCCTGATAATGCTCCTGAAAAAATCATTTCTACCATACAAGCTCTCACATCTGCTCAACTTGCACTCGACCATGCACAACGTCGTTTAGCTGAACCTGATGCAGATGTAGCTAAATATAAACCACGTGTTGCAGATGAACAAGCCAAAGTAGCCTCCCTAACTGCTAAAGTAGAAGGATACCCAAAGGATATAACAAATAAACTAATGTTCCAGTTAGCCACAGATCTAAATAAAGAGCTGGCTGCTGCAAAATCAATGGTGACTAGAGCTGATTATATGCCAAATAATGATGCTGCTAAAAACGCAGCAGTTGCGAAAGCAACAATTCAATTTCATAAAAAAACTCGTCAACTTGAAGCATTTAATAAGATTTCCAAGGGACGCGTTGCACAAGTCAAACAGATGATGCAACAGTCTGAAGATATGGAGCGTGCAATTCGTGGTCAGCGTGTTAAATCATTCTTACCTGCAGCTGAAGCTGACCCATCCGCTATTGATCCTACTAAAATTACAACAACAGGTGAATTCAAACCATATGATGTTGAGTTAGAGGAGGCTCTTGGACGTCTTGACAAGGAGCGCAAGAAATATCTGCTATTAGATGGTCCTGGGTCTACCAATCTTAAAAATTATTCGCCTAAATATGCTGAAATGATTACAAAAATTAATGATCTTTCTGGCTCGTCACTTGTATATTCACAATTCAAATCTGCAGAAGGTCTTGGTATCTTTGGTTATGCTCTAAAAGCAAATGGCTACTATCCCATCACTCTAACTGGTACTGGTGCAACAATGCGCTTCTCTGATGAAACCGTCGCCTCTTTCTCTAAACCTGATGCAAAACGCTATATTTTCTTCACTGGTGAAGGTGACCTTGATCAACGCAAAGCAGTTATCAATATTTTTAACGGTAATTTCAATTCACTCACTAAACAAATTACTGATACAATTCGCGGAGCTGGTTATAAAAACAATCAGCATGGTGAGATTTGTCGTGTAATTGGTATTACAGGTGCTGGTGCAGAAGGTATTTCACTCAAATGTGTGCGCGGCGTGCATATTATGGAGCCATACTGGAATCGTGTGCGTACAGAACAGGTCAAAGGTCGTGCAGTTCGTATTTGTTCGCATGCAGATCTTCCTACAGAAGAGCGCAATGTATCCATTTATACATATTGCACAGAGTTCAGCACCGCAAGTGAGGATGTGGAAACGATGGCAAAGGCACGTACAGTGATGACATTTGATTCCAAGCAGGTTCCCAATCCTGCAGGGGGTCAGCCAGTTGTTCGTTATCGTACATCCGATGAAGTCATTTTAGATATTGGCGCGCGTAAGGAGAAGATTAACAAGGCGTTCTTGGATATTTTAAAGCAGGTATCCGTTGATTGTGGTCTTAACTATCAGCAGAATGATATTACACGTTGTATTGCAGGTGTACCAGGTACAATCGATGAAGCCGCATTTAATCCTGATTGGCAAATGGATATTCAGCAGGGCTTGAAGGAGCGCGTATTAGGAGAAGATGATGTTGTTGAAATGGCTCCACAAGATGTAGCAGCAGCAGCTGTACAAGCTGCACAAGCCGCTGCTCCTTCAGCTGCTGTTGCAGCGACTGCAGCTCGTCGTACAACAGCAGTTAAGAAGATAAGTACACGTGGACAGGCTGCTCAGATGAAACGCAGCTCACAAGTTGCAGAATATCCTCTAATAGAATTTGAAGATGCAATCTATTGGCTCAAAGCAGTTATTATAACACCTGCAACAATGGTACAAGCTGCTGTAATTGATCCTAATAAATTTACTATGCATTTATACAAGCGCAATGATTCAACTGAGCCCGCAATTGCGGATCCAACAACACCTGCGTCTTTTACAATTGAATTGAATCCTGCAAAGAAAGGTAAGGCATTTAGACCTGTTCCCGTGGCTCAGGAAGCTGCACCGAAGCCTGCTCGAGTAGTTTCAGAACAAAAAGAAGAAGAAGCTCCAGGTGGTGCAGCCGCAGCGGCGGTTGAAGAGGAGTAAATATAAAACCACCTAATAGCAGTTCATAATATAAACAGATAATTACCTATTTATAGGTAATTATCATTTGTATAGTTAGTCTAATTTTAAGCAATGCATTGCTTAAAATTTGATAACTATGGAACTATTAGAAATAGCATGGCTTTTTATCATAGTTTAAAGAAAGATATTGCGCTGGAAAAGCCAGTAGATAGTGTGTTTGCACCAGCGGCTACAATTGATTGGTTAAAGCCTGGTGTGGATCCAAACAAGCCAGCATCAGCTCGTCCATTTGTTGCCCCAGAAGCTTGGAAGGGATTTCCAGGACAGCCCATTATTGGAGGACGCCAGCCCCCTGCTCAGAGATCACCGTGGTTTTATGGGGAGGCTCCTGATTTGCAGCGTCTTATTGGCAATGCGACTCCTGGCTATGGTTCCTAATTGCACACCCCCAAAATTGACATCCATGATGTTTTGGAAAATGTGTACCCAAGCCATATCAAAATGACGGATTTCATCAACTACAACAATGCTAACAACATCATCAACTCTTCTTACAATCCTCTAACTGCTAGGTATAACAGTGAACTTCTTGATCTATATAAAAATAAAGCAAATGTAAATACGTGCATTGATGACTTTATTGACCATGAATCAGAGCTTCTAAAAGAGCGTATGCTTTCTGTATATGAGCGAGTGTGTCCTTCAAAGGTTGCAAAACTACAGAATGTACTTTCTTCTGTGGCACATGGTCCTATTAAAATGCCTAATGTATCTCTAATTGACGAAGACCGTGAATATAGAGGAACGCTTATCTATTATTCATATCTTGCGCATATAAATGCAAGTATTCAGGGGAGTTGTATTTATAGAAAGCGTATTCTTGCGCTAATGTATAAGGATGCAGATGGAAAAACTGCTACAAAGTATTATGGACTAAATATTGAACATAATAATTATACAAGGTGCTATAGCAATGATATTCCAAGCAGTTGGTTTAAAAAAATGAGTGCAATTAGTGAAGCAGGTGCTGGTCCACTAATTGAATTCTTGAAGGAAGATTATGATCTTGGCGAGCTTGGTGATAAATACAATGCAATTGTTGACTTTTACGACGTGGAAGCCAAGCTACGTACTGGAGTCGACTATTATTGGATGAAACATAAGAAGGAGCAGGCGCAGCGAGAGATGCAACTACTTGATGAGCTGCGAACTGCAACAATGCTGTATGAGAATCGTACAGGGATTGATATTCAGCAGCATGAATGGGAGCATGTTCAAGGACTACTTCAGAAAGCGCTAGTTGCTCTACAAATGGTTTAATGGAATATTCGATCCATGTTGGATATTTTATCTACAATTAATTCTAATTCTTTTTCTTTGGCTGCAGCAGCATTATGCATACCAGCATCTCTAAGTTCTTCAATTTCTATTTGTAATTCTCCAATTAGTTCTCCTTTATGTTGTCCTTGTTTCATATATTCTAGATATTCTTCATATCCAGAATTAATAGATGATTGGGTACCATTAGAGGCTTCTTCAACAGATTGTGATGTTTCTGCACTTGCTATCTTAGCTTTTAGGGTTGCTTCGCGTCTGCGACGTTCTGCAGCTCTGCGGCGGAGTTCTCTGCGTCTGCAAGTTTTACGGGAGCCGCTGCACGGCTTCCGCGTCTGCTTCTTCTGTCTGCGAGTCTGCGACTTTTTTTGGGGGGAAGTTTTTGGACTAGGTGGGATAAGAGGTCCTTGCTTTGGTTTTGAAGGGGGGATAAGAGGACCAACTTGCATCTACTAATTGCAGTTATATTAATGAAACCAACTTGAATTCCAATTATTTTGGATTTCACGTTTGTAATCTGCGGCTTTTAGTGGGTAATCAAATACATGAACATATGCAATACGTCCATTAAAACCAGGCGTACCTAATCCATATTTTTGAAATCCAAGTGATAAGAAGGGCTGTTGAATACCTGCAGTTACAGTTCCTCCCTCTACTGGGCTAATTGAATACATTACATTATCATGTATTTCAAGTGCAGCCGCAGATACTTCTAATTGCTTACTATCTGCTCGGGCAGCTGCAGCTGGGGCTACCTCTAATATTAATTTATTAGGCGTACCATCTTCATATCGGATGCTTATAAAATACATGACCGCTTTTTGAATCGGAAGTGGGCAACGAGTATAGGATGCATCTTTTAGGCGATATAAATATAAATAGACTCCTTGTTTAATGCCATTGGCTGCAGGTGTATATGCCAAATAAAGGAAGAAAGGGTAAGCAGCTGCAACACATCGCATAGGTTGTTTTCCCGCAGTTGGAAGAGAATCAAAACTGGCTGCAATTGTTATTGTTCGCCATGAAAGTGGCGCAATAGGAGTTGTACATTGCCAGAAGGAGTGTGTTTTAAAAATAGCGTATGCTTTGTATTCTGGAATATCTGCTCGTGGCGAAGAATCTATTAGAACATCATGTAGTAGCGAATAAAATATATCAGGATTACGAAATTCCTCAAATCTGCGTCCTGTACCAAATGTTGGTAGGAACTGCGGATTAGAGTATGTACCTGGTGGCGGTTCGCCACGTTGGCGATCATAGACTGCAAAATTTAACATCGGTGCACCTGCATCTTGTGTTAAGCAGACAATATCAGCAGGTATCGACTGCGGCTCTCCTGAGGAACCCGATATACAATCCTCTACTAATAGCTCATCCGCTTC
>Ga0078894_10004838_pt1 | contig 10339 bp, 10 predicted proteins | sample LauGreSu1BDMLBSD_2_FD_67506 | JGI IMG/M metagenome (GOLD analysis project Ga0078894, IMG submission 67506) | Freshwater lake microbial communities from Lake Michigan, USA - Su13.BD.MLB.SD (version 4) (version 4) | ecosystem: Environmental > Aquatic > Freshwater > Lake | place: Lake Michigan...
CCCGGCGTGTTCAGCAGCATGATCCTCGCCGACACCACCAGCCGCCGGCCGCCCAACGCCGAGCAGATGTGGGGTGAGCGGGTGAAAATGGCGCGGGCACAGGGCATGGATGTGCTGGTCGACAGCACGCTGGGACGCTGGTTCACCGAACCTTTCCGCAAAGCCCAGCCCGCGATCATGGAGAAGATCGGCAACGATATCCGCAATACGCCGGTGCCGGGTTTTGCCGGCTGCTGTGAAGCCATTGCCAAGATTGATGTGCTCGACCAGTTGAAGGACATCAACTGTCCGGCGCTGGTTATCGTCGGCGATCAGGACCACGGCACGCCGCCGGAAATGGCGCGCCAGATCCAGGCCAATCTGCGCGGATCGGAACTGCTGATCATCCCGTCGGCAGCGCATCTGTCCAACGTTGAGCAGCCGGCAGCCTTCAACAAGGCGATGCTGGATTTCCTCGGCAAGGTGAAAAACTGATGCAGGCGCGGACGCTCGCAATTGCGGCGTTCGCACTGGTATCCGCAATCACACTCGCGGGATGCGATGCGTTGCTGGGCGGCGAAGAGGTTGCCCGCATCCCGCTGCAGCGCAGTGCCGACGGCAGTTATGCGCCGGTGCGCATCCTGCTGAAGTCGGACATGAGTCCGGCGGCTTTCACGCTGCATGCTGATTTTGCCTGGGGCAAGCGTGATGAACACGGACGCTGGAATACCTACCGCGTGACCCTGCGCGGCAGCAACGGCACGACCGGGACCGGCGAATTCCATGTCAATAGCCCCGAGTTGCCTCCAGTCGAATCATCGGGGCCGCCGTCCTCGCTGGTGCAACCGATGCTGTTGGTCGACATTCCGGCCGACGGGGAATATGAAATCGAAGTGTCGGCAGTCAGGCCGGCGCAAGTCACGCTGGAAGCCGCGCAGCTCGGCGTACGCATGCATGTATCCCGCCTGCCGCGAATTTGAGATGGTCATGAGATGGATATCCTTTGAACCCTGCTGATACTGCTGCCGTCAAAGGCGATGTCACGCAACTGCGCCGCCTGATGCGTTTCCTGCAGCCTTACCGCGGCCGCGTGGCGATTGCACTGGTTGCTCTGCTGGTTGCATCCGGATCGGTGCTGGCGCTCGGGCAGGGGCTGCGTTTTGTCATTGATTCCGGTTTTGGCAGCGGCAATCCGGCGATGCTTAATGCCGCGCTGGCCGGCGTGATCGCGGTTGCAGTGGTGCTGTCGGTATCCACCTATGCACGTTTTTACCTGATGATGAGCACCGGCGAACGGGTGATCGCTGATCTGCGCCGTGCGGTGTTTGCGCATGTGCTGACGCTGTCGCCGGCGTTTTTCGACGCCACGCGCACCGGCGATATCGTGTCGCGGGTCACCAACGACAGCGAGCAGCTGCGCCAGGTCATCGGTTTCGGTCTGTCGATGCTGCTGCGCAACGGCCTGATGATGATCGGCGCACTGGTGCTGCTGTTCACCACCAGCCCGCGGCTGGCTTTCCTGATCGTGCTCGGCGTGCCGGCGACGCTGATTCCGATCCTGCTGCTGGGCCGTTATGTGCGCCGGCTGTCGCGCAGTAACCAGGATCGCGTTGCCGAAGTGTCGGCGCAGGTTGATGAGGCGATGCATGAAATCCGCACCGTGCAGGCCTATGGTCATGAGCCGCGCACCGCAGAGATTTTTGATGCCGCCATCGCGGCCGCCTGTTCTTCGGGCGTGGAGCGCGTGCGCGTCAAGGCCTGGTTGATCGCATCGGTGATGCTGATCGCATTCTGCGCGGTCGGAGTGATTTTGTGGATCGGTGGTCACGACGTGCTCGAAGGCCGTCTGACCGCCGGGCAACTTTCGGCTTTTGTGTTTTATGCCGGCATTGTCGCCAGCGGCGCGGGTACGGTGTCGGAGGTCTGGGGTGAAATCCAGCGCGCTGCGGGCGCCACGGAACGCCTGATGGAACTGCTGGATGCAAAATCGGCACTGACAGTTGCCGAGCCGCGTATCCAACTGCCGGCGCGGCCGCGCGGCGAAATCCGTTTTGACAATGTCAGCTTTGCCTATCCGACGCGGCTCGACGCGCCGGCGCTGTCGACACTGGATTTTTCCGTACATCCGGGGGAACGCGTGGCACTGGTCGGTCCCTCGGGGGCAGGCAAGACGACAATTTTCGCGTTGCTGCTGCGTTTTTACGATCCACAGACCGGGCGTGTGCTGATTGATGGCGCCGATCTGCGCCATTGCGAGCCGTTGCAATTGCGCAAGGCGGTTGCGCTGGTATCCCAGGACCCGGTGATTTTTGCCGCGAGTGTCGCCGAGAACGTGCGCTTCGGGCGACCCGAAGCCAGCCTGGACGAAGTGCGGGCCGCCTGCGAAGCCGCGCATGCGATGGAATTCATTGAACGGCTGCCGCAGGGTCTGGATACCGAGCTGGGTGAGCGCGGAGTGCGGCTGTCCGGCGGCCAGCGTCAGCGATTGTCGATTGCCAGAGCCTTGCTTGCCGACCGTCCGATTCTGCTGCTCGATGAGGCTACCAGTTCACTAGACGCCGAAAGCGAACGTCAGGTCGCGGCGGCGCTGGAAAGCCTGTCGCGCGGCCGCACCACGCTGGTGATTGCGCACCGCCTGGCGACGGTGCGCACCGCTGACCGTATCCTGGTGCTGGAGCGCGGTCATCTGCACTCCACCGGCACCCATGACGAACTGCTGCGCGCCGATGGGCTGTATGCCCATCTGGCGCGGCTGCAGTTCATGCATGAAGGTGCGGCAGTCTAAGTATTCTTGCGATATTCAGTCTGGAGCCGTAGCGAGCGGTGCGAGGGCAAGGAGCACGGCGCGCAGGAGCCGAGACATATCTGGTTGGATAGGCGAGGCTACGAGCACCGCGCGACGCCGCCATCGCGCCGCGCAGTAGGCTCTTTGGAGCCTCAGAACATCTGTTGGCCGCCGTCCACATAGATCAGTTGTCCGCTGATCATGCGACCGGCCGGCGTGCAAAGATAACGCACAATACCGGCGACTTCTTCCGGCGTGGAGCGCCGGCCCATCGGCACATTGGTGACCGGGGCGCGTTCCGAACGGTCTGCCGCGCGTGCGGTATCCATCTGTCCCGGCGCCACACAGTTGACGTTGATCCGGTGTTCGCCGAGTTCCTTGGCCAGAGCGCGGGTCATGCCCCACAAGCCATGTTTGCCGACTGAACCGTGTACGCGTTTCTTGGCGCCCGACAGTGCGGTCATGCCGCCCAACGTGATGATGCTGCCGCCGCCGGCTGAGATCATGGACGGCAGGCAGGCTTTTGTGCAGAAGAAGGAACCATCGAGGGTGATCGACAGCAGGCTGCGCCATTCTTCATAACTCATGTCGATGAACGCGGTTTCCTTGCGGATCGACGCGTTGAGAATGAGCATGTCCACCTTGCCGTGCTTTGTGGTGATGTCGGCGACCATGGTGTTGACGGCCTTGCTGTCGGATATATCGGCGATATAGGTTTCCGCCACACCGCCGGCAGCGCGGATTTCAGCGACAACGGCATCGGCATCCGCTTTGGCGGTGCGCGCGTTGACGGCGACGGTGGCACCGGCTTCGGCCAGTGCGATCGCGATGGCGCGGCCGATGTTGCGTGACGCGCCGGTGACGAGTGCGACCTTGCCTGCGAGTTCCTTGCCTGCTGCCATGAGAATTCCTCCGGTGGGTGTCTGGTGATGTTTGTATGCGACCGAGGCCCGATTTTACCGGCAGGCAGCGAACCGTTACCATGCATCGCTCAGTCAGGAGGAGTTTCAATGAAAACAATGTCCAAAGCAGGATTGTCCGTGGTCGTGGCGTTGGTGGCCTTTGCTGCACAGGCTGCCGAATGGCCGGACAAGCCGATCCGCGTGATTCTGTCGGTGCCTGCTGGTGCAACCCCTGATGTCACCGCGCGCTTGGTGTTCCCGGGGTTGTCGCAACAGCTCGGCGTGTCATTGGTGGCTGACAACCGCGCGGGTGGGGGCGGGGTCATCGGTGCCGAGATTGCGGCTAAATCAGCCCCTGACGGCTACACGCTGTTCATCAGCAGTCCCGGCGCGCTGACCATCCTGCCGCATATGCGCAAAGGCATTCCCTACGACACCATTCGCGATTTCGCACCGGTCAGCCTGATTTCAATCGGCCCCTTTGTGCTGATGACTCATCCCTCGGTGCCGGCGAAAACTGTCAGGGAACTGATTGCGCTGGCCAAGTCGCAGCCGGGCAAACTGAATTACGCCTCCGCCGGCAACGGCGTCGCCAACCACCTCGCCGGCGAGCTGTTCAAGCAGATGGCGGGTGTCGACATTGTTCACGTGCCGTATAAGGGTGCGCCGCAGGCGGTGACCGATGTGCTGGCCGGCCACATGAACATGATGTTCAATTCGGTGGCGCCGATTGTCGGCTACATCAAGACCGGCAAGATCCGCGTGCTGGGTATTGCCAGTCTGCAGCGTTCGCCGCAGCTGCCGGATGTGCCGACCATCCATGAATCCGGCGTGCCCGGTTTCGAGGCGGTCAACTGGTTCGGCATGTTCGCGCCGGCAAAAACCCCGCGCACCATCGTCAGCCGCGTCAATGGCGCTTTGGTCAAAACCGTGAAGACGCCGGAGATGCAGGCGCAGTTCATCGCGCTCGGCGCCGATCCGGTGGGCAGCAGCGTCGAGGAGTTCACGGCCTTTGTGAAACGCGACATGGAGAAATACGAAAAAGTCGTGCGCATTTCCGGTGCGAAGGTCGACTGAACTGTCATGGTCACCCGGTCGAAGAAGAAACACGCCGAGAAGCATGCGGCGACCCGCACCGCACGTCCGCGGGTGTCGCGGACAGGGATTACCGCGGCGGAATGGCAGGCGCGCTGCGAGCTGGCGGCAGCGCACCGGCTGGTTGCGCATTTTGTGTTTGTCGATCTGACCTACAACCATATTTCGGTGCGCGTGCCCGGCGAGCCCGGGCATTTTCTGGTCAAGGCCGACAACGTGCTGATGGAACAGGTCACGGCGTCGAATCTGGTGAAATATGACCTCGAAGGCCGCCAGGTCGGCGTGTCGCCGTTCAAGGCCAGCCCCGCGGCTTACAACCTGCATGCCGCTGTATTGAGAACGCGGCCGGACATCAATGCCGCGGTGCATACCCATTCTCCGGCGAACCTCGCAGTGTCGGCACAACAACATGGTCTGTTGCCGCTGACCCAGCAAGCAATGCGTTTTTACAACCGCATTGCGCATTATCCCAATCTCACCGATGACACCACGCGCGAAGGCGCGGATCAGCTGGCGGCGGCGCTGTGTGAGCACTGGACCATGCTGCTGGAAAACCATGGCGCGCTGGTCTGCGGCAAGACATTGCCCGAGGCCTATATCTATCACCACTTCTTTGAGCTGGCCTGCCGCGCGCAGGTCGGCGCACTGGCCGGAGGCGGCAAGCTGATCCTGCCGGATCACGAGGTGTGCGTGGCGCGTGCGGCGAAATTCGGCCGCATGGGCGTCTATGACGCAGAAAGCCGCGATTGGGTGGCGAGTCTCGCGCTGGTCGAGAAGCGTTACCCGGACTACAAAACGTAAACGGCTTAGCGGCTCCGGTTGTTCAGGAAGGTGAGCAGCATCGCCGCCATTTCTTTTTCCTTCACCGCCCAGGCTTCGGGCGGCACCACATCGACATCCAGATGTTCGGCAAACAGGATGTTCAGCGTGGCATCAGGCAGCAGGCGTGCCAGCGTTTCACCAACGGCTTTCGGATGCGTGTTGTCGTTACCGGGAATGACGCAGGCCGGCGCCTTGATGGAACGCAGTTGCGCCTCGGTGGCGCCGATCACCGGATAACCGGCTTCATCAATAAAACCTTTGCTCCAGCGTGTCATCGCGGCGATCAATGCCTGCGGGTCGGCAGCCATCAGCTTCTCGCGGTTCGGCGGGTAAGCGGCGATCAGATCGCGGAAATGCGGCGTCTCGCATACCGCCGCCATGCCGCCGTTTTGTGCTGCGGTGATGTATTGCGAGTAATACTCGCGGGCAAGCCGTTGTGCGGCGAAGGTGCCACCGGTGACCCGCCACAGCAGCAGGCCGCGCACCGCCTGCGGATAACGCAGGGCAAACGCCAGCGACATGCGGCAGCCGGAAGAACTCCCGCCCACGAATGCAGGCAGCGCATCAAGTTGTTTCAGCAGCGCATACAGATCGTCGGCCCAGACTTCATGTTCGGCCGCATCGCCGCCCAGCAGCACTTCCGAAGCGCCACAGCTGCGCCGGTCATGGATCAGCACGCGATAACCGCCGGCGGCGATGTGATGCGCCAGTGCTTTGACTGCGGCCATCGGACGGCGGCCGCCGGGGGACAGTGCAACCCAGGGGCCGCTGCTGCCGATGATTTCATATTGGAGGCTTGCGCTGTTGATTGAGGTTCTCATGGTGGCCGCTATTACGCCAAGAATCGCCGGCGCCAGCAAGCAAAAAATTAATCAATAAAAACAATTATTTATGGAATTCACTCGGGCGCAGGCGGTGACTTAAAATGCAGTCATGTGCGGACGGTATGCCCTGCGTGGGCCTAAAACAAGAAAGCAGGGCGATAAGCTGGCGTTTCGCGGCGAGGTCATCGACTATGCGCCGCGTTTCAACATTCCGCCGATGCAGAATTTGCCGGTGTATTGCATCGATGCCGAACGCGGCCCGCAGCTAACGCTGATGCGCTGGGGTTTTGTGCCGGTATGGTCGAAGACGCCGGGCAAGGGTGCGCCTCTCAACAATGCGCGGGCCGAAACAGTCTCGGAGAAACCCACCTTCCGCGAGGCTTACCGTCGGCGGCGTTGTCTGGTGCCGATGAACGGCTTTTACGAATGGCAACGCAGCGGCGCCACGAAAACGCCTTATTTCTTCCGCATGCAGGACGATGAGCTGTTTGCTGTCGCCGGACTCTATGAATACAGGCCGGGCGATGCGGCATCGCCGGCGATGACAACTTTCACCGTGCTGACGACGGCGGCAAATACGCTGATGGCGCCCATCCATGACCGCATGCCGGTGATCGTGGCGGAAAGCGCCTACGACCAATGGCTGGACCCAAGCAACACCGGCGCGCGCGGACTGGAGGCGCTGCTGCAGCCTTATGATCCGGCAGCGATGCACATGCACCGTGTCAGTCATCGCGTCAACAGCGTTCGCAATGAAGACGCTGCGTTGATCGAGGAAGCGGCTGCCTCGGCTATACTCGAGCCGATGCCATTACAGGGACAATTGTTGTGAGCGCCGTAAAAAAATCCAAGGCAGTAAAACCCGAAGCAGCAAAATTCAAAGTCGCGAAACACAAAAGCGCCGTTGAGCGCATGCCGGCGAAGGTGGCTTTGCCGCCGGCCAACCGCGTGATGATCGAACAGTCGCTGTCGGTGGGCATGGGTCGTTCGCTGCATCTTCATCTGAAACGGCTGACTCGAAAGGGCATCACCGCGGAAATGACGGTCAGCGAAGACCATATCAACCGCAGCGGCCGCATCAACGGCGGCATCCTGATGTCGTTTGCCGACGTGCTGGGGGCGATCGGCACGCTGGCCAATCTGCCCGAGGGTTACCGCACGACGACGCTGGAATCAAAAACCAATTTTTTCGCAGCGGGTGAGGGCGAAAAACTCCAGGCGCACACCGTGCCGCTGCATATCGGCCGCACTACCATGGTGTGGCAAACCACTGTCAGCAATATGGACGGAACCAAGGTCGCCATCGTCACCCAGACCCAGATCGTCATTCCCAAAAAAACCTGAACCACGAGAAATCCTCATGAAAACCAATATTCTGAAATTCGTTTTTGCCTGCACCCTTGCCGCCTTGTTTCAAACTGCAGCGCCGGTCCTCGCGCAGGCGCCGGACAAGGCGCTTGCTGCTGCGGCCAAGGAGCCGGGCGCCAAGGTCACGCCCAGCGGCCTGGTCATCCTGATGGTCAAGGAAGGCAATGGCGCGCAGCCGACCGCATCGTCAACAGTGCGCGTGCATTACCGCGGCATGTTTCCCGACGGCCGCGAGTTCGATAGTTCCCACAGCCGTGGTGAGCCCATCGAGTTCCCGCTGACCGGCGTAATCAAGTGCTGGACCGAAGGCGTGGCGCTGATGAAAGTCGGTGGCTCGGCCCGGCTGACCTGCCCGTCGTCGATTGCCTATGGTGCGCGCGGCGCCGGCGGCGTGATCCCGCCGAACGCGACGCTGGTGTTTGAAGTGTCGCTTCTCGGCGTCCGTTAATTCCGCTTTTCCGGAGTATCAACCATGATCATTGATTCGCAGATTCACGCCTACGAGGCCAACACCCCGAAACGTCCCTGGCAGAGCACGCCGAACTGGCCGCCGTCCGCCAGCGGTGACGAGATGGTCGCGGCGATGACCAAACTCGGCATCGACGGCGCCATTTTCATTTCCTCGTTTTCGATGTACGGCTACGACGCGAGTTATGCCGTCGAAGTGCAGAAAGCCCATCCCGGGAAATTCGGGCTGGTCAAACCGATCAACCCCGATGATCCCGCCGCGGAAGAAGTTGTTGCCGAATGGAAAAAATCGCCGGGCACCGTGGGCATCCGCGTCATCCTGAAAAAGGATTCCGGCCGCAGTCCTGACGATCCCGGCCTCCAGCGCATCCTGCGTGCCGCTGTGCGCCATGACTTTCCGGTGAACATCCTCTGCTGGGGCAATCTCGATGCCGGCACCGCGCTGATCGACAAACACCCGGATGTGCGTTTCATCATCGACCATCTCGGCATCCTGCAACCGCATGACCCTGCCGCGCTGTCAGCACAGCCCTGGGCCGACCTGCCCAAGGTGCTGGAACTGGCCAAGCGCCCGAATCTGGTGATCAAGGTCAGCGGTGCCTGCACGCTGTCACAGAAGCCCTATCCCTTCCCGGACATCTGGGATCCGCTGGCGCGCGTGTTTGATGCCTGGGGTTTCGAGCGTTGCCTCTGGGGCACCGACTGGACCCGCGCCTTCGCCGTCGTCAACTATGAACAGGCCGTCGAGCCCTTCCGCCTGACCGATCGCATCAGCGCCAGCGAACGGGCGATGCTGATGGGCGAGGCCTGTGCCCGGGCGTATCGCTGGAAGCCACAGTGAAACGGTAAATTTTTCCAAATGCAAAACAAAAAGCCCGCAGTCGCGGGCTTTTTGTTTTGGCGGAGTTATATGGCTGGAGCAACCTCCACCAGACAGTCGTAATAAGTCGCTGCGCCACCCATGTCTGCCACGGCCTGAGAGGTCAGTTCATTGGCGTTGCGTTTGTCCGGCGACAGTTTTTTCCACCATACCGAGGGCGCCGACACCACGCCGCGTCGAACGCGATCGGTAATCCTAGCGCGCACGGTGTATTCACCGCGGTCATTGAAAACCCGAACTTCGGTGTTTTCGGCAATGCCCCTTTTCGCGGCGTCATCCGGATGGATTTCCAGCGTCGGTACGCCGGCGTCCTTCAGCGCGAAATCGAGATTGGCAAAGGATGAGTTGAGGAAGTGCCGGTGCGGTGGCGAGATGAAGGCCAGTGGATAGCGTTGTGACAGTTCGGACGGGTTGACCGGACTTTCGCGCGGTGGCGTGAAACCCGGCAGCGGGTCCAGTCCCATCCCCTTTGCGGTCTCGCTGTAGAACTCGCATTTTCCGGAAGGAGTCGGGAAGCCACCACTGGCAAATGGTGCGGCTGGAACGTTGAGTCGTTGCCAGCCGGTTTCTTTAAGTTTTTCCCAGGTGAGGCCGTTGAGCGCCGGCGCATCCGAATCCAGCGCCTGGCGGCAGAGGTCTTCGTCGGAGTCGTGCAGGCAGGGCTCGTCAAAACCCATGCGTGCGGCAAGCAGCCGGAATACCTCAGCATTGGCCTTGGCTTCGCCCACCGGGGCGATGGCCGGCTGATTGGCCTGCACATAGAGGTGGCCATAGGATTTGTGGATGTCGTAATGCTCCAGTTGCGTGGTCGCCGGCAGCAGGATATCGGCATAGTCGGCGGTGTCAGTCTGGAAAATCTCGTGCACCACGGTGAACAGGTCTTCGCGCAAAAAGCCGGCGATGACCTTGCGTGAATCGGGGCACACCGCGACCGGATTGTTGTTGTACACATAGGCCGCCTTGACCGGCGGGTTCGCCGCGGTCAGCGCATCGCCCAGTGCGGCAAGATTGACGCTTCGCGGTTTGCCCTTGAGCAGATCCGGGCGTTCCAGCGCGCGGTGATTGAAACCGTAGAAATCACTGGTGGCGAGAAGCACGCCGCCGGCGGCTTCACGCCAACTGCCGGTGAGTGCGGGCAGGCAGGTGATATTGCGTACGGCCATGCCGCCGCCGGCATGGCGCTGGAGACCGAAGTTGATGCGGATCAGTGCAGGGC
>Ga0078894_10004839_pt1 | contig 10337 bp, 16 predicted proteins | sample LauGreSu1BDMLBSD_2_FD_67506 | JGI IMG/M metagenome (GOLD analysis project Ga0078894, IMG submission 67506) | Freshwater lake microbial communities from Lake Michigan, USA - Su13.BD.MLB.SD (version 4) (version 4) | ecosystem: Environmental > Aquatic > Freshwater > Lake | place: Lake Michigan...
GCACAGCACCAGCCCGAACACAGCACCCATGGCGAACCAGGAGACGGGGGAAGGGATCATGGCTGCACCTCCTTTTCGTCATGCGGCGGCTTCATCCCGCGCACGTTGCCGGCCCAGCCTTGGGCCTGCTGCAGCGCGTAGCGTGCATTACTTACCTTGAGTTCAACTATGCGGGTCAGCTCGGCGTGCGCTTCTTCCCAGGTGTCGAACACTTTGCCAGCCTTTTTCTGTTTGCAGGTTTCATCTGGAAAATACTTGTAAAGCCCCTCAAGCCATACAAACGCGGCGGTTTCTTTTGTGCATTTGCAGGCTTTTATCTCCGCCCGGCAATCGTCAACAACGTACTTCGTGCTCACGGCTGCCCCTCCCCCTCGGCGGCGGCGGGCACCGGGAGCGCCCAGTGGGGAAGGGAAAAGTCAAAACAGTAGCGCAACTTAGGCACGCCACTATTGAGCGGAAACATCAAGCGCCACTCCCTCTCAACCTTGCCACGCACCCAGCACCGGCCCTCTTCATCGCACCATCCGGGCCGCTCCCATGGCCGATCGTCAAGCGGCACCGGTTGCACCGCAGCGCCGCCCCAGCGGGCAAGCACAGCGCGGGCGAAAGGCTCTAGCCATTTGACGCTGACGGCCCGAGTCTCGCCACCGCTTTGCATCAGCACCTGAAACAGCTCGGCTTTGGTTGGACCCTCGTTCCCCGCCTGCGGCAGCGGCCCCGCCTCGCGGGTGGCGGAACGGCCCCAGTGCTCCAGCGCTTCGCCAATCAGGGCAGCAATATCGGACCGTGGCGCGGCCCAGTTGCTGATCTGATTGGACTTGCTATCTACCCACCGATCGATAACATCATCGCCATCATCATGCTCCGCCTCGCGGGTGGCGGCCGGCGGGGTGGCCTGGCGCAGCGGGAAAGCGGTGCGGATGCTCACGCGGGTCCAGTCCTCGCGGGTGGCGGCCGGCGGGGTGGCTAAGGCGGCGTCAGCGCGAGCCAGCAGAGGAGATGGCCCGTGATCACAGCCAACCCAGGGGCCGTACTGAATCTCGCGGGACTCGGCGTAGGCATCCCGCAACTCCCGGCATAACGCCCTCCAGTCGGGCGAGGGCGGCGGGGTGGCGTGATCGCCCCATAGCTCCAGCACCCGACGGATGCGTGGCAGCTCTTCAGCGGCGCGACGTTCGGCCCACGCCAGATCGTCGCCTGGTTCGCGCTCTGCGTCGCCGATGTCCGCTAGCGCAGCTTCCGCCACCTCCAGCGCCCGGATCAAATCCGGCGGCACGATCGGCGCGGTGGGACAGCTACAAGCGCCGGGAAGTGGGCAGCCGCGAGGCTCTAGGGGTGGGGCCGGCGTGGGGGAGGGGTCAGTCATTGGTGGTCTCCGTGGGTGGAGTGGCGGATTTTGATGGAAAACTTGTAAGCAGAAGGCCAACGACTAGAAACCATCCCCAGCCAGCGATGCCCGCATGAGCCAGGAGGATTGCACCGATCACGCACGTCAGGCTTGTGATATTGAAGGCCAGGCAGATAAGAGCAAACCTCACGACTTCACCTCCCCGTGGTCCAGTTCGGCGGCGATGTCAAGGATGTCCGCGGGGGTGATATAAGGCATGTCTGTTCGATCTTTCCTCGCCACCTGCTCCACCAGGGCGCGAATGCCGGCGGCGATGCCAGCGCGATCAACGCAAAGGTGGCAGCCGTTCCAGTCGGGGTCAGCTGGATGACACGGCGGATCGTTGACAGTGCTCCATTCCCGCTGGCAGCGGGCCTTGGTATGTGCCACTAGCACCACCTGAGCGGCGACGGAAAGGGGTGGGGTAGTCATCGTGGGACAAGGTAAAGGTCTTGTTCGAGGTGCGCCCAATACGTGCAACTATCGTAGATCTGATCTATGTTGGATCTGATCACTTCATAGGCCTCGTCATCAGGCTCGCTGCGGTTTGTACGGGTGAACAAATCACCCGCCCATTCTGCCGGTAGGTACTCACTAAACGCGGAAAAGAAGTCATCCGCGAAATGCTCTTGCCTCACGAATAGGACTCGATGATTCTCCACTAGCCAGGGGCTAGCCCATTTGCGGGCGTAGAAATCGGCGAAACCATCAGACCCATCTTGCTCCAGGAACCAGCCGGTAGCGAGCCGCTGGGGATCATGCGGCAGATGCGGGGATCGCGCGCGCTCGAAGGAGTAGCGGCTGGCCAGCCAGCTTGGCAGACGACGGAAACCGACCACCACCGTTCGATCGCCAACCCGGAAGCTGGGGTCGCGTTCAATGCGATCCTCGATTGAATCGTGGTGATGATCAGCGACTTCCTCGGCGCCGGGAATGGTTAGGAGTAATTCACGCATTCGCATCCCGCCGGTCTTGGGGAAGTGAACGTAAATGAAGTCGGGGTGGATAATCATTGATTGGCCTCGTGTGGTGGGTCGATGCGTAGCCAGGCGTTAATGGCGAACTCGCCGCGCCATTTCCGCGAAAAATTATAGGGTTCTGCACTTACAAGCAGGGCATTTTTCTTTACGTCGGTGCGTTCAACTCGCCAGTGCTTGCCGCGTGGTGATGCCCAGACTTCCCCGACGCGGAACCGATCGGGGATGGGGTGAGTCATCGGTTGGCCTCCAGCTCAAGCTCGTCGGCAGAGCCGTTGTTGCCCACTCTGCGCAGCCATTTGGCAACCGCGAGGATCGCGGATTTGGCCGCAGGACAGGGGCGGCCAATGATCGGCTCGTTCCCAATGATGTCGGCGATGGTATCCACCAGCCTCTCATCGCCCTCCGGGGCTGGATCGGCCAGGTAGACAGGCGTACCCGCTTTCTGATACACGCCGCTTTCATTCCGCACGATGACGCGAAATGGAGTCGCCTCCAGATCCACCAATCGGTCGCGGAGTTCGAGGATAGCGCGGGGGGCAATCTGGTAAAAACTCTTTGAAGCTGCCTCAATCGCTTGCCAGTCTTCGTCTGAAGCCTTGAACGGTTCGTAAGCCATGGGTTTGTTGGGGTTGGGGATCGGGTGGGAACCTTGCCAAGCATAGAGCATCTGTCGCGCTATGGGTGGGTGGTGGAAAATCGTTACGCGTACCGCCAGTGGCGGCCGCTTGCCCTGCCGCCTGTACGGATCGCCTCAAATATTCCCCTACTGTCCACATACGCAGCACGCGCCGCCGCTGCCGTACTCGCATATCGCCAGCCGGTCTCTACACACACCACCGGCCGGACGCGCCGATAGCGCTGCAGCCCCTTCTCTGCTAGCTCCTTAGCCAGCGTTTCGCTATCAAGCACACACATAAGATTACCTTCACTTAACCCAGCGAACAACTCCGGCCGACGTGTAGCCAACGTCCGCAACGTGCGTCGTGAGATCCAGTGCGCACCCTTAGACTTAATCGGCTTGAGATCCTCTTCCCGCAGGTACTTAGAAACCCGTCTATGCGTGCTGCGTAATGCACGCGCCGCCTGGCTTATGGTCAACCAGTTACCGGGACAGCTCACATACAGTTGGTTCTTCTCTGCTCTGGTGCGAATGGCCAGCGTGGTACGTTCCGGCCATCCTTTGCACTTCGCAATCCGCTTCATCTCCTTTGCCACCATCCAGAACGGCAGATCACCACAAAGAGAATGCAGCTGCTCCATTTCCTCTGCCGTCCACCTTTCACCAGCCATCAGGATCATCCTCCTCAAATATCGGTGGCAGCCACTGACCCAGCAGATAACCAACGGCGCTCGACAGGAGAAGCGCCAAAATCCAAGATGCCATCGTCAACCTCTCGATTGTTGGACGGTGGTATCGCCGTTGTAGCGGCCGGTCTCCGCATAGCTACGACGGGGGAGGGCATCCATCCGCTGAAACACTATTTGACCGATCAGCAAGCCCGGCCATATCTGCACAGGCTGTAGCTGCCGGACGTTCTTTAACTCCAACGTCAGGACCGATCCATTAAAGCCGGGGTCGATCCAACCTGCGAGAAGGTGTTGCAGACCCTCCCTGGCGCGGCTCGACTTGAGCACGAACTGAGCGGCAAGGCTTGGCGGGATGTTGAGTGTTACATCTGTCTGGGCTAACACGAACTGCCCTGGCACCATCTCATAGGGGTTGGCTTGGCTGTGCCCGGACAGTGGGTAGGGGATCATGTCGGGCGTAGCCGCAGACTCAATCATCAAGTTGTCACCTAACCGAACATCGATCGATGCGGGGTTGATTAGGTCTGAGTCAAATGGTGTAACCATGCCGACGAGGCATAGGTTCTCGATCTGCCAATCAGCAAGCGGCATTAGTGGATGTCTCCAAGAGCGATACGTTGGTCGAAGTCCACCAGCTCAGCAGCGCGAAGCTGCACTAGGCCAGTGTAAAGGCAATGATCGGGATGGCTCGGATCGTCCCGGCCGGACTCCTTGTAAAGCCATTCTAGGTACTCCTGGCGGCGGCTTTGCCTTGTAACGTGGTGGTTCATTGAAGGGCAGCGATAAGATCAGCTTTGCGGGCTAAGTGAATTGGAGAGTAGTCGCGCAAACCTTGGCAGTAAACACGTTTCAATTGTCGGGCCTTTGCAAGACTGCGCAATTCTGTTACAGACCAGGAGGCAAGGTCCACGAAGGAACCAGTGCCGCTGTCGTTTACAACCCAACCAGGCCTGACCATTGCCGACAATGGACACAGCGGATCTGGCTTTGCTACAGACCCCCAGGTAACCGGCCAGGTAACAGGCCAGGGCCGGCGATCACCGGACAGCCAGTCGTTAGCCCAGTGGATCACCACACCAGCCGCCAGGCCGGTCACGTACAGGGCCGCCGCAACCACGGCGGCACGTTGGGCAATGCGGTGCAGATCACCGCCCAGGTCGTGCGCCACGTAGGCGCGGGTGAAGGAGGAGGGGGTCATGCTCAGATCCTCCGGCAAGCGGCGGCGCTGGCGTAGTTGGTGCAGCTGTGGTCCAAACGGGTTTCGTCTGGGCCCAGCCATGAACCGACGCAGAGGATCAGGAACACAACCGCCAGCGTGGGCCTGGCGCGAAAGGGGATGTAGTAACGGGTCATTGGATTGGGGGGTTGGGGTGGGTGTGCCGGGATGGGCTCCCGGCGGGCCGTGGGGGTCAGGCAATGGCTTCGCAACGAAGAATTTTGATATCTGCTATGCAAGCCTTGATCTGTTGACGAAGAAAGCGCCGAGCCTGAATCACGCTGTCGGCATAGATTCCAGTGGTGATGGCTTTGCGGCTGCGCTTTGTGGGCAGGTAAACGATTTCGTACAGGTTCATGGCTTGTGCTGGGGGGTGGGGTGATGCGGGGCCTCCCCCGCCGAACAAACCATAGAGCATCCGTGACGGTATGGCGAGGGGGGCTGTGACAATCCGTTACGTGGGGCGATACCACCGGGGCAGATACCGCGAGATGGCGCGCTGGGTCGACTCCACCTCGCGCCGCTGGATCTCCAGCGCCTGCGCTAGCTCCGCTTTGGCGTTCTCCATGTCTCTCCGCCTGCCTTCCTCCATGGCCGCATCGCGGGCCGATTGCCGCGCCATCTCCGCCGCTTCCACCTCCTCCGTCGTCGGCTCCGGGATCGCCGCCAGCCGCCGCCACGGCCGCCGGTCATTCCCCGTATCAAGCCAGATCGATCCGTCGTTGCATCTCACCACCACCAGCGTTTCGCCGCCTTCATCGCGGCTTGGGCGCATCTCCACCGGGAACCGCGCCGGTAAATCAGGATCCTGTAGCAGTCGGGTCATCATCAGAAGGGGGGTAAGGGAAACAATCAACTAGCAGCCACACCGGGCGGGTCACGCGGGCCCAGCCCCGCCACCGCCCAATGATCCACACCCAACGCCGCCGCCACCGTCCACCCGCCACAGTCGCGGGGTGGTGGCGCTAGCTCCAACGCCTCCGGTCTGACCGACAGCAGGTGCGCCAATGCCCTGGCCCGATCGCCATTGCCCGCCGCACCCGCGACCGCGTGGGCCCACGCCAGGTGGCCAATAAACCGGGCGCGGTGCTTGATCATGTCGCTTGCATCCTGGTGGACCTCCTCCAACCCATCAGGCCAGATCATCAGATTGGCCGCGCCGTCCAACTCGATGCCGTGGTTTTCGGCCACCAGCAGGTCGTAGGCCGCGAGCTGGTACCGCCACCATCCCGAAGGCTTCGCCTTCTCCTGGCTCACCTTGCTTTTGGGATCGATCACCAGCCACAGCCCCTCGACCCGGGCAATTAGGTCCGGCGTGCCGCTGTAGAAACCCAGGCGGGAGAACATGGGCGTTTCGCACGCCAGCACCACCTCAATGCGCGGTAAAAATTCCCGCCGCCAGGTGGCCAGCAGCATCAACGATTCGGCATGGACCGGCCGGCGGGCCGGCACGCCTAGCAGTTCGGCGCGGATCAAACCATGAAGTTCGGTCCCGATGGCGCCCCGTCCGTCGCGGTGGAGCTCGGTATAGAGGCGGGCTTCATAGGGGCGCAGCCCCTTGTTGACCAACGAGCGCTCCCAGTTGGTGGAGGAGAAAGCCTTCGCGCCTGACTCAGATAGCACCTGCGAGCAGCTCGGCAACCCAAGCCACTCCCCGCGCCGCGCCGACCAGGCCCAGTATCGATGGCTGGGCTCATCGAAGACAAGGCCCTCCTGTTGGGGGAGGAGGGCCAGGGTTGGGGCCACTACTGCCCCCAGCCGCCTGGTGCCTGTTGACCCCAGGCCGGCGGAGCAGGGGCAGCAGGCGCGCTAGGAATTTGGCCGGATTGGTGGAATGGGGGGCCTGGTGGCAGGATCTGAGGAGGTGCGGGGGCGTAGCCCGCACGGAAAGCCTCAGCAGGCGGAGCACCGGCAGGGGCGTAGCCAGCAGGGGCCGCCTGAGCAGGCGCGGCAGCCTGCCCGAACTGGCCCGCACCAAAGCCGCCGCCTTGCTGCGCTTTGCTGGCCAGGTACTGGGCCCGCTCCGATGGGCTCTCAAATTGACCATTCAGGACCGGGCCATTGTTCTCTCCGCTGCGGCGCCACACCGATAGGCGCAGCTTGAAGAATGGTTCTCCGGTCTTTTCGTTGACTTCCATTCCCTGGTTTTGGGCCATAAGCTGTCCCAGCTCCCACACCAGCGAGGCAGGTATCTCTACCGATCCGTTAAGAATCGGTGCTTTTGGGTTCTCGTTTGGCTGTGCGTTCCAGAGAGAAATAACGGCAGATTTCATGGTCAGAATTGGGCGTAGGGGTTGGCTTGTAGTTGTTGCGCCACTTGTTGCGCCGCTTGTTGCGCCGCTTGTTGTGCCGCTTGTAGTGAGGCTTGTTGGTAGGCAGCCCCTGCGTGCCCGTTAGGGAATGGCTGCCCAGCAGCAGCCGGCGGCAATGCCGCACCAGGTACCGGGGCAGCCGGCATCGCCGGCATTTCCCAGCTACCGCCAGCCGCCGCCGGCGCGTTCCATGGCGCCACCGCAGCAGCCGGGGCGTCGACTTCATCATCCTGCGCGCAGATGCCCAGCAACAGCTGGAGGTTGATCCGCGGGGCGGTGGTGGCCGCCGCTGCTATCGCACTGGATCCGCCGCTTAGGTTGATCACCGGGAATTCACTCACTCGCCACCCGCCACGGTTCATATCGTGCAGGGTGGTAACAACCAAGAACCCACCATCGACGTGCTGGATCGAGGAGGAGACCACGACGCCCTGGGTCAGCAGGGCCGCCACCACCGCTTCATAGAGACCCGGCAGGTTTAGGTAGCCATGTTTCCTGCCTTTGATGTCGGCGGTCTCGTTCTTCGTCAGCGGCCCAAAGGTGGGGCGGGCCAATGCAATCGCCTTGTCAAGCGCCGCGACAGCTTCAGCGGTGGGCCCGCAGAATGCCGGCAACAGATGGACATACGACGGCGGCGGGGCTGCCGCCTGTGGGGGTGTTTGGGGGGTGGGCATGATGCCTAGGGTTGGGTTGACTCAGCCTCTCCATCCCGCCGGTCGAGACCCTCCCGTAGGAGGTCAACAACCAGCCAGTTAATAGAGCGGCGATCTGCTGCGGCCATCATCCGCAGGCGCTCCCACATCGCGATCGGAAACCGAACATTCCGCACAAACGACGGCCGGAGATCACTGGTCGCGGGGGGCGACGCCATTGGAAGGGGAACCACAACAGACCACATACTACCCCATCCACGACCGCTGCAGCCGTTTCGTCGCCGCCAGCCGTTGCCCGGGGCTCATCAACATTCGAATCATCATCTGACCCTCCGCCCAGCCGCCCGGCATTTTCAGCGATGGCGCCGCGCCCAGTGCCCGTAACGTTTCGTCTTCGAGCACGTCGAGGCAGTTCAGCCAGCGCCGTAGGTCGGTGCCACCTTGCTCGATCTCCGCCCGGCATCGCTCATTCAGCAGCCGCCTTGCCGCGATCGGATGCGACCGCGCCAGCTCAGCCGGCGACAGCACCTCCATCCGCATCCCGTTTTCCTCCACCTCCACCGGCGGGATCTCGCCGTCTGCCCGCACCAGGCCGGTGTCTTCATCCCGCACCAGTCGCAGCCGCTGGGTCGGCTCCTGCCGGTCTGCGTTCAACTGCCAATCGATCTCAGAATCGGGCAGCCCCAGGTGCGGCTTTGACCAGGTGTCCGTATGGTCGAGGATGTAAAACCGGGGTTTGCCCGGGCGGATCACACGCCCCACCAGCTGCCGGTACAGCCGCAGGCTATTGATCGGCCGCAAGATCTGGAGCACCGTCGCGCACGGCAAATCCAAGCCCTCATCCACTTTCGCGCAGGCAACAAGGACGGTGATCTGGCCGGAGCCAAACTGCCGATAAACCGCCTTGCACTTCTCCTTACTCATCGTCCCGTCCACCACCGCAGCCGGCACGCCAGCCGCCTGGTACATCGCCGCCACCTCGTGCGCATGGCGCACCGATACCGCGACCGTAATCGTTGGCAGCCGGTCAGGGAGCAGCGTCAACCAGTCGCGGACAATGTCACCATTGATCTGCGCAACCCGTTTCTCCATCTCGCGGGTTGAGTAATCACCCGCACGCTTCGGTAGTCCCTTTGAACTGATGGAGTTCTTGCAGGCGATGATCTCATACTCCGGGCAGAGACTTCCCTCTGCCATTAGCTGCGCAATCGGCGGGCCTTTGAACATCACATCAAATGTTCCTGTATCTCCTAGCCCCCTGCCATCCGGCCGCAGTGGGGTAGCGGTCAGACCACACACCTTGCCTGGCCGCAATGCCTTCTCTACCCGCTGCCACTGATCCGTGGGGAGGTGATGCGATTCGTCCACGAATAACGTGCAACCATCAAAGGCTGCCAACCGATCCAGGCGCCGGTCCATCGTCGGCACCATGCCCACCGTTATGCGCCGATCCAGGCGCGGGTAACCACCCGCCACAATCGACGCGATCACCTCGCCGGGGCAATGACGCCGGATGGCGCCAACGATCTGTTCATGGATGCTGTCTCGATGGCAGATGGCCACCACCCGCTCGCCACGGGCCAGCGCTCGCCGCACCCCCTCCGCCAGGACGACCGTCTTCCCGGAGCCGGTACCGCTCACCAGACACGGCCGCTGGCCCTGCAGCATCGCCGCATCGCCCTGGTCCGCTAGGGCCGTCTGGTACGGACGCAGCTCGAACACATCATCACAGCAGCTCGCCAGACACTAACACCACAACCAACCACAGGATGGTAGGGTGCCATCACCCGTCCCCCTCCTATGAACCCATCGACGGTGCCCGTCGCTGACATCGGGCCCGCCACGCGCTTTGACGTCGAAGCCGCGGCCCAGTTTATGGCCGCCCTCGGCGTCGCCCCCACTGCCTGCCACTACCGGGCGATCCACTGGGATTCCAAGCACGAGCCCAAGGAAGACCGAGCGGTGCACCTGGCGCCCACCTTCGGCCATCGCCGCGAGCAGCTAGAGCAGCTACAGCGGCGCGGCTATCGCCTCTACTGGCTCCCCAACGGCGGGCCTAATGATGCCGACGTGGCCGCCTGTCAGTTTCTATTCGTCGAATGGGACAACCAGGACCTCGCCTGGCAGACCACTGCCTGGCAGACCCTCGGCCTACCCGAACCCACCGCCCAATTGGCCACCGGCGGGAAGTCGGTCCACTGCTACTGGCGGCTCGCTGAACCGATCGAGCCTGGTCGGTGGCGGGCACTCACCGCCCGGCTGATCCGGTTCTGTGATTCCGACCCCACCTGCCGCAACCCGTCGCGGCTCATGCGGCTCGCCGGATCCAGCTACATCTACAAGGACAAGGACACGGCAGCCGACGGCTCGAGCCTTGGCGGTCAGTACGGGCCCCACCGCGCACGGTTGATCTCATCCAACCCGGCGGCCATCTATACCGCAGAAGAATTCGAGACTGGCCTACCACCACTCCCGCCGCCG
>Ga0078894_10004840_pt1 | contig 10336 bp, 8 predicted proteins | sample LauGreSu1BDMLBSD_2_FD_67506 | JGI IMG/M metagenome (GOLD analysis project Ga0078894, IMG submission 67506) | Freshwater lake microbial communities from Lake Michigan, USA - Su13.BD.MLB.SD (version 4) (version 4) | ecosystem: Environmental > Aquatic > Freshwater > Lake | place: Lake Michigan, USA...
GGTTTTAGAACCTACTCTAATGTAGCATTAACAGATGATTGGGTTGCTGCTGCTAACTTTACTTCAACCATTCCTGGGGTGTTGCCGTTACGTTTATTTTTTGATGTAGCTGCAATCAATTCAAAAAGCAATACCATAAATGGAAATACGGGTGCGAGAGGCGTTCTTTATCAAGCAAATTTACATTATGTAACTGGTGTAAGTGTTTGGTTATTAAAAGGTGCTTTTCAGGCTAATTTCCCTGTTTTTGCAGATCCTTTAACAGATAAATCTTGGGAGTCTTATAACTCAGTTGGACAACGTATGACATTTACTTTAAAACTGAATTTAATGAATCCGATAAAACAAATTAGGGAAACACCATTATTTTAAATTAGTTGCTATTGCCATCGCCACGCAAAGCGCGGTAACGTTTTCTAACTTCGTTTAAAAAGAAACTTGCTGGGTATTTTTCAATAAAAAGCTCGTAGTTTTTTCTGGCTTCTTCTCTATTATTTAGTTTGCTTTCGTAGGTTTCGGCCAAGTAAAATAAGGCGTTATCACCTAAAATATCACTACCATGTTCTTTGTATACGCGCTCATACAATAGTACCGCTTTGTCATAATTCTTTTCTTTTATAGCAATCTCTGCTCGTTTATAAGTAACATCATCAGTAAGTTCATGTTTAGGATAAATTTGTTCAATGCTATCTAAAATGCGTGTAGCATCTGTAATTCTGTTTTGAAATAAATACAAATCTGCACGTGCAAACCAGCGCATAGGCTCCTCATTACTATCAATGGTGTTATCTTGTATTTGCAAACTCAGTTCAATGGCGTTATTGGCAATTAATTGTGTGGTTGCTGTTTTCAATACATCCAATTGTGCGCGTGCCCATTCAAATTCACCTAGGTAATAACTCAGTTTTGCATTTCTAAATTTTGCTTCCTGTCCTAATGGGTCTTCCAAAAACTCTTTATCTACTTGGCCATAAAGCAACATAGCCTCCCATTCTTCACCTTTTAAAACATAAATATCACCTAAATCTAATTTACACTCGGCTTTAAATCGGTTGTCTAAACGCGCCATGTTAATCAATTCGTTGTAGTTGTTAATTGCTTCTGGATATTTGTACAAATAATAAGCTTGCAAGTGGGCCAACTCACGTAAACTTTGTGCAGTAAATGGGTAACGGCCAAACTCTTTTAAAAAGTTGTTATATTCGGTTTCTAATGCTGTTAAATCAAGGGGTGTAAAGTTTCCGCTATAAAATATTTTTTGATTACGGGCATGTAAAATACCCAACTTGGCATTAATATAAAAAGGTTTATCGTTGCCAAGTAATAACACTTCGTTATAGGTTTTATCTGCTGCATCGTATTTTTGGTTGGCTACGGCTAAATCAGCTAGTAATAGAATACGCTGGCCCTGTTTGCGTTGACGTTTGTCTATAGCACGGGTTTGTACCAATGCGTTATCAAAATCTTTACGTTGTACGTACAACCAAATCAACATTTCGCTATATAATTCGTTTGCTGGAAAATCTTTACTTTTTTTAAGCAATGTTTGTTTCAGTAATTCGTAGTCTGTGTCTTTATCTAAATATAATTGCAGGTAACCTTGTACGTCTTCCAACATTTCTGGATTTTGGTTAATGGCCGAAAGGTATTCTTGCAACATCAACCCGGTTTCTTGTTTTTCGGCATACAGTTGTGCTAATTCAATACAAAACAAATTGGTGTTTTCGCCATTTAGTTTACGCGACTTTTGATAGGCAGCTACTGCGTAATCTGTTTTGTTTCTTTTGCGGAAAGCATTCGCTGTTTCTATGGTTGCATCGTAACTTGCATTTAGTTTTTGTAATACATTTTCGTATGCTTTTTTTGCTTTATCAGGTTGGTTTCCTTTTTCATATACGAACCCAAGATCAACAGCATAATAAGGACTTGATTGTTCTTTACGTTGTTGCTTTTTTACCAACTTCTCGGCATCTTCAAACTGGTTTAATTTAAAGTAACATGTAAGGAAGTTATCATACAAGTAGGTTGATTTATTACCCTTGTTAAATAGACGTTCGTATACTTCAATGGCTTTACTATACTCGTTATTGCTCATGTATTGAGCTGCCAACTGCTCATCTTGTTGTTGGGCAAATGCATTAACCGAAATAAAACCAAAGAGTAAAAATAGATATTTAAACATGTTGCACGAAAATATACAAACCTACGTTGTTTGTTAATAATCAACGAAAATTCTGCTAAATATTTTATATTACTTTTGATGCCTAATTAATTATCACTGTTGAATCCGCTTAAAAAACTTGCTTCACAAACAGCCGTATATGGTTTAAGTCAGATAGTAGGCCGATTTGTAAACTATCTTTTGGTGCCTTTGCATACAGCATTGTTTGATACAGCCGACTTTGGTATCAATACCTTAATGTATTCATACGTTACTTTTTTTAATGTATTGCTTACTTACGGCATGGAAACCGCGTTTTTTAGGTTCTCGCAAAAACAGGATAACCCTGCACAAGTATACAGCACAGCCTTAACTTCGTTAATCAGTTCATCATTGTTTTTTGGGTTGTTATTTGGTGTGTTTTCACCTCAAATAGCCTCGGTTATTAATGTGCCCAAACACCCCGAGTATGTTATTTATTTTACAGCAATTATAGCCTTAGACGCTATTAGTGCAGTACCATTCGCGTATTTACGCCAGCAAAACAATGCACTAAAATTTGCCATAGTTAAAAACATCAACATATTTACCAATATTCTTTTAAATCTATATTTTTTACTGTTGTGTCCTTACTTTCAAAATGAGCATGGAATGTTACTACCTCTTTATAACGGCACCATAAATATTGGATATATTTTTCTCGCTAATTTAATTGCAAGTATTGTAACAATACCCTTGTTGTGGAAAGAGATTTTTGCCATACGTAACGCATCGTTTAATAAAACCTTATGGCGCGAAATGTTGGTATATGGCTTACCATTAATGGTGGTTGGTTTTGCTGGTATGATAAATGAAACGCTAGACCGAATTATCATCTCTTATGTTTATACTGATGTACAAGAAGGCTTAAGGGCAACGGGTATTTATGGTGCCAATTATAAGCTTTCTATATTAATGAGTTTGTTTATCCAGGCATTTAGGTATGCAGCCGAACCTTTCTTTTTTAATCATGCAAAACAAAACGATAAACGGCATATTTATGCAACAGTAATGAACTATTTTACCCTGGTTTGTTTGGCACTATTCTTAACGGTTAGCTTATACATTGATGTGTTTAAACACTTTATTAATAACCGATATTGGGAGGGTTTACATGTGGTGCCTGTTTTATTAATTGCCAATATGTTTTTGGGAATGTATTATAATTTTTCTATTTGGTATAAGCTAAGTGATAATACCAATAAAGGCGCTATTATCTCCACGATAGGAGCGGTTATAACTATCTTGGCAAATATTATTTTAGTACCATTGCTAGGATATACGGGTAGCGCTTGGGCCACTTTAATTTGCTATACAAGCATGGCAATTATCTGTTATTTTATGGGAACAAAATATTATCCTATCCCATACCAGGTTAGGCGTTTGTTGGGTTATATAGGTTTAGCATTGGCGTTGTTTTTAATTTCAAAATACCTGCCAATACCAGATGGGTTTATTAAATATGCTGTGCATGCAATACTGCTATTGTCATTTGTGGGAGTAACTGTTTTTTCTGAAAGAAAGAACACCATTGTCTAATTATATAAAACCTTTTGTAAGGTTATATACAAGTGGCTTATCATGGCTTAGTTTTATTCCAAATCCATTCTGTCTGATGAATCAACCATGGTCTCTTTATTTAATGGCTTTGAAACTTCTTCAGCTCGTGTATTAAGGATTTCAAGTGTTAATTGATCTGATGTAGTAGACATTATCCAAGTGTGGTTACGATTATGAAAAACCTGCACTATTAAGCCAAAGTTAGTTTTAAATGATTGTTCTAATTCGGTGATGGTATGGCTGCCGTGAACTTCAAATGCGTTGTTAAGAACCGTTTTACTTAATTCACCTATAGTTTTATCGTGGTCCTTTATCATTTCGTTCGCAGTGAAGATTTGATCTGAATTCGAATCAATAAAGAACTCAAGCTTTAAAAATGGAAATCTTGTTGTAAAAGCAGATTGTATTTGTTTGATACTAGTTTGCGCACTAATTTTAATAATCATAGAAGGTTGATATAATTAAAGCACAAGTTAGCTAAACTGTTTTACCATAGTAGTGACTAATGTCATTACTAAATAAAATATTTATTGGTTTTTTGGCTTAGATGCACCCAACATATTTTGGGCGTCTTTATACATTTTTTGTATAATTTGATTGTTTGGATAATAACTTATTGCTCTTTCGGCATAATAAATGGCGCTTTCAAGTCTACCATTGGCTAGCATATTGTAGATTAAAATCTCATGCATGTTTTCGTTTTGAGGAATTTGTGCCAAATATTTGTTGGCATAACGCTCAGTATCATCTACCAACTTAAGTTCATAGCATGTTTTGGCCATTTCTTCCAATGCAAATAAGTTATTGGGGTCAATTTTTAATGCTTGATCGAGTGATTCTCTAGCTTTTATTAAATCTCCTAGGTTTATGTAAATACGAGCTAAATCGAAATTTGTATTAAAAAAGTACGGATAGATTTCAGTTGATTTTTGCAAATGAACAGCTGCTTTGTTTTGCATCTCTATAACCTGTTGAGGGTTTAAGTTTTTATTGTTACTTGACACATACATTAGGTTTAATGCTAATAAATTATGTGCTTGTGCCGAGTTTTCAAGATGTTCAATATCATGCTCCATAAGTGTTATTGGATCCGCCCAATCATTGTTACGACTTATGCTTCGAAACGAAAGCAGCCCTAAAAAAACTAAAACAAAAAGCTCTAGCCCCTTTGGTTTTAGTAATGAAAAATTGGGCTTTAGCCATAAAACGAAAGCTGCAAATGCTAAACAAAATCCAACTGAAGCAGTGTATGCTAGTCGTTCTCCAACCATCCCCGCAACGGGCTCAAACCAATTACTAAACAAGGCTATACTCAATATATACCAAACAATGCCTATGCTTATTAATATACTTCTTTTAAAATACCACAGGGCTATAGCTACTGAAACTAACAAAATAATCAAACCTAACCATGCGTTTTTATCAGAAAAATTTACTGTTTTAATTTTAGCGTATCCATAATAAAATGATAGCTCTGAGGGAAATAGTGTAAGCCGTCCATATTCGGCAATAGAAGCAAATCCAGTTGCTAAAAGTTCTGCTCGTGTGTATTTATCTGTTAATGTATTTTCAATGTAGTTTATTCTTCGCCCTTCTTTTACTCCGTTATTCTTTTCATATTTTGTGTTTAAATATTCTGTGTTAAACCGATGAAATTGTTGTTTTATTTTTTCAAAATAGTCAGAATGAATTGGCCTTGATACAAGCATTAAAATTAATATAACAGATGTAATAATTACCGAATTAAAAAGCGAATTGACCTCTAATTCTTGTTGTGATTTATACTCTTTAAATGTTTTGAATGCAGCATATGCAATAAGTATATAATTTAGTGCATAACTATTAAAAACGATAATTGAAACGGCTGTGGAAACCAAAATAAATAACAATCCGAATATGGCTTTTCTTTCCGTAAGGATAAAAAACACAATCATTTCTGATATTAGCAGATAACTTATTGGATCCTTTTGAATAAATATAAAATATACAACAGGTATGAGAGCCACTATTAACAATGCATAGTTTATATTTTTATTGTTTATTGGTAATGCATTTTGCATGATGTATGCTATTGCAAGAATTAACCCATATTTATTAAATATGTTTGAGCCAAATACATATCCCACTATGGTAAATTGTATTGATAAAATAAGAATGCCCCTCGCATTAATTTTTTTTGTAGACAACAGTATTGCACCTACTACAAATACCATTTCTTTTAGCCAAAGGCCTAGTATAAAGGCCATAATTGCTAAAATTTGAGAAGCTATTTTAAATGGTAATCTTGTGTAGATTTGTTTTACTTGTTTGGTAAAAACTGAATAGTTTACTAAGGTAAACGACACAAGCAAACTCATTAATGGTAGTGATAGTAAAAAGAATCCCTTTAATATGTTTAAATCAGAGCCAATAAAGGCTGATGGGATTGAGAACATCACAACAGTTAATAGTATTTTTCTTACAGAAACCTGTTGTAAAGTAATTAATATAATAGGTACAACTACTAAAATAGGATAAATAGATTTTTTGGCAAGCATACCCAAAGCAAAAGCAATAACAGCAATAATTAGCCATATCAATTTATTTGTGTTTATGTATTTCATGGCATTATAAACAGCAAACAAACCCAATAGAAGTGCTAGTAATTCATCACGATTTTTTATGCTGGCAATGGCTTCGGTATGTATGGGATGAACCGTAAAGATTAATGAGGTGAGCAATGCTGCATTAATATTTTTTTCGCCAAACCATTTTAAACATAACTTAAACAACAATAAGATGGTAAGTAAATATAATACCAAGTTAATAAAGTGACTTATAAATGCATGTTCGCCCAAAAATTGATGTTCTATAGCAAACGAAATATGAACAATGGGCCTATATCCAAAATTTATATCGGCATTATTCGAGTAGTAATTGCTGGTTAAAATATCTTTTATACCAGATATACCTTTAGATGTGTATACATGGTTTTGCGTAACTAAATGGTCATCCATATTATATCCATTAAACAGCGTGTTCCCAAAAACAAGCGCAACCACCAAAGCTAAAATTAGGTAATATTTACCAAGTTGCTTTTTATCAGGTATAATATTTAATGTTTTATTCTTACTCATTTAGTTGATTTTTAGCCTTCTAATAGTCGACTAATTTTCCATTTTATAAAGTTTATATAAACGCTCAATGTATAGGTTTTTAAATAAGTTCGCTTGTTGATAAATGCGGAATTGTACTTAAGCAAAGTAGCAGTATAAGTTAAGTATTCTGGGTTAAAAAAGTTATCCGACTTTGCAAAATGAATCATAGATGTTTCGGCAAAATGAATAAAAATTAACGGGTATTTATGTTCAACTTCAACAATGTTATTTTCTTTTCTATCTAGCTTGTAAAACAAATAATTCCACCCCGCAAGGTTTAAACCTTTGTGTTTTAATACCATTACATCATCAAACAAAATGGGTACAAGGTCTAAATATTTTTGATCATCAAACAAACCCCTCCAATAACTTTTTTTGATATTGTATAAGCAGCATTCCGACCACCATTGTAAAGCTTTATTTGCATTTGTGCTTACTCCTATAAATCCTGCATTATAGAGTCCAACTTTGAAATTTGCCTCTAGCCAGTTTTGGTTTTTATTGGGATTGCTATCGTAAAAATGTGGAGTTAAAAGAATGCTATTGGTATCAAGTAAATCAAACAATATTTTCGGGTTGTTATAGAAATAAATATCATTATCTACGTAAACCACAGCATTAAATTCTTTTAAAAGATATTTTAAAAAAACAGGTTTAAGTGCCCACCTCAATTTATCTTTATTGTTTTTATACTTATCAATAAGACGAATGCCGATATTATCTTTTAAATCAGATAAATAGAAAATGGTTGCATTTTCAGGCTTTTCTTCTAAATCACCATCTTTATCAATAATTAATATACTTAATACACCTTTAAATGGAGCAATACTATCGGCTAAAGCAAAAGCTTTAAACAAGTGAGAATGTGTACTGATAGTGCAGAATGAAAACAAGTGTAATTTTTTATATAACAAATGTAAGTTATTTTTGAATTTTATGAATATAATCGGAATCTCTTCTTACTACCATGATGCTGCTGCTTCTTTATTAGCAGATGGTAACATTATAGCAGCAGCGCAAGAAGAAAGGTTTACACGCATAAAAAGCGATTCCTCTTTTCCTATTCATTCAATAGATTATTGCCTAAAGGAAGCGGGTTTAAAATTAACAGATATTGATGCATTAGTTTTTTATGAAAAGCCATTTTTAAAATTTGAGCGATTAATTGAGACCTATTTTTTTTTAGCTCCATCTGGCCTTACATCTTTCTTAAAATCAATACCTTCTTGGCTAAAACAAAAATTGTTTTTGAAGAATGAAATAAAAAAACAATTGAAAGCATATGATTCCAATTGTAATTGGAAGAAAACAAAAATATTATTTTCAAGTCATCATTTATCTCATGCAGCAAGTGCCTTTTTTGTTAGTAATTTTAATAATTCAGCAATTTTAACTATAGACGGTGTGGGTGAATGGGCTACTGCTACCATTGCTTTAGGACAGGAAAATAAGATAACTACAATGTTGGAAATGCGTTTTCCAAATTCTGTTGGATTACTTTATTCTAGTTTTACTTATTTCTTAGGTTTTGAAGTTAATAATGGGGAATATAAAGTAATGGGATTGGCTCCTTTTGCTGATGAAGAAGACGAACAAGTTATCAGTTTTAAAAGAATCATAACTAGTAATATTGTTAAAATATTTGAAGACGGTTCTATTGAACTAAATCCGTTTTATTTTAAATATGCAAGTTCATTAAAAATGATTCATGAAAAAAGATTTGAACGGCTTTTAGGAATTAAAAAAAGAAGAACAAATGACGCCATTTTAAAAGTACATTATTGCCTTGCAAAGGCATTGCAATTAGTACTTGAGGATATACTTATTAAAATGGCAATAAAAGCCAAACAAATTACTGGCTCAAACAACTTATGTTTGGCTGGAGGGGTTGCTTTAAATTGCGTTGCCAATGGCAAGTTATTAGAAAGCAACGAATTTGATAATATATACATACAACCTGCTGCCGGAGATGCTGGTGGAGCATTAGGTGCTGCATTATCAGCCCACCATATGTATTATAATATACCAAGAAAATACAACGCTAGTTTTGATTTAATGTTAGGCTGTAAATTAGGGCCAAGCTTCACTTTATTAACTATTGAAAATGCTTTAAAAAGAAGTAACCTTTCCTATAAAAAATTAAGTGAATATGAATTGATTCAAAAAACTAATGATTTGCTAATAAGTGGAAATATTATTGGATGGTATCAGGGTAGAATGGAGTTTGGGCCAAGGGCTCTAGGAAGTAGAAGTATTATTGCAAATCCGTTAATGCCAAATACACTTTCTGATTTAAATATAAAAGTAAAAAAAAGGGAAGGTTTTAGACCTTTTGCTCCAATTATGTTAAAGGAAGAATTTGAAATATTATTTGGACAAAAACATGATTCTATTTACATGCTCTTTGTACATAAGATTTTACCAAAATATAGAATAAAAGTTCCTCTTTATGATGATGATATTTATAGAACGGTTAATCTTGCTAGATCGGTTTTACCTGCTATTACTCATGTTGATTATTCATCAAGAATTCAAACTGTTACCGAATCTACTAATAAATTGATGTATCAACTATTGGTTGAGTTTAAAAAAAGAACTGGATTTGGCGTATTAGTAAATACTAGCTTTAATATCAAAGACGAGCCAATTGTATGCACTCCTGAAGATGCAATCAATTGTTTTTTAAATACTAACATTGACGCTCTTATTATTGAAAATTTTTTGATTATTAAATAAGAACATATGGACTTTTTAAAAGATTTATTTGACTTTTTTAAATCACAAAAAAAGTGGTGGTTAATTCCAATAATGCTAGCACTTTTAGTGCTGGGTTTATTAATAATATTTGCTGAAAGTTCAGCTGTGTCTACGTTTATTTATCCAATTTTTTAAATACATATTAATGAAATTAGTAAAGATATATGAAACCAATAACGCTATTGTTTTAGGGTTTTTAGTATTTGGATTCATTTTTAATCAAGCTTGGTGTTATTACATTGCAATTACCGTCCTTATTACATCTGTTTTTAGTGTATATAGTGCTAATAAAATTGCACAATTCTGGATACAAATAGGCAAAATTTTGGGTTATGTTAATAGCAATTTAATTTTAGGACTATTTTTCGTTTTACTCCTTACTCCATTCGCTTTAATTATTAGGGTATTTATCAAAAAGAATAATTCTTTTAAAACCTCTAGCTGGGAGGTCAATAATTATAGTTTAGATTTTACAAAGCTATTTTGATGAATTCGATTACTTTGATGTTTTTTAGCTAATTATCTAAAGCCGGTATTCCTTAATTAAGTTGAAATGTTTCTTAGATTCTGTTTTATATGGTGCAAGAGACAGTGTTTTTGAATGGGATTATAGATTTAGTTTATTTCTATTTTTATCTATTACTAATGTACATTCTGTTTTAAATTTCTTTACCTGTTGCAT
>Ga0078894_10004841_pt1 | contig 10335 bp, 21 predicted proteins | sample LauGreSu1BDMLBSD_2_FD_67506 | JGI IMG/M metagenome (GOLD analysis project Ga0078894, IMG submission 67506) | Freshwater lake microbial communities from Lake Michigan, USA - Su13.BD.MLB.SD (version 4) (version 4) | ecosystem: Environmental > Aquatic > Freshwater > Lake | place: Lake Michigan...
TCACAAATATCAAAATCAAAAATAGAAAATTCAGAAATATATGAGACTAAAATACTCTCATGTAGAGTAGATAATTCCGATATAAGAAACTGTTTCTTTATGGATGGATTCCTAAATGGTAATATGTTTGGTGGTATATTTAGATCAGGTCAATTAGGTCCTTATGCAACAATGGACTCAGAAGTTAAAATTATAAATGATTCCGGAGAGAATTTCTTCCAAACTAAATATGAAGAAGAGGAAGATAAGGGTGATAAAAAAGGAAAAATTAATGGATTAGGTAAATAATATAAGGAGTTAGTCAATACTAACTCTTTTTTCTTTTAATATATTATCATCATGTCCATTTAACAACACATCTAACTTTTGGTCACGTAATGTAGCCTTATCACAATAAAAAAGTATTTCATTTGCTGGCATTAAAAGATCTAAATAAACATCAAACCATTTATAAACACCAATCTTCATAATACCATTTGAGAATTTTTTATCAATAGGATCCACATAAAATTCAGGCAATTGTTCTAATGTGTTAAAAATATGAGCCGATATAATCATGTAATTATATCTTTTATCAGCCTCTATAATTACTGAATTTAATTTATTCATATTTAATTCCATATTTTTTTTATTTAGTTTAAATGGAAAGTTTTTAATAAAAAAAAATTATATATAGATTGTATGAAAGTTTTATACGGAATACAATTAACTGGTAATGGTCATATAACAAGATCATCACAACTAATAAAATCATTAATAGATGATGGATTCGATGTTGATATAATAACATCTGGTAGTAATTCACAAATTGAAATACCATTTAAAATAAAAAAACATTTTGAAGGATTATCAATTTATAATAATGATAAAGGAAGCATAGATTGGTATAAAACATTTAAAATGGCAAATGCTAAACAATTCTTCAAAGATATAAAATATGATGTCTGTGAATATGATTTAGTAATATCTGATTTTGAGCCAATATCAGCATGGGCTGCTAAAAAATCCAGAATAACATCAGTTGGATTTGGAAACCAATATTCATTTTCATCAAATAAACTACCAAGACCATCAACTAAAGATAAATTATCAGAAACTTTTTTAAAAAAATTCGCTAAATGTGATTATAATATCGGGTTAAGTTATAATAAATTAGATGAATCAATATATCAACCAATCGTAGATGAAAATATTTTAGATAAAAAATCAAAAAATGAAAATTTTTTTCTAATATATCTACCATCATTATCATTGGATTATATAACAAACCAAATAGAAGATTTTAAAAGTTATAAGTGGAAAATATATTCAAATGAATATAGAAAAAACTATAATAATATTGAGTATAAAAAATTAAATAAAGAAAATTTTATAAACGACATGGTGAATTGTTCCGGAATCATAACAGCATCTGGATTTTCAACTACATCAGAAGCATTAATTCTAAATAAAAAACTTTGGTCAATTCCAATGAAAGGGCAATATGAACAACTATGTAATGCGATTGCATTAAAAAAAATGGGAATATTTACTGATTTTTTCACAAAAGATTCAATTGAAGATTGGATAAACAATTGGAATAAAATAGAGTATAAATGGGAAAACCCAATTAAAGAAATAATTAAAAAAATTATAAAAATTCATGAAAAAAGTAGTTGAAAACATGAGTTGTAAAAAAAACGGAGCTGGTGGTGAAATATACTCAACAGCTGATAGACTTAGTAGTGGTTATGGAAAAGATATAGTAGATGAATTATCAGCTATGTTATCAGAACAAATAGCTAAATCAATAGATGCTGAAATATTAAAATCATTGGGCGTTTTATCAATAACAGAAAGACGTAAAAAATCATTAAATAAAATTTACAAAAAGTAAACTTTTTAAATATAAGTAAATATAAATTAAAAAATAAACTAAAAATATGATTAAAGAAGGAAGTACAGTTGAAGTACATTACACAGGAAGATTCCCAAATGATGATCAACCATTTGATTCTTCAGAAGGAAGAGATCCACTACAATTTCAAGTTGGTACTGGTCAAATTATACCAGGATTTGAAAATGCTATTATTGGTAAAAATGTAGGTGATAAAGTACAAGTTATTATCCCAGCTAATGAAGCTTATGGCGAAGTAAGACAAGATTTATTCGTTGAGGTTCCATTAGATAAGTTACCAGGTGAAGTTGAAGTAGGTCAAGAACTTCAAGCTGACTCAGGAAATGGACAACCAGTTAGAGTATTAGTAGAAGCAGTTAATGAAGATCATGCAGTTATCAATGCTAATCACCCACTTGCTGGTAGAGAACTTCAATTTGATATCGAAGTTATCAGTGTAAATAACGAAGAAGTTGAAACAGTAACAAACGAAAATAACTAAAATAAAAAAACCACTCTAAGAGTGGTTTTTTTATTTATATCTTATCTCATCACAATTAAAAAAACTTATCAAATAATCATTAATATCTTTATCTGATTTGATTATATCATATGAATCATTCATATTCTTTTCATTTATATCTATATCACACTTACAACCATTCAGATAATTATCTGAAGCGTCAATAAAATAAATTAAGTTATTTAAACTAATTAGGTTTTTACTTTCTTTTAATAAACTCCAAAGATGTAATGGAGATTGTATAATTAATATTTTTGAGATTTCCACAGTATATTATATATTAAATATGATAAAATGTATATTAATGGAAAATAAATCCAATTTCCAAAAATAATACAACTTATAAGCACAATCCAGAAGTTAAAACAAGGTTTGCATGAAATAATTTTTGTTAAAAAGTTATTTCTATCATTTCTAATATATGATAGGTAATCAATTTTTGGATTTTTTAAAATTTTATATTCTTCCCATTTATCTATTTTAAAAAAATGACTTAATCTTAATAGTTTAGAATAGGATATAAAGGCATCAGTTTCAAACCAAATAAATAAAACAAAAGTGATATAAAATATTTGAAGAATCATAATATTTATATATCACTTTTGAAATTATGTTTTCACTTACCTTGTCCTCTATATCCTTTCTTATAGTTTTTAGCTCTTTTGGATTTAGAAGATTTCTTTTTTGAATGAATTCCAGGTCTTTTTTTGTGAGGTTTAGCAATGTGTGTTCTCACAGTTGAGGTTTTTGTAGGTTTTGCCATAGTGATTAATTATTTTTTAAAATTGATTAAAAATCAACTTTATAATATATATTAAATATGAAAAATAAATTAGATCTACATGGTAAAAAACACAATGAGGTTTCTAACCTAATAGAAGACTATATACTAACTACAAAAACTCCCTTTTCAATAATAACCGGAAATTCAAATACAATGAAAAACATAACAACAAATATATTAGATAATTATAAATTTAAATGGGTGATATTTTCTGCTAATTTGGGAGAGATAATTATTTTAGAATAGATAAAACTTTCTAACTTCAACGGTTTTATTTTTATAACCATCAAACAAATCTTTTTTATTTAATGTATGACGACTAACACCTAACTCTTCTTCAGAGTGAATACTATATAATTTTCCTAAATTGGTAAAATGCTCAATCCTACCAGAAACTATCCATCTAACATAAATAATTGTTTTTAATCTCATAATTAAAAATCAACTTGCATCCACAACTCTCCAACACCTAACATACGATGTTGACAATCTTCATAATTTTGAACCTCACTATTATGGAAATGTCCATAGTAGTGATATTTAACATTATTACCATTTAATTTTAAAAGATGAAACATTTCAGTTACTTGCTGACGTTCAAAATTTAAATCAGTTTTTAATTTGTCGTCCTTAGTAGTTCTTATAATATCTTCTACAAAAGGTCCAAAACTAAATGTATTATCAGGTGGACAATAATGAGGACAAGTGTGTGTAACAACAATATCAATATCTCTCATTTCACAGACTTTATCTTTATCTAATTGAAATATTTCATCAGGCCACCAACTTTCAACACCAAGTGTTTGATTTTCAAAAATACCCATTTTTTGTTTAAATGTATAACGCCAAGTTCTATCAACACTAACCGCACCACCAACACAAAGTATTTTTTTACCAAATAATTCCAAAACTGTATAATCGGGAATCAACTTAATATTTGTAAATTCAAAAGGATCTAAATCAAAATGTGGCTTATAATCATGATTTCCACGAATTGCCCAAACAGTAACATTATTTTTAACTAATCTATCATGATACATTCCGAGCAAACGCTTCTCTTTCTCAATACTTTTAAAACCAACGCCAAAATCACCAACTTGAATAATATGAGCATCTTTTATATCAAATTTATTGATATATTGATGAATAACACTAAAATTACCGTGAATATCTCCTAAATAATAAATTCTCATAATTACAAAGTTAATAATATTTTTATATATATATAGTATATAATTTGATAATAATTTTGTTTTAGAAATATGAAATACTTAAAATCGGTTAAAGGATTGAATAAACTTGTAAATAAATTGAAGAGTCGATTTGATGAATTTATGGATAAGTTACAAAAAGAAGGTAGAGAAACGAAAGAAGTTTTTGACTTGGTCTTAAAAGAATCAAGAGGTGAATTATTGGATGAAAATGGCAATAAGAGAAAATTAACCAATGATGAAAAAAATCAAGTCAAAGAACAAGCAGGTGATATTTTTAAAGTAATAGGTCTTACCTCTTTAAGTATTTTACCAGGAGGTACGTTGGTTTTTATATTACTAAAAGTTTTTAAACAAGAAGATAAAATATTACCATCTAGTTTTTTATCAGAAGAACAAAAACAAAAAAAATTAGATAGAAAAAAAGATTCCTAAATTAATATATACTCTATGAAAAGAATAAATGGATATAATGAATTTCTTTTAGAAAAAGAATTTCAAAAAATTGTATATGAAATTTTTAAATTAGTTGAAAATTCACCTACAATGGAATGGGATTTTACCAACCCAGAAGATAAAGTTAATGTTGGTGATACTATTACATGGGATAATCCATCTAATAAATTTACTCCAATAAAAGATGAAGATCCAATTCAAATAGAGTGGAGTATAGATCAAAAAACAAAATACCAGAAATTAAAAGATAGATTATCTGATTTTAAATCAAAAATCAAAACTGCTAAAAATTGGCTTCAGGAACAAGATCCAGATATTGAAATCAAATATGAACATCCAATAATTGATATGGTTAAAGAATTTCTTTCAAAACTAAAAGATAAAGAAAAAATTAAACAGTATTTTTTAAGATTACTTGATGAAATAAAGTCTTTACCAATCGGAGTTAAGAAAAATCTATTAATAAAAATATCATTTATATTTTTATCATATGTTAGTATTGCTGATATAACAACACCAGAAATTGTAGAAAAAGAACCAGTTATGGCCGAAGTTAAATTGGAATTACAAAAATCAAACACACAAAATATAACACCAGCTAAAAAGCAAATTGATGTTAAGAAGAAGGAATCTAAAGGTGGTGCTAAATTTGAAATAGCACAAGAAGGAGTTCATAAGGCTGAAGGTAAATATACAGCTGATAGAGATGATAAGGGAAATTGGACTGGTAATGAAGTTGGATCTGGGATGTTATTAGGAACAAAATTCGGAATAGCAGCACCAACTCTAGTTAAATATTATAAAGATATGAAATTAGGAACACCATCTCAACAAGATATGATGGATTTAACATATGACACTGCTTTAAATATCTATAAAAAAGATTATTGGGATGCTCAACAATTATCAAATTTTAAAAGCCAATCAATTGCTAATGTTCTTTATGATGGATGTGTTAATCAAGGACCAGGAGCAACTCTTACTATCTTAACTAAATCATTAGAAAATGTAGATGTTGATAGTTCTGATGTAAATAGTTGGAACGAATTTCATGAAAAACTAATAGATGATGTGAATAGTTTATCAGTTAAAAAAACAAAAAAATTATTTCATATCATAAAAGATAAAAGATGGGAGAGATACCAAGATGGTAACCCTAAATATATCGGTGGTTGGAAAAATAGACTAGATGATATAACTTTTAATGATGATAACACAGATAAAAATCAAGATATATCATAATGTTAAAAAAATTTGAAGATATAAAAATACCAATTGAGATTGGAGATACTATTCTTGGTGGAAGATTTAAGAATAAAAAAACTATTGTTAAAAAAATTGGAAAAAATAAAAAAGGTGATATCACAATTAATGATAAACCTCTTCTTAAATATAGAATTGTAAAAGACTTTGATAACTTCCAGAAAGAAAAATAATAAAACTTTTTAAAATTTAAATAATATAATATAGATTAAAAAAATAAACTAATCTATGAAAAGAATTATATCCCTAATATTGATTATTTTTATAAGCGTAACATTAACATATAATTTTATCTACGCAATAAATACCAATAAAACTACAATCATTTTAGATAAAAAAAATAATAGTTACCACGATACAACTATCCTGAAAAATATCAAAGAAAAAAAAGAAGAAAAGGATATTAAAGTTAAAAACGATGGAACACATCATAAAGCAACATACTATAATACAAAACCACACAAAAGAGTTCACAGAGATGATGTACCGACAGCCGCTTATCATCATTGGAAGTTTTTAAATAAAAAATTCCTATTAACAAATGTTAAAAATGGAAAATCAGATACTGTTGTTATAACCGATAAACACGGGATGAGCCAAAAACATATCGATTTGAGTATATTAGCATTTGATCGTTTAACCAATTTAGATACAATTTCTAACTTAAAGAAGAGAGAAAGTAAACGAAGAATGATTGGTGCTCTAATTGTAAAAGTTAAACCTATAAATTAATTTAAACCTATATTTTTATTTTAAGATAAAAATCCTTATATTTGTAGTATAAATCTAATTATTATGTATAATATCATTATTGAAAAATCAGAAGCTCTTTCAATCCCTAAAGTAAAACAATGGATTGAAAATTTTAATCTAATTTCTTTTAGTGAAAAAGAAATAACAGAAGACGATGTTCAAGTTTTTTGTTCATTCGGGTATTTTGTACCAAAAAGTCATAATGGTGATAAATTTGAGGAGATATCAGAAATGTCTTCTAAAATGTTATTCCAAGATAGACTCAATTTTGAAATTTCAAAAGTAAGAGTTAGTCTAACTGTTAAAATTGGAAATTTTACAATAACCGATAGGTTACCAAAAGGTATCATATTCGAATCTGTTAAAAAAGTAGTGGCTGAATTAACAAAAGTTAAAATGACCGTTGAATCAGAATACTATAATATACAGGAAGTTAAAGAATCAATTCCTGAATTTGACAAATCCATCATTGATTTTGAGATTGTTAAAGACGTGGTTAAAAATGATTATAACCATCAAATTAATTTTGATGTTGATGATATTTTAGATAAAATATCTAAACAGGGTATAGATTCTTTATCCGAGGAAGAGAAACAATTTTTGGATAGTAAAAGTAAAGAATAAAAAAGTGGACATTAGTCCACTTTTTTTATATCTCCTTAACTTTCTTAATTTTTTTATTTTTTGGTCTTTTTAAATATCTTAGATCACTTACATTTGCGGGATCATCACTCACCGGTTGTTTTGTATATGTTCCTAATACATTACCTATATCACCTGAACCTGGCGCACCCGGAACACCGGGTAAAGAACCAACGGTTGCATTAACAACATTACCCATTCCACCAACAGAAGCATTTACACATGCTGTTCCATCTTCATTAAATTTTTTTATCATAAATACTTTATTAATTTATTTGTTGATTTTGGAAAAATAATATTAGAATATCCATCCGAATCTAAATTTAATTCCTTTGATATTTTATCAACTATTTGAAATGGATGACCACCATTGTTATAAAATTTTTCTATATCTAAACTATATTTCTTAACTAAGAAATTTAATTGATTAGAAGTTAAGTTGTAATTTTTTAAATAACTCATTACATATGAGTTAAATTCCTCTAAAGAATTATAATTTTCGAATGTTTTAATCCATTTCATAAAACTATATATTAAATTTTTTATATAAATAAATAAAAAAATATAATTATGAATAGAGTTTATGTTTTAACAACTAATTTAACTGAAGAATTAAATAAAAATTTCGTTAAAAATCTAAATGAAGAAGATCAAAAAACTATGTTAGAATTAGATTTTCAATTCTCAGTTGATTTAGTTAATGAAAATAATAATATAACTTCAGTGATTGCATGTAATCAAATAAATATTGAAAAGATGAAATCATTTCTAAATAAAAATAATGTTGAATTTACAATTGAAGATGCTACAGATTTATTTTTAACAGATGATAAACAAGTTGAAGATTTAACTGAAGAAGATGTTGTTGAAAAAATGTGCAAAGATGTGGAATCAGAAAAATAATAAAGTTTATTTCTTAAAAAGAAAATGGGGTAGTGGTAAGTTTTTCAGAAATGAAAAAGCTCTTATGAAGGCTATTAATGAGAACTCAGTTGGAGAAATTTTTGAGTTTGAATTTAAAAATTCATATCAAGCCTCTGAGTATTTTAAAAATACAATTAAAGAAAGAGAAAGAGATACTCAATTAAAAGTTATTTTAGGTGAATCTGATAAATACGAAGAAGCTATACTTAATTTTAAATCTAAACTAGAAGAGTTAGGAGAAAGTAACAGACAAAGAAATTCAATTTTAGAAAAACTAAGAGTACACGGGTGCAACAAAGATACATTTAAGGATATAATAAATAATTATAGATTGAAAAATTATATACTCTTAAATGTTAGTAACTCTATTGAGTGGTATGAAACAGTTTTAAGATGTCATAAATTTCAATCTTTACCAACTAAAAATCTTTCAGAAGAGACTTTAAATAATTTTAAAGAAGCTAAAGAAATATTAAAAAAGAAAAAATAATTATGTTACCATTCTCACTAATAGTAGTAGGTCTTATTTATTCACTATTATCTTATATACCAAAATCTTGGATAGAAGATCACATTGTGAAGAAAATAGATCCAGATGATCCAAATTTTTAAAAATAATATTAAATATGAAATTTTTTATAGATACAGCAAACCTAAATCAAATTAAAGAAGCTCACAATCTTGGTGTATTAGATGGTGTTACAACAAATCCATCTCTTATGGCTAAAGAAGGTATAAAGGGTCAAGAAAGTATTTTAAAACACTATATAGATATCTGTGATATAACATCAGGTCCTGTATCAGCAGAAGTCCTTTCAACTGATTATGAATCAATGTTAAATGAGGGTTTTGAATTATCAAAACTACATCACAATATAGTTGTTAAAGTACCTATGACAGCAGATGGTATTAGAGTAATTAAAAAACTATCTGAAAATGGAATTAAAACCAATTGTACTTTAATATTTTCACCAGGTCAAGCTCTTTTAGCAGCAAAAGCTGGTGCTACTTATGTTTCACCATTTGTAGGAAGATTAGATGATATTTCTTCTGATGGAATTAATCTAATTAAAGATATTTTTAGTATATTTAATAACTATTCAGATATTAAAACTGAAATATTAGCCGCTTCACTTAGAAATCCAATGCATATTATTGAATGTGCTAAGGCTGGATGTGATGTTATAACAGCCCCGTTAGATGTTATTAAATCGCTTTTAAAACACCCTCTAACGGATATCGGATTAGAAAAGTTTATAGAAGATACTAAAAAATTTATTTAAAATGAGTAAAATAGGATTAGCATTACAAGGAGGTGGATCACACGGAGCATTTGCCTGGGGAGTTTTAGATAGATTACTTGAGTTAGATGAAAATGAATTATCATTTGACTCAATTTGTGGTACTTCAGCAGGAGCAGTAAATGCGGTTGTTATGACTTGGGGTTTACATATTGGTGGTAGATTGAAGGCAAAAGAATTACTCGAAAAACTTTGGGTAGATATATCAAGAAATGGATTTAAATTAAGTTATCCATTTTTTGAGTATTTCACACAATACGTATCACCATATCAATTTAACCCACTTAATATTAATCCTTTAAGAAATATATTACTAGATATAGTAGACTTTAATGAATTAAAGAAAACAAATGTAAAGTTATTTGTTTGCGCAACAAATGTTAAAACAAATAATGTTAAGATATTTAATGGTAGAAATATAACTATAGATTCAGTAATGGCATCAACAGCATTACCTAGTGTTTTTCAAGCAGTTAAAATAGGTGATGATTATTATTGGGATGGTGGTTATATGGGTAATCCACCACTATCTCCTCTTATTTTAAATTCAAAAGCAACCGACTTAATACTAATTAAATTAAACTCTATTAATATAGACAGAG
>Ga0078894_10004844_pt1 | contig 10333 bp, 6 predicted proteins | sample LauGreSu1BDMLBSD_2_FD_67506 | JGI IMG/M metagenome (GOLD analysis project Ga0078894, IMG submission 67506) | Freshwater lake microbial communities from Lake Michigan, USA - Su13.BD.MLB.SD (version 4) (version 4) | ecosystem: Environmental > Aquatic > Freshwater > Lake | place: Lake Michigan, USA...
ACGCTCTGCATCGAAGCGCGGATGCGGCATGGGCACGGCGTGCACGAGCAACGTACTGCCACCGAACGGTTCGATTTCAAAGCCCAGTTTGGTGAACAGATCCCGGCTCGCCTCAAAGGCATCGGCTTCGTCGGGCCCCAGATGCAACGTCATGGGGAACAGCAGGCGCTGCGACGGTGCCTCGCCGCGCTCGAGTACCCCGAGAAACTGCTCGTACAGCACTCGCTCGTGCGCCGAGTGCTGATCGATCAGCACCACGCCCTCGTCGTGTTCGAACATCAGATACGTGCGGCGCAGCTGCAGCAACGGCGGCACGACAATCGGTGCCGACGATGCGTCAACGGGCGTGGCGTTGGGCGTCGCGCCGGGTGTTGGCGGCGGTGCGGGCGCCGGGTACCCGGCTGGCGACGACGGAGCGCCAGGATCCTCCCACGGCGGCGAGTCGAACGCGGGCGCGGCCGCGGCGGACGCCGCCGCGAGCTCGTCACGGGTGGCGAACAGCCCGTCCAGCGACTTGGTGCTACGCAACGCCGACGGCTCGAGCCCGTGCTGATCCTGCCTCCACGCCGGAGCGCCGGCGGGTGTGTAGCTGCGCCACCCGCCGATCCCGGCCGAAGCATCAAAGAGCCCCAGGGCACGACGCACGGCGGCCTCAATCGCGCGCTCGACCGGCCAGCGATCACGGAAGCGGACCTCAGCCTTCGCAGGGTGCACGTTCACGTCCACATCACCACCGGGGAGGTGGACCTGCAGCACGAGCGACGGCCGCGCGCCGGAGGGCAGCGTGGACTTGTACGCCGCTTCGGCCGCACGCACCAACCCATGATCACGAATGAGCCGCCCGTTCACGATGAGCAGTACGCGCCGTGTGGCCGTTCCGACATCAGCGGGGCGCTCGACCAAACCCGTGACGTGCACCGGCCCCTGTACGTCGTCGACGTCGACGAAGCGTTCCAGTTCGCGCGGGCTCCACAGCGCCGCGAGGCGCGCACGGAGCGTGGTCACGACGGGGAGGTCGAGGGCCACCTTGCCGTCGTGCCGCAGGACGAAGTGGACGTCTCGCCGCAAGGTGGCAATGGCGTGCATCGTCTCGAGGATGCTGCGCCACTCCGAGCGTGCGCTGCGGAGAAACTTCTGCCGGGCGGGCGTATTGTAAAACAGGCGATGCACAGATACGGTGGTGCCGCGTCGGCGTGCCGCCTCGCGGGTGTCCACGAGCAGCCCCCCTTGCACTCGCACGAGTGTGCCCGCGCCGTCCTCGGGCGCTGTTTCGATCTGCAGTTCGGACACCGATGCAATCGCCGGGAGGGCCTCGCCCCGGAAGCCGAAGCTGCTTACGCCAACGAGCTGCTCGGCCGCGGCGATCTTGGACGTTGCGTGTCGGGAGAGAGCGAGCACGGCATCGTCACGATCCATGCCGCAGCCATCGTCAGCGATGCGGATAAGCGCCCGCCCGCCCTCCTCGATCGTGATCTCGACGGTGCGAGCGCCGGCATCGATGGCATTCTCCACGAGCTCCTTCACCGCGGATGACGGACGCTCAACCACTTCGCCGGCGGCGATCTGGTCGGCGACGGCGCTGGGTAGAATGGCGATGCGGGGCATTCCGAAGCTTACCGGATTGGCGCGGCGGTTTCGAGTGGGGCGAGTCGCGACACGGGAATCCACCCGGTGCGACCGTCGGTGTGCTCGACGCGCTGCCATCCCTCCTGGCTGACCGATGCGCGAACCACGTCACCGGTGGATACCCCGCCGGCGGTGTTGGCATCGAAGCCCGGAGCCGCCCGCAGCGTTTCCGGGCGACGCACGACGGCGAGGTCGCCCGCGTCAAGTGCGCGGTGCCCCCACCACGCCGTGCCGCCGGCGGCCAGGGCCGCCGTCGCCAGTACCACACCGACCATCGCGAGTGGCGAGCCGGCCCGTTCGCGGCGCCAGGCCACGAACAGGAGCAGCCAGGCTACACACCAGAGGGCCGCGCCCCCTACAGCCAACGGCACTACCGGCACCATGGGTACTGCGGCCATGCCGCCGCGCGCACCGGAGGGCAGCAACGCGAGTCGTTCCTGCACATCGGCGGCAACCGGATCGAGGCGTGCCGCCCGATGCCACGCCAGCACGGCCGCCACGGTATCGTTGGCCGCCCACGCGGCGTTGCCCCAGTTCACCTGTGCCGTGGCGTTCCGGGGGCACGAGGCGGCGACCGCAGCGAATCGCTGCGCCGCCGCGCCGTAACGGCGCGCACGATACGCCGCGGTGCCTTCGCCCATGAGGAGATCGAGCGGCGTGGCGCCGACACCATTCGTGGCCGACCGCCCCGGGGCGGCGGACGATGTGCATGCCACACCGGCTGGCGCCGAGAACGCATCACCACCCTGGCCCAGCAGCGGACGGGCGCTCATCAGCGACAGGCCAAGCAGCATTACGCCTACGATACCGGTGGCTCGCTGCAGCCGATGCGCCCAGAGACGAGTGCGACCATGCGGCACCGCCTCGGCGTCCACGCGATCGTAAATCGTCCGCGCGCGCACCTCGGTGACATGGTCGGCCGATGCTGCATCGGCCCCGCCAAATCCCTGTGCCGCCAGTGCATCGAGCACCAGCAGGACCTCGCGCGTGGTCGCGCGCGTGACACCACGACGGCGCAACACTCGCTCGACGGTGTCCGATGCGAGAAGATCGGTCGCCGACACATGCAGCCGTTGGGCGAGCTGCTCGAGCAGCCCGCGGCGGACCCACCGTGCCCTGGCCGCCGGCGAGTCGTCATCGGGGGCGGATCGGTGCGGCGGCACGGCCGCCGTCGTACCGACACCCGTGTGACGTCGATGACGGCGCAGGCGCACCACGATTGCCGGCCACGGTGCCAACAGCAGCAGGAGCAGCGCGCCCATACGGATCGTCATCGGTAGATCGCCGAGCATGCGCACCGTCTCAAACTGCCAGGGGCGCAGCGGCAGCACCGCGTAGTCTTCGAGTTCCGTCGTGGCGAGGAGATGGCCATCGGCCACCCGCACGTCGGCCGGCGTGGTCTCCGCGACCTCATACTCGGCACGATACGGATTGAAGTAACTGTATCGCACGACCGGCAGCGTGACGGCCCCCGGCTGCGACGGCGTCAGCAGGAAATCGAATTCCCGAGCGCCGCGCACGAGGCGGCCACTGGTGTCGACCTGTACCCGCTCGCTTCCGGGGACGACCGTCGCCCACGACAGCTCCACGGTGGGGCGTGGCAGCAGCTTCACGTTGCCGGTGCCTTCGATGCGCACCGTGAGCACGAGGGGATCACCCACGCGCGCCGTGGAGGCATCGAATCGTGCACTCGCTCGCAGCACTCCCACCGCGCCCGTGAAGTCAACCGGCCGGCCGGCAAGAGGCAGCGATTTGACCACCAATAGCGCGCTCTCGGCCCGTACGATAGAGCGCTCTTCGCGGCTGAAGTAGCTGGCTGACTGCGGGAGTGTGTAGCTGAGCTGTGGCGACGGCACCGTACGGGCTCCCGGAGCCACGGCGAAGAGCGCCCGCTGAAACACGTGTGCTTCGTAGGAACTCCCTGCCCCGTACACGCGCGGCGGGACGCGACTCGGCGCGCCAAGCTCGTAGGCAAGCAGTCCACGCAGCTCCGGTGGCAGGAACTCTGGGTTGCGTCGCAGTCGACTGCGGGCCTGATCGCTGAGCATCACCGCCACTTGGTAGGTGGCCTGCTGCCCCACATAGACCGATTCGGGAAACACGGCGGCATGAAAGTCGATCGGCGTGCCGGCGACGCGCCGTATCCGCTCGAGGATCGCCGTGGGGGACGGCTGTGTAAGAGCCGGCCGCGGCGCCAGCATCGGGAGCAGGAGCACCAGGGCGCACAGGAAAGGGCGAGTGAGCACCGTCACCAGTCCTTCCCTCCGGGCGGTGTTCTCCCCACCCGCTGCTTCCGCCCCTGCACGTCCTTCTCCTCGCGCGCCGCGCTGTTGAGCAGCGCCTCGGCCTGACGCTGATCGAGGCCCCCCGGCGATTGCGGCTGGCTTTGCTGATCGCTGTTCCGGCTGTTGCCGCCACCCCCGCCGCCGCCACTCTGCGGCGGCGGCTGGCGAAGCGCGAGTTCGTAGTTCCACTTGGCGTCGGCATGGCCAGGCCGCTCGCGCAGGAACGCACGATACGCGTCCCGCGCCGCCGCGAGTTGGACGTCGGCGTCTGGGTTCTGCGGGGTGCGTCCCATGCGCAGCGCGGCGAGACCGGCGTTGAAGCGAGCCCGCGCACGCACCTCTCCGTCGCTGTTGCGCCGCACCGCCTCCAACAGCGTCGTGGCCTCTTTCAGCGAGTCGGCACCCAGCACGGCAGAGCCGAGGTTGTACAGCGTGCGCGCAGATGTGTCGCCGCCGGCGACAAGTGCGCGGTAGGCGGCCACCGCATCTGCCACCTTCCCCTGTTTGAATAGTGCGGCCGGATCGGGCCCCTGCGCGCAGCCCCCGAACACTGACGGTACAATGGCGAGCAGCAGCACCGCGACCGCCGACGAATCCTGCGGCGTCCGCAAGGTGCCGTGGATCGCGCGCGGACGCACCAGACGCCACGAGTCGTACGCGAGCAGCAGCAGCGCGGGCACCAGCAGCCACAAGAAACGCGGGACGTGATCCTCGCGGGTATCCACCTGACGTCGTGCCGTACGTAGCGAACGTAGCGCCCCGCGGACGCGCGATGCCTTATCGGAGGCCTCGGCGGGTATGAACGTGCCATTCGCCGCCCTTGCCGCCTTGTCGAGCAGCGTTGGCGAATACTTCGTGATCACCACGTTGCCTTCGTCGTCGGTCTTGGGCGAGGTCACCGATCCGTCTCGCAGGGGGATCGTGCTTCCCCGGGTGGTACCGAACCCCACCGTAACCACGCTCACGCCCTTGGCGCCGGCTTCACGGGCTGCTGCGTCCACATCCGCGACGGCATCGAAGGACTCACCGTCACTCATGAGCACCAGCGCGCGATCAGCGCTCCCGTCGCTGGCCAGCAGTAGTTCGGTGCCCTGTCGCACGGCCGTGGAGATCGCACTGCCCGCCTGTCCCACCACACTTGGATCGAGGTTGTCGAGAAAGAGCTCGAGCGCGCCATCGTCGGCGGTGAGGGGCGTGAGGATGTAGCTACGGCCAGCGAACGCGATCAGCGCCACTCGGTCCGCCTGTGACATGGCCCGCAGCCGACGCACCTCCTGCTTCATGCGTTCGAGCCGGTTGGGCTTCTCATCCGGGGCCATCATCGACAGGGACGCGTCGAGTGCGATGGCCATGTCGATGCCGCGTGACGCCATGGGGCCACGCGCGAGCCCCCACCGCGGCCCGGCCATCGCAAGCCCTACCAGCGCAGCGACCGCCACCAACCGCCAGGTTCGGCGGCGATCGGCCTCACTGGACCCGCTCACCAGCCGCGGCAGGGTAGACGCATCGGCGTACGCGCCAAGACGGCGCCCCCGCTGCACCGCGTGCTGCCGGCGAAGCCACCAGACGCCGAACGGCAGCAGCACGGCCGCCACCAACCAGAGCGGCGCGTCGAACAGCACCGGGGGCAGATTGCTCCCCAGCGGGATGGCGAGCGGTGCCAGCGGATTCACGAGCGCCTCACGGCAGCAGGCCGCGACGTGCGCGGAGCCAGAGTTCCCCCAGCAGTGCAAGCATTCCGACGACTAACGGCCAGCGGAATCGCTCGGTGTACCGGATGAACGCCTTGGCCTCCACGGCGGAACGCTCGAGGCGATCAATCTGCTCGTAGATCGATTGCAACGCCGCCGCGTCCTTGGCGCGGAAGTAGCGCCCGCCCGTGGTGCTGGCAATCTCGGTGAGTAGCGGCTCGTCGATCTTGACTGGTCGATTCTCGTAGCGCAGCCCGAACAGACCGCGTCCGACCGGGACCGGCGCCATCCCCTCCGTCCCCACGCCGATCGTGTAGATGCGGATGCCGAAGGCCCCGGCCGCCTGTGCCGCCGTGCGAGGATCGATCGCACCGCGGTTGTTCTCACCGTCGGTGAGCAGCACCATCACGCGCGAGCGCCCTGGCGAGTTGCGCAGACGATTCGCGGCGGTGGCGATCGCCGTCCCAATGGCCGTGCCGTCCTCCAGCTGACCGACCTGCAGGTTGTCGATGGCCGCGATCACGACGGGATAGTCCGTGGTGAGCGGCACCTGTGTGAGCGCTTCGCCAGAGAACGCCACGAGCCCCACGCGATCGGTGGTACGCCCCAGGACGAACCGTTTGAGCTTTTCACGCGCCACTTCCATGCGGTTCTGCGGCTGGAAGTCCTCGGCCAGCATGGAACTTGAAATGTCGATCGTGAGCGCGATGTCGATGCCCTCGCTGTTCACCCGTTCGGCGCGCGCGCCGGAGCGCGGCTGTGCGATGGCGACCACCAGTCCGGCGAACGCCGTGGCCCGCAACCACGGGACCCATCGCACCCAGGCCAGTGCCGGACGAGGCCCACGAATCAGGACATCAGTCCGCGAGAAGGGAAGAGATTCGCGCTGGGCCGCCCGACGTTGATTCCACCAGAGCCAGAGCGGAACGAGCGGCAGCACGAGCAATGCCTCGGGGTGCGCAACGTTGAAGCCGAAGAGCGTGCCCGTTCCGGCGCGCTCCGCCCACCAAGTGAGCAGTCCCAGCGAGTCGGCGTTCACGAGGCGCCCGCGCCCGAACGCGGTCCACGTGGCGCGCGGGACGCCCTCCGCGCGCGTTCTTCGGCATCCTGCTGCTCTCTGGCCGCGGCGGCTGCCGCCGCCTGGCGCGCCGCCTCCTCTGCGGCGAGCCGCGCCCGCTCACGCTGCTCGATCTCCTCGACGATGCCGCGCGCCGCCGCCGCGAGTTCACGCGCACGCGATGGCGAGACCGGGCGTGCGGCGAACTTGATGCCGTCCACATCGGCGAGCAGCGACGCCACTCGGCCATGCGGGATCCGCGCATCGTTCGCGAGCACCTCGATGATTTCATCACTCGTGAGCGACCGTAGCGCACCGGATACTCGCTGTACCAGATACAGCCGCATCACGTCGAGCGCGATCGCGACGTACCGCCCGGCCTCGCCGGCATCTGCGAGACCGACCCGATCGAGACGATCGAACTCATGCACGGCGTGTTCATACGCATCGAGGCCGGGAGCGCGCGCCGCCAACGTGCGGGCCCGCACCCGCTGCCGCCACAGCCGCCAGAGCATCCCGATGGCCACCAGCACCAGCAGCGCGGGCCACCACCGCTGCCACCACGGGACCATGCGCTCGAAGAGATCGCGTGCGGGCTTGGGCACATGCTGGGTACTGTCGCCAGGAAGTACACTGCGCACGAACACCTTCGCGTCGCCGAGCGGTACGCGCAGGGTGGTCTGTCCGTACCGAACCACGGCATCGGGCATCCCGAGCGGCAGGCTACCCACGTCCCACGCGGTGAGCGTGTATTCGACGCGCTCGCGCCGAGCCCCCAGCTTGGTGCCTTCATCGATCACCGTGACCGGTTCGCGCATGACCACGACCGCGGCGGTGTCCTGTATAGCCGGCCACTCCACCCGTGCATTGGCTGGCACCACCACGGTGACCACATAGGTGAACGAGTCACCCACCTCCACCGTATCGGGACGCACGAGCGCCCCGGCCTTCACCTTTGCCCCGTTGGCGGTGAGCATGCCGCTGGCCCCGCCGGTGCGCGACGACGCGGGAGGCTGCCTCATCGCCCAGGGACGTTGCGCTGCTGCACCGTGAGTGCGGCATCCCCCAGTGATCCGCGCGGACCCGTCCGTACGGCACCGTGCGGGCGGCGCGAGCGCGTGCGGAAGAACGCCAACAGGGCATCCACATAGCCGTGCTCCGTGTGCACGATGATCTCGTCGAGCCCAAGCCGCCCGAACAGCTTTCGCCGCGCATCATCGTCCGCCGCGACCTGCTGCGCGAAGGCCGCGCGCACCTCCGGGTGCGACGTGTCCACTTCGACCACGTGCCCAGTCTCGGGATCTTCGAGCCGTGCCGGCCCCACGTTGGGGAGCAGGCGCTCTGCCGGATCCTCCAACGTCACGGCGATCACGTCGTGGCGTTGCGCGAGCCGCGCGAGCGGCTTCTCCACGTCGGTGGCCACAAAGTCGCTGGCGAGGAACACGACCGAACGATGTGGCAGCAGGCGCATCAGGCGATCAACCGCCACACCAAACGCTGTGCCATTCCCCTTGGGCTGCACGGTCAGCAGGTCACGAATGAGCCGCAGCGCATGCTTCCGCCCCTTGCGAGCCGGCAGCGCATGTTCGACCTGATCGCTGAAGAGCATGAGCCCCACCCGATCGTTGTTGCGCGCCGCCGCGAGCGACAGCACACCGGCGAGTTCGATCGCCACATCGTGTTTGAACCGCGCGCGCGTCCCGAAGCGCGACGACCCCGAGAGGTCGAGGGCCAGCATGATCGTGAGCTCGCGTTCCTCCACATAGCGCTTCACGAACGGCTTCCCCATGCGCGCCGACACGTTCCAGTCGATCGAACGCACCTCGTCGCCGGGTTGATACTCACGCACCTCAGCGAACTCCATCCCCTGTCCCTTGAAAAGGGAGCGGTACTCGCCGGCAAAGCGGGAGTCTACGAGGCGGCGCGTGCGTAGCTCGATGCGACGCACCTGCCGCAGCACCTCCGCCGGTGCGATCGCCATCACGCTCATACCCGCGGGGACGCCGTGTGCATTAGGGCGCGTCGACCACCGCGAGCAGTCGGGCAACGATCGTATCGCTCGTCACGCCTTCGGCATCGGCCTCGAATGACGTGAGCACGCGATGCCGAAGCACGTCGGGGGCGATGCTCTTCACGTCATCGGGCGTCACGAACGCGCGGCCGCGGAGGAAGGCATGCGCACGCGCAGCCTGGCCGAGCGCGATGGTGGCTCGCGGCGAGGCGCCGAATTCGATGAGCGGACGCAGGTCTGCGGCCCCCACCTCCTCGGGATGACGGGTCGCGTGCACGAGGTCGACGATGTAATCGACGATGCGCTCGTCCATGTAGAGCGCGGCGATCCGCCGTCTGGCGTCGAGCAGGTCCTCGGGAGTCGCGACAGGCACGATGGTGGTCTGGTCGCCGCCCGCCATGCGGCGGAGGATTTCCTTTTCCTCGGCGCGCGTAGGGTACCCCACGCGCAGCTTCATCATGAACCGGTCCACCTGCGCTTCGGGGAGCGGATAGGTGCCTTCCTGTTCGATCGGATTTTGCGTGGCGAGTACCAGGAATGGTTCAGCGAGGCGGTAGGTGGTCCCACCGATCGTGACCTGCTTTTCCTGCATCGCCTCGAGCAGTGCCGCCTGCACCTTGGCCGGGGCACGATTGATTTCGTCGGCGAGGATGATGTTGGCGAAGATCGGCCCGTGCTTCACGCGAAACTCGCCGGTGGGCTGGTCGAAGATCTGCGTCCCCACCACGTCGGCGGGGAGCAGATCGGGCGTGAACTGGATGCGCTGAAAGGAGGTGCGCACGGTTTCCGCGAGTGTGCGGACGGTAAGCGTCTTCGCGAGTCCCGGCACGCCTTCGAGCAACACGTGCCCGCCGGTGAGGAGGCTGATCAGCAGTCGCTCGACCATGTACTCCTGTCCAACGATGCGTCGCGCGACCTCGCGCAGAACGCCCTGCACCAGAGCCGCATCCTGCGACGTGGCGACACTCGTGGTCACGTAAGCGTGCTCCTGTCCGTAAAGAATGCGTGCGGCACCGGAAATCCGGCCGCAGGAATCTCGCACCATTGCCGCTGATGCGTACCCACGACGGTGCCGTTGGCTCCATGGGGGCCGGCCGCCCCGCCGCGCGCCGCCGGGCTCACCGGGGGGTTACTCGAGGCCGATGAGGGCGTCGAGCACGGTGCGTTCCGCCGGCGTGAGCGCGCGCGCTTCTCCCGATTCGAGCTGGCCCAGCCGCACCGGTCCGAAGCTGGTACGCACGAGTCGCTCGACCTCGAGCCCGAGGGCGTCGCAGATGCGCCGGACTTCGTGGGTCTTGCCTTCGGTGATGGTGATCTCGAAGGCCCAGCGACGATTGCCGAGCGGATGCGCCTGCACATCGCGCGGCACTACGATCCCGTCCTCGAGCTCCACGCCATTCCGCGCCTCGCGCACGGCGGCCGCGGCATCGCCCCGCACGGTGGCGGCATACGTGCGCTCGATCTCACGGCTTGGGTGTGTGAGCGCGTGGGCGGCGGCGCCGTCAGTGGTGAGCAGCAGGACCCCTTCGGTCATGAAGTCGAGGCGCCCCACGTAGACGAGCCCCGGCACATCGTCGACGAGGTCGAAGACGGTGGTGCGCAGCTGCGGATCCCGACGCGTAGTCATGACCGCGGCCGGCTTGTGCAGCACGATCCAGCGGTG
>Ga0078894_10004846_pt1 | contig 10331 bp, 12 predicted proteins | sample LauGreSu1BDMLBSD_2_FD_67506 | JGI IMG/M metagenome (GOLD analysis project Ga0078894, IMG submission 67506) | Freshwater lake microbial communities from Lake Michigan, USA - Su13.BD.MLB.SD (version 4) (version 4) | ecosystem: Environmental > Aquatic > Freshwater > Lake | place: Lake Michigan...
ACATTCTCTTCAACAAGAATAGTAGCAACACGAGCGGTAAACTCAGTAATATCCGTTCGCTCAACGTGAAATCCTTGACATCGTGAATGTAAAGCAGGGATAATGCGATTAGGGTAGTTACAGGTGAGGATGAAACGAGCAGTTGAATGGTACTCCTCCATGACCCCACGTAACGCTGCCTGAGCGTTCGGACTAAGATAATCAGCTTCATCTAATAGCACCACCTTAAAAGGTCCAAATGGAATCATCTGGACGAAGTTTGTAATTTTGTCTCTAACATCTTCCACAGAGTTAGTACGACTTGCGTTAATTTCTAGTATGTCATATTCTTCGATACCAATTTCATTGATAAGGATTCTTGCCAGCGTAGTCTTACCAATGCCAGCACTACCGCTGAGCAATAGATGAGGCAAGCTCTTATCTTTGATCCAAGTTTCGACTTGCTTTCTTTGATGACCGTCTCTAAACACATACCCATCTATGCTTTTAGGACGATACTTTTCTACCCACAGTTCTTTCATTGTTTTAATCCCTTGTTAATTTCGGCAGCAATTACTCGCTGTCGAAGCTCACTGGTTGAAAAGTTATGTTCACGTTTGTTAAAGTAAAATTCAATACTGCGAGCTGTACATTCGTATCTGCCTGTAAAATCTTCATGCTCGTACTCTTGTCCTAATATTCTAACATCAATAGGGTAAGAAAGCAAGATGTTTATAAGATCTTGTTCAGTTTCGTATACCAAAATTTCGTCAACATACTTACAGGCCTTAAGTTGTTCATAGCGTTCAAAAACACTTTGAACAGGCTTATTTTTAATCCCAGGACGATCAATAGTTGGATCTGTTTGTAGACCCACAATCAAATAATCACATTGAGTTCTCGCTTCTTTGAGCATCATGATATGACCTGCGTGGAACAGATCAAAAGTTGAACATGTAAAACCTTTTTTCATTCAGATACCATATTGATTAATTTTCTAGCACGATAAAATCTATCACCAGATGTTTTCTCTCCTAGTATTATTATAACATACTTTTTATTGTTTTTCTCCACCATGAGTGCCAAACAGCGACCTGCTGGATCCGTATACCCGGTTTTACTCAAAGTAATGTTATCAAAAATCTTTAAAAGTTGATTGTTAGTATTGCCCACTGACATATAAGTGATTTTTCTTTTATTTTTAATTTCAACTTTGAAAAATTTAGATGCCGATGTATTGCTGATTTCTGGATGCTCGTATGCCTTTGTTACCAAAATAGTAAGGTCTTTAGCAGTACTTAAGTTGTTGCGACCTAGGCCGCTGGGGTCTTCAAAATATGTGTCGTTCATCCCTAGCGTTTTAGCTTTGGCATTCATGAAAGCAATAAACAGATCCCTTCCGCCTGGGAACGATGCTGCTAATGCTTCTGCTGCTTGGTTATCACTTTTAATTAATAGAGATTCTAGGAGATCGGATCTTTTTACTCGGTTGCTCCTCCATATGCCGCCTTTGTATTCAACTTCCTCTTTCATAGGTATTGTTGACTCTACAATAACTAGAGCAGTCATAAGTTTGGTAAGAGAAGCAATAGGTCGTACTTTATCTTCTAAATTAGATGATATTGTTTCTTTTTTAGAGATATCTAGTACTAAGTGAGAAGGCCCATTAATCGCATGGGCCTTTGCTATCATTAATACTGATATTGCTATCAGTAGTAATCGATTCATTTAACAAATGGTGCTAGATTCGGAGGAACCCATCCTAGTGGTTTAAGTACTTTGCCATCTTCACGTTTACGAACTTTGCCAGTTTCTTTATCGATCTTAGCAAGGTTCGTGCTCATAACTTCTTTCCAACCACCTTCGCCGTCATATCCACCAGAATGGATAGCACCGACAGTGACTACAATAAAATCTAGCAAAGCGTCGAGGGTTTCTAATTTATCATTGTTATCAATGGCTACTTTAAGTTCTTTCCACTCTTCTTCCATTAGTTTAACATACAGATTAAATTGCTCTTGATTAAACTGATCTACAGTTTGATCGCAAGCTCGCATAAATTTTTCTTGATCACGGAACGGATTGGTCATTATGTTTCCTTGAGAATTTTTAATATTGTTTTTTGTTCTTGTTCTTTAAGCCAGCGGTCTTCTATTTCTCCAAAACTAGGAGCATCCGCTAACGCATCGTCAACTATTTTTTTAATAAGATACAGATCTTTTTTACATTCAAACGCAGTAAACCCATCATTATAAGCACTGGAACACTCTCTTGACAGAGAGTGTAGCTGATTAGCAATATCAGCAGCGTCCCAGTTTTTTCTAAAGCCCATTAGGAATTTACTAGAGGAATAAAAAGATCGTCGGGGGTTGGTGGTTCATCAGAAACGGCAAGCATAGCATTGAGATCAACTTTACGTATGGTTTTAACTCCGTTGCCGTCATCAATGTCCATCCCTCGAGTCCAGCGGCCGTGTTCAATTAGAACCCATTGGCCTACTTTTACATCTTGTTGTTCTGGGCCAATGGAGTACACTTTGCCCCATCGAGCTTTAATTCCGTGTACTTTTCCATCGTCGGATTTTAAAATAATACCAGAACTAGTTTTATGTTCTCCAAAATCCATGTCAACAACAATGACATTATCTTGGATAGCTCTGATTTTTACTTTTTTCGGATCGTAAGCTGCCATTTTATTCCTGTGCTTTCTTTTCTGCTTTTACACTCTTAGGATTTTTTTCGTAATAGTCTGATACGATGTCTTCACGTTTGCGAACAATTTTACCACCCGGGCCTAGTTCATCGCCTCGGGCATTAACCCTTGCGTTGCCCACAGCGGGTGTTAGTTCGTTGAGCAAAGCTAATTTTTCCATATCAATTTCTTTACCCTGCATAGTTCTATAAGATTTTCCCATTTTTATTCTCCTTTAAAGAAGTCGGTTATAGGTAGTTTATATTTAACACTGTCTATCTTATGTATGCCTATAAGATACAGACAATAGCTAGAAACGGAACTGCCTCTGCCTACTCCCCATACTATTTTGTTAGTTCTCAACGTATCTACAAGATATTTCATCACTTTGAGTATATCTAACATGTTATGCTTTTTATATAGCTCTAACTCTTCCATTAATCGATCATAGTTTTCTTTTGGACATTGATCGACTAAAAATTCTTCTATGTCCATGTCTCGATATTCTTTAGGTATAAACCATTTTCGTTCTTTTGGTTCTTCCGTAAGGGGAAAAGGATAAGGAAGTTTTTCTTCTCTTATCCTTTCAAGATAGTTTTCGATATTTGGATTGTTTTTATCTACAAGGCAGTGTTCCAAAATTTCTGGACCAAATTTTAGTATACCCTGTAATAAGTTTTCGTCTGTATTAGTCGACATTAATAAATTGACCCAAATCCTCATTAGTTACATTATTATTAGAAAGTGCTTTAGCTTGTCGCTTACGCAGTTCGTCTCTATATATTGTAACAAATGTTGACAGTTGTGTCAATAGTTCTTGGCTTCCTATTCGGGACGCTTGGTAATATTTTCTAGTCAGTTCTTGTAATTTAGACTCTACTTCGGAATCCTTTAGCCGAGATAGATCGCCTTCAAGAGGGTGAAACATTATGCAAATTGTCCTAGATAGTTAAGGAACACTATTCTACCCAAAGCTCCGGGATCTTGACTTTTTGCTCTGGTTATAATTTCAATCAAAATTGGATTGGCAGTGTTAGAAACTGTTAACGAAGTTGGAAAGTTGCTGCTCTTTTTAATAGGATACGCACCGTCAGTAAAAAAATCCACGTTATAAGTTCCGCCATCGGATAACAATTCAATGATCACCTTGTTAACGTTATCAGTTGAAAACCCTTCAAATTCAAACGTCACATCATCGTTTAATCTATACACTTGATAATCAGCATTACCAAAATTAATATCGATTCTGTTGCTGACACCTGAGCCAGTTCCGTAATTATTCAGGCTGTTTTGATTTTGTTTGAACACAGCATTTGAAAGAAATTTGTTATTATAGCTGTTATCAATATCTGTTCTTGCTGTGTAGTTCAGCAATTCTTCTACTTCTGTTTTGGCAACATTCAACGCAGTCTTAATATAGGTAAAATTATCTCTAAATCCTTGCGTGTCGTTGTCAACTCCGGCCACAGGATACTCGTTATCAATGGCTCCTGCGTTTATATTACTAAGTCTTGGCATATTTTATCTCCACCGTAACGGTATTTATTGTCTAAATTTCTCTGCTTTAAAACTCGGAAATGCGAGATATTTATCTTCGATTTCGCCGTCTAACGCATCAATGATATATCGATCCACTTCAAAGTCTAATACTTTAAAATCGAATCCACTGTTCTTTATATTTAAAATGATATCGTCTGCTTGTCCAGGTTTAGCAAAGCACAATGGCATAGCACTAACAAAGCCCGGTTCAGCAAACTGATCTTCTTGAATACTTCTCATCCACAAAGGCAAATATGATCTATCTCTTACCCCTGTTCCTTTTATTTGCTTACGCATGTTCTTGATAGAATTTGGAAAAATTCGTTGATAGTCCCGGTCACTGGCCAGAGGTATATTGCTACTAACATTTATTTTGTCGTTGTTTATCAAGAACGGACTGTTTATGTTATCAGAAAGATTTATAACATTTGAAATACTCTTTCCTTGTTTCACTAAAGGATCTACAATTTCTACGTAAACAATTTCGTAAATAACATTTTGAGTTGTTTGATCTTTGGCCACGGCTTTTTTTACGTTGCCAAAATTCAATCGTTTAAAATAGTGATTCCTACTCATTGCTTGGACAAACGTTTCAGCATCATTGCTTTCAACACCCGCAAACATTAACATTTTGATTTCGTCTTGTACTCCAAACGCAGGATCACCGTATCGATAAATTTTTTCAGGAACAAAGATTGAAAAATCTGAAATAAAATTATTCCAAACTTCTCTTTTAGATTTTTTCTGATATGCTTTGAAATATAGGTTACTGTAAACTATGTCGGCTTGAGTTTCGACTGTGATCTGAAAAGTTTTAGCACTCTCGGTATAGTTAAGTATGTCTCTTGCTTCGACAACAAAAGTATAGACTCTGTCAAACGATGTTAGGTTACTATCATAGGTTGTGGTTGTATAATCTTTGGCAGAACTACCATCCCAATTATAGAATCTTGTTATACCGGTAGTAGTCTCAGTTCCTATCTGATTTACCTTACCGTAGATTTCGCCAGACGGTAGTAAATTCAATCCTGGGGGTAGCTCACCTGATCTTAAATTGTAAAACACATTGCCGCCGTTGATTTTTGATTCGGCTTCTACAAACAGCATACTGTTTTTGTTAGGGCTTATAGTTCCAACATCTCTATCAGATATCCAAACAATACCGCTTTCTATCTCTCCTAGAACTCTAAGATTAAACGTTCTAGAAGATGAAGCAGATACTCCGTTATCGTAGGTATTGACAGCACTAACTGTAAATTTATAATCTTTTGTTATTCTTGGTTGATAAGGAAGATTTCCTACTAGCTCGCCTGTTATTGTATCTAGGTCTAGGCCTGGGGGTAAAATACTATCGTTGCCAAAAATAATTTCAGCAGCTTCTACAACTCTTTCACCTAGACTAGGATCGAAAGTGATTCCATATCTTGATGAGTATCCTTCAATTTTTTCTACATTGGTAATAGTATAAGTTCCTAGGCTACTATCTAAGAAATTATAAACATTAGCCACAGCAAATTTTTGATTTTTTCTTGGTAGCCCTGTATTACCTTTAGGGTCGGGTACCATATCGACTTCAATGTAATCTGCTTCGTCTCTGAATATTCTAACAGTCTTGCCACTGAATTCTGGATTAATTGTTTCAAATCTATATGAAATATAACCGGGCATAGACGGCGGATTAAACACATCTAAGTATACTGTTACATAATTATTAGCACGTCTTATTCCAAGATCTGGATCAGTAATCCAAATTGGTTTTCTTACGTAGGTATTATCAGCACGGAATATTCCTGTGCCTACCTGCATGATTGTGTTATCGGATCTTAAAAAATCTTCGCTGACGACATATATTTGAAATGATCTACGGTCTTCAAACAATCCGTCTGTAGCGACTACAGTAAATTGGTAGTATCTGGTTAGTCTTCTCGGAAAGCCAGTTTCGTCAAAGTAATCGAATGTTCTGTCGTCGAATGTAAAACTATCATAACCGTTGATAGGTTTAGTTCCTAGATCGTATGGTTCAGAATCAAAGAGATTTAAATCATAATTTCCGCTGTAAATTTTATATTCCAACGCAAATATAGGATCAGTAAAGCCTGAGATTCTACCTGTTCTAGACAGTGTTAGACCTGGAGGCAGTTCACCACCGTTGTACGGAATATAATATTCAACAGTATCACCGGCAGGCATATCCGGATCCATGGCCATTAATTGGAAATCTACTTTGTCGTTGTCTAAAACAAAGAACGTTGAGTTTGGCCCAACAGGCAATAGTCCTTCAGTAGTTACCCATCGAGGTTCGTCATAGCCGTCGACCGCAATGCTAAAAGTTCGGTCTTTCTTTTCTACCCCGTCAAAGGCTCTGATAACGAATCGACTAGATGTAGGTTTTGAAACTTCAAAAGGAGTACCGATGATTTTATTTGATTCTAGTCTAAGACCTTTTGGTAATGTACCGGCCTGTAAAGAAAAGGTCACTGGACCTTGGGTAGACGAGGCAAGTAAAATTATTTCTTGCCTGTCTCTTTCATTTATACTTCCTAGAGATCCAGGAGGCGTTATCCAAGAAAGTGACATTCATGATTCCTTAGAATGTAGCTAAAATTACAGCTTGTCTTACCCAAATATCGCTAGTTCCATCCCACGCTGCTATACAGAAATATACATAATTGCTGTTAGCAAATACCATACCTGGTCGGTCGCCGTTCAAACCTTTCGATGTGGCCGGAGCAGAATCTCTAAACGTTACTCCCGGAGTAGTTGAAGATGGATTAAAGAATCTTACAGTTTGTCCTAAAAGATTTTCAGAAGGTGTAAATGTGCCTGTGGCAGTTACTGTACTTCCAACAACGCTTTGAACTTGTAATTCTGAAGTACCATTTAGATAAAATTTAGCACCGTTTTTAATACCAGAACCATCAGTGACGGTAAAATTAGTTGTAGGAGAACCTTCTATAAGATCAGCACTAAGAGTTGTTCTAACTTCTACGTTGTGATTTACACCACCCCAAGCAGATAGTTTGTCATTTTCAAATCTTATATGTCTGTCACTGATGTTTAACCCGCTGCTTAAATGAGCAGTGGTGAATCTAAATTCTCTAGTACCAAGTCTAAAAGCAGAATCAACTACGGGAGTAACTTCTATAACTGTACCATCTGTGTTGATAACATTACCTATAGCATCAACTAATCTTGTTGAATTATCACCGTACACAGAACCAGTAAGATCGCCTATTATATCAGCAGGAATAACAGGTATATCGCCCAATCTAGTATCAAAAAGAACAACACCATCACCGTTAGCAACGGCTCCAATAAATGTTCCTGTTACAACACCAGCAACGTTTCCGCTGACATCACCTAGTACATTACCAATAACGTTTCCGGTATGTGTTCCTGTTGTGTTGCCTGTGACATTGGCATATACTGGACCAACGATCCTTCCGGATGTAGCATCTACTAATAATGTTGAGTTATCAGCAAAAACCGAACCTGTTATATCGCCTGTATGATAACCCACTGTACTAGCATTAACAGTAGTAGCTTCGACGCTGTTAGCATGTACAGTATTCCATTTCTTTAAACTTGTACCCAGGTCATATGTGTTATCGGCATTTGGTACGATATTAGAAACAATTTCAGCTTTGAATTCAACATCATCAGCATCGTCATTTCCTAAAGTGATAGTACCGTCGGCTGTAATATTTCCTGTAGCGTGTATGTTACCATCAACATCAATATCGCCTGTAATATCGATATTTCCTGTACCTGTTATTTCATATCCGTTAAGGACAATATCGTCGATGATAGTTCCACCGCTGGCCAACAATTTTCCGCCAACTATAGCGCCATCGCCTATATAGATCGATTTTTCATCCGTGTCGTACACTAATTCGCCATTAAGCGGTGTGTACGTTAATCTCTCAACTGTGGTTCCTCTTTTTAATCTTAGAGCCATTTATAATTCTCCGTTAAAACGTTCCGAGATCTATTTCTAGATCACTTGGGGATAGTATTGTTCCCATATCATAATCTCCGTTAGATATGAGAAATTGTATAGCATTATTGAAAACATTAGTAAATGTTCCAAAATCAATCGAATATACAGCAGTAACGGTTTCGAATCCGTTATAGTTCCATAAATCCCCGTCAAAATTATTAGCAGTAATATTTCCGTTGATGTTTATATTACCTGTGCCAATAATATCAAAAGTGTTTAAATCAAGATCCTGTGATAAAATATTACCTACAGGATCAGTGTTAATTGTGATAGTTTTGCCAGTGACTGACAGCGTGGTGTTTAGACCGCCTACAAATGTTAGTGTTGTGTCGGCAGTATCTGCTCCTATCAACGCACTAACTTCCGGCACAGCGATTTTTGTAAACACATTTTGTAAAGGACTAGAAATTGTAATATCGTTGGCATTTTCAGTGATAGCAATATTAGCAGATCCTTTGATAGATCTAAATTCCAACCTATCAGCACCGGATTCTGGTTCTATAGTTTCAACACCAGTTGAGTTTGATTTTCTTTTATAAACTGCCGCACCGTCTCCTAGACTTCTTCCAGCTAGGACTAATTCGCTGTTCAGGGATAATAAGCTATTATTAACCTTTTGAAACGCCGTGCGTAGATCGTCTCCGAGCCCGTCGTTGACTAAATTTCCTATGTTTACTATTTCTATGGCCATAATTTTATTTCTACCTAATATTTATCCATGCTGTTCTAATACCCTATCTAGGATAGCTTTACAATCTACCCACAGCAACTTCGATAATACCTATATAATCGCTGTCATAGTTTTGTAATGCTTTACCGATTATTGTTCCTGGATTAGCGATTTCACCTACGGATATAGCAACACCAGGTACTGAACTAGCAATCATTAGGTCTCCCTTCTGTACTTTTCCAACTACTTTACACGGTACACGTCCCTGTAATGCTACGCATGATCGAGTACCTTCAAGTCCGCTATTCATAGTATACGCAGGGTTAGTTGTAACTACACCAGCAACTCTAGTAGTTCCTTGTTTGGATGAAGCTCTAACTTCTGCGTCCCCACCGAATTCTAGCACAGTTCCGGGCTCATAATCTTTATCTGAACTATACCATTCAGCTAAGTCTGCCCAAGTAGCTTGGAAAGTGGCCCCGGAAGCTAATTGCCAAGCTCCTTGTATAGTTCCAGCACTGCCACCAGTTCCTGCCTTTAAAATACCAGCTGAAAGATTAATCGTTCCGCCAGCACCGCTAGCATCGTAAAATCTATGTTCTTGAGCATAGTAATCAGTGTGCTTATTAACAACACTGTTACCTTCAACTAATACAATACCTTGACCTCCATTACCGTTTCGTAGGATAGTTTTGTAAGCATTATCTGCCCCAGATTCAAGACCACGTTGTAGTACAGTAGCAGTGGTACTGTTAATAGTCATCCTAATTCCCTTAGGATTAGAAATACTAGCAGTGTCAGTGATAAGTGTTATGTCACCGTTGGCTATCAACGTATTCACAGTGACTTGATTAGCAGCAAAGTTACCCGAAGCATCTCTTCGAACTAATTCATTACCGCTGTTTGCTGAACCGTATGCTATCGAAGTAAAGCTGACATCTTCTGGATCGTTGCTGAGATCAACTCTAGCTAATATACCTTCTAATGGGACATCAAATTTAGAAAGACCGTAGCCGTCTCTAATTACAGTTCTGGCATCAATTGGAACAGGATTGCCTATAACACTGCCTGATGTCGGTAACGCTCTACGACCCAGCAGTTTAGTTCCGCCACCAGCATAACTGGTTTCGTCTGTGGCGTCATACTGTGCTGGATCAATGTAAGCAAGTTTTTCAAATGTTACGCCTGTAGCAGTACTGCTCGAAGGTCTTAGTTGTATGAAACCTGTGCTCGACACTTGGAATTCAGATGTCTTAGCACCACTAAGTATACCAGGTTCTCTAACTTTGGCATTACCGCTCAACACTCCAGTTAGGCCAGTGATAGCTATATCAAAAGTGTTAGTTGTAACGCTAACTGCCTTCCAACGTTTATTAATTCCTGTAAGGGTTCCTGTGGTTTCACCTAATATTTCAATGCTGTCATTTTCGCTGATACCGTGACCGTTAGCAG
>Ga0078894_10004848_pt1 | contig 10328 bp, 10 predicted proteins | sample LauGreSu1BDMLBSD_2_FD_67506 | JGI IMG/M metagenome (GOLD analysis project Ga0078894, IMG submission 67506) | Freshwater lake microbial communities from Lake Michigan, USA - Su13.BD.MLB.SD (version 4) (version 4) | ecosystem: Environmental > Aquatic > Freshwater > Lake | place: Lake Michigan...
ACTGCTATTAAAAATCTATCTGATATTGCAAAAGAATTACAAAGCAATAAGGGTTTAACTATTCCAGGTGATCTAACTATTAAAGGAAAATTAATCGCTGGTGGTGAAATTAGTAATAATAGTTTTTCATTATCTGGATTAAATAATTCAGTTAATGCTGCGAGAAATGAATTTAGTAATAATCTTAATAATACAGTTACTGCAACAAGAAATGAATTGAATAATACAATTAACAATACAAGAAGTCAGATTTTTGGTATACTTGATACTAAATATGATAAATCAGGTGGACCAATTTCAGGAGATGTTAGAATAAATGGCCATTTAACAGGTAATAATTTTACAATGAACACCGGTGGTGGTTGGCAAATTCATACTCAAGGAGGTTCTGGACAATTTGTCACTCAAAACGGTGTATATTTTGGTGCTGGAGCTTGTCATGGTAAAACGAATCGTTTTGGTGCTTGTCCTTAACTTTTATAAATTTTATATGTTTTCAAAGGTAGTTATCGTCCATTAATAATTTAAACTAGTTCAATAATTTGAAAAACTCCTAATTATTATAATTTTTTGCATTTGTGAACAAAATCCAATCGGTGTGCCATACAATAGTTTTTACCACAACCAGTGCAAAAAAACCTATTGGTCCCGGTTAATTTACAATTACATCCAGGTTCCGGACATTTGGGCAAAGCAACTGGTTTAGCAAAAACCTCTGTCCGTTCAATAGATAATCCAGTGCATTGGTGTTTCCAGTCCAGCCGATGGGTACAACAAAATACTTTGGTACATTTAGTGCATTTGAACCGGTTTTATAATTCTAATCGTTCTAAACAATTAGATTCCTCACAAACGGGAAACTTGTCCAGGTCTGTAAAACCTTTATCAATTATTTGCGTCATTGATTATAATTTGTAACAATTATTATAATTTATGTTATTTTCAATTATTTACCTTTGTAAAAAAAATTACTTGTTTTTAAATATATGCAAATTATGACAAACAAATGAACCTGCAAATAATCCAGTCAAACCTATTATGGTTCCAGACAAATAAGCTTGTTTTTTATTATAAGGGTCTTTGTTATAATTATATAAATCATTTATATATAAACAAGAAGTAAAAAACAAACAAACTGATCCCATAACAGTTGAATACAATATAACATCATCTGGTTTCATTAAATAAATGTGGTATTTTACAAGCTTAAACTATATCAATTTTCTTATAGGCTACATCAATAAAAATACCTTAAAAATTAAAACCATATAAAAACCTATTTAAAAACTATTTTGCTTTATTTGTAATGAAAAAATATACAGGGCTATTTAAACAATTCGCAAAATTAGACACTTTTAATCAAATGATTTGTAAAAATGTGCTTGAAACAACAAAAAAATCATACCCAACACCAGATACATTAGTTTCTTTTAATAAAACAAGATATCAAACCCTTTATAAATCATGGGGACAAATGGGTATTTTTAATCACAAAGAAAATGAAATTGACCCAAAAACATATGGCATGATTAATTATCAAATAGAGTCGATTGATTCAGCATTAAGGTCTGGATATTCAGTGCAATCATCCCTAGTTATTAATCCTATAGAAAAATTTGGTTCAGAACATTTAAAATCAAAATTTTTACCTAAATTATATGCAGGTGAACACATTGGTTGTTTTGGGTTAACTGAGCCAGATGCAGGGTCTGATCCAGCTGGTATGAAAACTAAAGCAATCGAACACAAGGATTATTATATTGTTTCTGGTTCAAAAATTTGGATAACAAATTCCCCAATAGCTGATGTTTTTGTCATTTGGTGTAAAGATGAATCAAATAAAATTATTGGACTAGTATCTGAACGCGACGATACAATAAGTACCCCAGAAATAAAAGAAAAAATGACATTGTTAGCTTCACCAACTGGTTATATTTATATGGACAACTTAAAAATTCCAAAAGCAAATAAATTAAACATTACTGGGCTAAAAGGACCATTTCATTGTTTAAATAAAGCACGTTATGGAATATCATGGGGTGTTGTTGGGGCAATGGAAAACATAATTAATACAACATCAGACTATACTAGCGATAGAAAACAATTCGCAAAATCCCTTGATTCATATCAACTTATTCAATCAGATTTAGTTAAATCAATGGAATTGTATACAAATTCACTTAATAACTCATTCAGTTCTTTAAATTGTATTGAATCATTCGATGATTTGGAAAAAAATATTGCATTAATTTCTTTTCTTAAAAAAACAAATTGTGAAAATGCGCTAAATGTTGCTAGAATTTGTCGAGACTTACTAGGTGGTAATGGAATTTCAAATTCATACAATATCATTAGACATTTGATTAATTTAGAAGCAGTTAACACTTATGAAGGAACCAAAAATATTCATACCCTAATTTTAGGTCGTGAATTACTCGGGAAAAATGCATTTGTTTAATTAGGTTTTTAATTAGCAATAATATAAAAATATTTTTTATATTATTACTTAAGTTTTTACTATCATTTCGTAAATAATTTTGGATGTAAACCACCTCAAGTCAAATTTTCTTTTTCTAATATCTGACAATTTGCAGATGTGTATTGACTGAATCTCGTTTAACCCTTCAGAAGCAATGGCTGTCACAACTCGTTCTTCAATGTATTTAGCCCAATTGAATTTATTGTCTTGAGTTTGATATTTAGCAAATTCTGGTGCAACGTGTACTAATCGAGCAAATATCCAATCTAATCCATCTAAATTAATTAAATAAGACATCCCATGTAATTCAACCCTTTTAATAATAATATCGGAATTAACTATTTGAATTGCCAACTGATTAATAAATTCTGTTGAAGTTTTTAAATTAAAAAATTCTTCTATCATTTCTCTTAGCGCTGTATGCAATGATGAAATATCTTGTGGTTCCCATTTGCCTCCAAACCCCTCATATTCATTAGCTCTTTTAGGTATATTGGATTTACCAAGAAAAACTACTTGGTCACCATCTATCGTGTCGGAAATCAAAATCCCTCCAGCTTTTCCGACCAATTCATTAGAAAAAATGTTTGGTTCCATTGTTATAATTGTATAAATAAAGGTTTAAGTATGTTTGGAAAAAATTTTTGTTTATTATCAAATTCAATTAAATATTTGTTTGTGTTAAATTTACAGTTCTCTTATAAGGATACTTTACTGATTTTTCAGACACGTTAACAACTTGTAATTTCATTGTAGATGAATGTGTTTTATTACATATTTCGCATCCATTTGTACTTCCAACAATTGGACTAAAACAAAAACCATTAGACAAATTCAATTGACAACAAACCCATTTTTTTTCAGTAGCACTGTATCGAATTTGACATGCATGACAATATGATTTTCCCAAGCCCATATAACTATTTTTACAAGACCAATCAGCAATATCTGTTAATTTATTGCATCTGATACAATTTGCTTTATAATCATCAGTATATGGTTCTGGTGGTTCTGGAAAATTTTCAATAAATTCTCCAATATTTTTTTCCTCCACTAAAAACCAATTGATATTTAAGCTGGAAACTTTTTCAGAATTTTTAAATATTGAGCTTGAGGGCTTTTCAGCTTGTTTTAATGAACCCAAATCAATTAGCATGAAATTGTTGTCTGGTACTGTTATTTTTGCAAAACGACAAATTTGTTTTTTATCATTCCACGACAATGCGGAACTAACAGATGTGTGTGTAAACTCAGATGCAAGTAAATTATCATTAGAATCAAGCAAATTTAATCCTAATATTATTTTTCCTGTATCTCTGTGAGCTTGAACGAAAACCAATGACTGGGAATATAAGTAGGTTTGAACATGCCCATTTCTAAAATCCCTACTAAACAAGGTTTGATTTAAAGTTTTTGATACCTTAACTTGACCTAATTCATCAAAATAAACTATTTGTCCAATTATTGGAGAGTCAGTATAAGTTGGATTAGAAACAAAACCAATAAAATACCTATTGGGTTGTAACTGATCTCGAATTGCATAAATTTGATTAAAAATTTTAGGAACATTTGAACTCATAATAATCTCAATTTGATTATCAGTATCTGTATGTATAATATTACCAACCAAGTTAGAACCCATTTTGGTTCGAACATAAGCAAATGTTTTTGTTAAATTATCCCATAAAAAGTTAATATTTGGATTGCGAAAACCATTAATTTCAAGACTAATTTCCTGTTTATTCATAATTATTAAGTTAGTATTGCTAAATAATTATTAATTTTAAATATCATTTTTTTTAACAAAAATCTTGTGGGATTTGGTCGGACTACTCGTAAGTTTCGAATCAGGAACAAAAGTTTCTGAACAAAACATATCTAATGGCTTTTTCTTATTTAAAAAATCGAAAAAGTCAACTGGTTTACAACAGGAACAAAACTGTTCTTTTACTTGGTAAGATTGGATTTGTTTAACTGTTTTTTCTAAATTATCTTGCTGTTTTTCCTTATAAGTTATATTAGATTTTACTAAATTTGTATCTTCCATTATTATATATCTTATTTATTTTTTATATAAATAGTTCAATATTTTATTCTTTATAGATTGACTTTTTAAATTTAATCAAGTTAAAATCTGTAATATCAAAGTTATTAACTTCTCCATTTAATGGATTGTACAAAATCATTCGATTGGCTTTAACTTCTTTTTTCTTTAGTAAGTAAGCGTATAGCAATACTTGAGACATGTTAGGTATTGATGCAATTTCATTATAGTTTGATACGGCTGATTTAATTTCAATTATAGTGTCATCACATAGAATATCAATTTCACCACGCACACTTCCATGAGATACCACATAATGAGTATGAATTTCTTTTGGTTTAATACTATTAATAATTTTACACAAACCCTTTTCCAATTCCAAATAATAATTAAATGCTAACTCACTAACTAGCAAATCTCGATAAGACGTAAAATCAAAGTCTTTTGGTGCTTTCCATGTGGCAATATAAAAAATATGGTCTAATATATTTCTCCAATCGGTTTGTGGGTCCACATATTCCAAATAAATTTTTTGTGGGAATTTCGGGTCTTTGTGAACTATATTCATATCAAATTTCTTTACTTTTTTTGGATAATTAATCTGAAGCATTTTAGAAACTAAGTAATCAATAAAATTACCAATAACCATTTTGTGTGGTAATTTTTCAATGTGTCTGGGTATATCAAATGATTTGTTAACACAAGTTCTCACATTGGTTAATGTTGATATTTGGTCGTATACTTTGGAATATCCAATAAAGCGCAAATAATTTTGTACATCGCGAGAAATTATCAGAGTTGGTTGGAATTTTTGAATATTAACTCCACACCCAGTATATAATTCGGACTTAATTTCCCGGAGTAGCGGACTGATTTGAACTTGGGATTCAGGATGTAAATCTTCATGATAAGTCATAAATAGGTATTTTTTCGCTCTGGATGCAGCCACATAAAATAATCTACGTTCTTCATCCATTTCTTCCAGTTCATCTAAATAATATTTGGGTCGGACTGAAGGGAAATCCTTAGAGTTGATATCAATAATATACACATATTCCCATTCTAATCCCTTGGCTCCATGAATGGTAGTTAAATAAAGTACATTTTCTAAATTAGTTTCCACTTCTTGATTCAAATATAAATCATTAATAAATTGTTCCAGGGATGAATTTTTCAAATAATTAAGCAAGTTGTATATATCTGCAACTTTACCTTCCACATTAGATTCTTTTTTAATGGTCCATAATTTTTCCAAGTAATTTACAATAAACCGAGCTTTATCAATGTCTCGTTTTACTTTTTTTAAATAGCAAACCGAATCATATAGTTCAGTCAGCCCTGAATAATTAGGGTTGCCCAGTTTTTCCTTATCAATGTGAACCTTTACTGCTCCTAACAAATCTCCAGTTGCTGAATCTAAAATTACATTAGCTTTTTTTATCCCGTATCCTGGATGCAAACTAATAATACGTTTCCAATGGATTGAACTTTTAGGATTAATTAACAGGGTAATCCAAGCTAAAAAGTCCTTGATATGGGCTTTATCTAATAGCGATAGCCCAATATGTTTTACTGTGGGAATTTTATTTCCCATCAAGTGTAATTCAATTTCGTCTAACAAGGTGTTTTTTCTTGCTAGAATAACCATATCTGAGAATTTAACTCCTTGAGCATTTTTCTTCATGATGTCATCAACAATCCATTTGTATTGTTCTTTTTGAGACTTAAAGGCAAACACACAAGGGTTAAAACCAAATTTTTCTTGTTTGGATGTAACTGCTTTTTCAAATTGGTTAGCATTATGAGAAATAATATCTTGACAAAAGTCCACAATAGATGGTGTTGAACGATAGTTTTCGGCTAACAGATACATTCGATGAGTTTTATTAGCATCATTAAACGTTTCATTAAAATTTAAAATATATTTAACAGATGAACCTCTAAATGCGTAAATTGCTTGAGCATCATCACCAACTACCATAACTTTAGCTTTAGCAGATAGTTTTAACAGGATATAATTTTGAACTGGATTAACATCTTGGTATTCATCAAAAAACACATATTTAATTTTGTCTTTGAATCCATTAGATTTTTCTTCATCTAAAAATTTACTAAATTGGATCATCAAGTCATTAAAATCAACCAAGTGTTCCTTTTTCTTTTTACTTTGATATAGTTTGTACACATAGGCAAATTCCTTATAGTATTTTTCGCAATTAGCTTTTTTTAAAGCTTGTTTTAAATCAAATGGATAGCATGTCGAAGCTTGGTCGATAATTAACTGAATTTTGTTTCTTAGAATTCCCAATTCATCTTCTTCAAGTTGTTGTAATGTTGGGTTTTCATTAATAATATCACGTAAAAAATCCTTTACATCCTTCTCGTCTAACACAGTATAATTGATGTCATTAAATTCTTGTAGTACTTTATATCCTAACCCATGAAGCGAACCCACATGATAAGGAATTTTATGAGGGAGAATTTTGCCCAACCGATTCAACATTTCCATACCTGCTTTTTTAGTAAACGTAATTAGCAGTGTTTCTTCTGGGGTAATTTCATTGTTTAAAATCATTTTCACATACCGAGATATCAATGTATGAGTTTTTCCTGAGCCAGGACAAGCCACAACTAAAATATTATCTTCTGTTGCATTAACAATTTGTTCTTGTTGTTCACTTAATTTAAGATTTTCCAAAATTAAATTATCTGAAAAACTGGCTAGCTCTTTGTCTAATTCAATTAGCTGGTTTTCAATACTAAATATTTTTTTTTGCTGTTCTAGCAAATTAGCTCTTAATTGATCCCGTTTAACAGTTAGGGCATCAACGGGATTTGCTGGATTGGGTTGGTTAGAAGCTGGTTCTGACTTTTTAGCCGTATTCATTTTACTGTATAATAATATTCCAAGTAAATATTTCTTTATAGGCTAAAATTGAAAATTTTGTTTAAACAGTTAAACCCACTTAAATATCTAACGGGTAAAGATTTGGATAATCAAGTTAGAGTTAATTCCAAATAAAAAAAATGAAATTTTAAAAGGTTATAACATTTATATTGGTAATTTAATGGCTAATATTCAAGATAATTTGCATAACATTACCGGATGCCAAGCAGCTCCCATTAGCTCCAACATTCATGTAGTAGGTGGTGTCCAGCCAGCCCAGCAAGCCAATCAGACAGGTGTTTTCAAGTTTACTGATTTAAATTCAGTAATTAATAGCCTTAACTTCCCGGATAAAAACAGTGTTAATGAATGTTTCTTTCAGGAAAATTTTAATCGGTTGTTAGGTTTGGTCAGGACTAAAATGGTTCAGGCGAACAGTACCAATAACAATTTCTGTCGTGTTCTTACAGCCGATACTGCTAGCTACAAAGAAATTGTGGTTACATCTGTTAAGTCATTCCTAACTAACAAGGGTTATGTCATTACTGAAATTGAAAACCATGATGGTATTAGCACCGGATGGAAACTCATGTGGTAAAAAGTAAAAAAATTGATTTATATTAGTTTTATATTAGATTAACTCTATTAATTTAATGACTAGTAAATTACGTATTATTGTAGAAGGAAACATTGGTTCAGGAAAAACTACCTGTTTGGATAAATTAGAATCTAATGAAAATTTTGAGGTTATCAGAGAACCAGTTGATTTGTGGTTAAAAGTAACAGGGTCAGACGGTAAAAATTTACTTCAAGAATTTTATGAGGAACCAACCAGATATGCATATTTGTTTCAAACCATGGTCTTCAAAACTCGACTTCAATCAATTGAACACGAACAAACAAAACCTGTTAGATTTTGTGAAAGGTCTGTTTGGACAGACCGACACGTATTTGGTAAATCATGCATTAATTCTGGAAAAATGAATAAGCTTGAAACAAATTGTTATAAATTTTGGTTTGATTGGCTTGAAGAAAAGTTTTATGAAAAACCCCATGCGATTATTTATCTTCGTTGTTCTCCAGAAAAATGTTATTCCCGTATGCACCAACGCGCTCGTAGTGAAGAAGGCGGTGTCCCACTAGAATATCTAAAAGAACTACATGACTATCATGAAACATGGGTTTCCAATTGGAAACAAACTCCAGTACTTGTAATTGATAATGACGAAGATAATGATTGGGATAATATAATGAATCAAATTAATCAATTTGTTGTACAAATTTCAGGTTCTGGGACTATTTGCCTGGAATAAATATTTACCGGGAATTTTAAAAGCCAAATAAAGTTTATTTAAAAATTATTTTATGAATTTATATTAAGTATAATGTTTAATACTTTTTTCAAGTTATTATCTGTTGGAGCTTTAATGGTTTCCGCTTTAACAAATACCAATGCTTATAGTCAAACCCAATTGACTAATGGTGTTTGGTTATCGGGTGCTGCTTATTGTGGCAAAGACAAATACCCTACTATGAAATTAGCAGGACCTGCAGCCGGGTTTGTCTACAAATCCACCATCTATGATCCCAAAACTGATTTACAAGGATTTATTGGGCTTATGGGCTCAACAAAGTCAATTCATGTGGTTTTACGTGGTTCTAGTTCCACCATGAACTGGTTAGATGATTTTGAAGTTCGTCAAGTTCCTTACAATACCTGGCCCGAATGCAACTGTAAGGTACATAATGGATTTTACAAGTCTGCTCTTGGAGTGGCTAATTCGACAATATCAACTGTTAAATCTCTTTTAAAATTAAATCCAGGATATGATGTGTATGTCAATGGTCATTCATACGGAGCTTCGAGCGGACATTTAATCGCTATGGAATTAGTTCATGTGGGTATTCAAGCTCACGTATATAATTATGGTCAACCCAGAGCAGGTGATAAGGTTTTTGCTGCTTTTTCCAATAGTAAATTACCTGATTACTGGAGAACAACTCATAACAAAGACATGGTTCCTCACACACCACCAATCGATGGCTTTGGATATTATCATTCTTGTGGTGAAATTTTTGAAGACGGAACAGGTGTTCTTCATACTTGTAGTTCAACTGTATGTGAAGACCCTAAATGTGCTGATCAATATGCTCTTTATCAAACTAACACTGATGACCATTCTTATTATTTAGCCCACAGAGTCAGCTGTGAAGCCAGTACTAGCGCTTAAAAATTTATTTTAATTGTCAGAGCACTTTAGTGCGATACAAATTTGTTGAATAAAAAGAAAAAAAGTTTTTCGTTTTTATTAAAAAAATTGAAAAATATTAATATAGCTATAATTAATATCGTAATGTATGTTGGATATTAATAACATGTATCAATTAACTATATTTACTTCTGGCTTTTTATTTTTTGCGATATTATTTTTTAATGAATTTAGATTTGTTAATTGTTTGACTAAGTTAAAATCCATTAATATATTTGCAATTAAAAATATAAAGCCAAGCAAATCTGATAATAAAATAACCAAATCTCAAGAATCAGATTGCGAAAGTCCAATAGAATCAAAATCACATCAATCAAATTACATTGGAATTAAAAAAGTTTCTTATTCTGCGGACACAAATTTTGAGTCAAAACAAAAACTCCAAATTAAAAAAACACAATCACATAACAATATATTATCATTTTCATCTGCACGCAATGAGAGAATGTTATCTTATTCTCACACATATGGAAATTTAGCCAAACTGGTTCCTCCAAACACGCCGTCAAAAGCAATATTAGATGAACTAATTAAAAATAAATCAAATAATATCATGGCTTGCTGTAATCCATATTGTAGAAAAGAAATTAATGAACCTGTGCATTTTGCATTTGATGGTTATTATTGTGATGAGCAGTGTAGGCATTT
>Ga0078894_10004849_pt1 | contig 10328 bp, 8 predicted proteins | sample LauGreSu1BDMLBSD_2_FD_67506 | JGI IMG/M metagenome (GOLD analysis project Ga0078894, IMG submission 67506) | Freshwater lake microbial communities from Lake Michigan, USA - Su13.BD.MLB.SD (version 4) (version 4) | ecosystem: Environmental > Aquatic > Freshwater > Lake | place: Lake Michigan, USA...
CGGCGGTGTAGGTGGAGAGCCCGACCAGGAGCGCGGTGAACTCGGGCGAGATCACCTTGCCGCCCTGATAGTCGAAGCCGCGCAGCGCCGGGATCTCGATGGTGGTGGGGGCGCCCATGATGGCCCAGGCGAGCGCGGGTAGCCCAACCACGAGCGCGCAGACCGGTAGCGCAAGCGGCCACTGCTCGCCGGTGGTGGCCTGTCGCCTGCGCACGATGGCGCGCCAGACAAGGCTGAGCACGCCCGCTGCCGCGAGCGCCCAGAACGCAGCGTCCCAGCCCGGATGCGCCTCAGGCCAGGCAAACCGGAAGCCGCGCTGACTGATGAAGATCCAGTCGCCGATGCGGATCGCCTGGCGTACTCCGGGCAGCAGTTCGGTGAAGATGCCGTACCAGACCAGCAGCTGGAGCAGAAGCGGAATGTTCCGCATGAATTCGACATAGGCGCCCGCGAGCCGCGCGACCAGCCAATTCGAGGAGAGCCGCGCAACACCCAGCAGTGCGCCCAGCGTTGTGGCGATGACGATGCCGAGAAACGCCACATGGAGCGTGTTGAGCAGCCCGACCGCGAACGCATGCGCGTAGCTGCGCGTCGAGTCGTATTCGATGAGCTTTTCGGCGATCTCGAAGCCTGCCTCGCGCCCCAGGAAGGCAAAGCCCACCTGAATGCCGCGCGAAGCGAGGTTGTGCAGTGTGTTCGAGAGCAGATACCAGACGATGCCGCCCACGGCGGCAAGCAGCAGCGCCTGGTAGAGGACGCCGCGCGCGCGCTCGCTTTTCAACATGGGCGCGCGGGCGGCGGCGGGTCAGCGGATGGGCGGGGCGTACATCAGGCCGCCATCACGCCACTGGGCGTTGACACCGCGCTGGATGCCAAGCGGACCGATGTTGCGGGCGTACATTTCGCCATAGTTGCCGACCGCCTTGAGGATCTTCACCATCCAGTCGTTGTCGATTCCCTTGCCCTTGCCGGCGTCACCGGTGGTGCCGAGTAGGCGTTGAATCGGGGGGTCCTTGGACTCGGCGCGCAGCTTGTCGACGTTGGCCGACGTGACGCCATATTCCTCGGCTTCGATGAGCCCGAAGAGTGTCCACTTCACGATGGTGAGGAACTCCCAGTCACCGCGGCGGATCATCGGTCCGAGCGGCTCTTTCGAGATCGCCTCGGGCAGGATGAGGTAATCATCGGGCTTGGGCGCTTTCAGGCGGGTGGCGGCCAGACCCGAGATGTCGGTCGTGTAGACATCACAGCGGCCGGCGAAGAAGGCCTGCTCGATCTGGTTCAGCTCGGCGATCACCACCGGCTTGAAGGTCATTTTCTTGGTGCGGAAATAGTCGTTGAGGTTGAGCTCGGTGGTGGTGCCCGGCTGGACGCAGACGGTCGCGCCGTTCAGGTCGGTTGCCTTGGTGACACCGCTTGATTTCTTCACCATGAAGCCCTGTCCGTCATAGAACAGCGTGCCGGCAAAGACCGAGCCCAGGGTGGAGTCGCGCGAGGAGGTCCAGGTGGTGTTGCGCGACAGCAGGTCGATTTCCCCAGACTGGAGCGCTGTGAAGCGGGTCTGCGCGTTGGTGGGAACGTACTGAACCTTGGTGGGGTCGCCCAGGACGGCGGTGGCGACCGCACGGCAGAAGTCGGCATCGATGCCGTTCCAGCGGCCTGCGCTGTCGGGCGCGGAAAAGCCCAGGAGTCCGGTATTGACGCCGCAGCGAAGGGCGCCGCGCTGTTTGATTGCATCGACTGTGGGGCCAGCCAGCGCCACGGCGGGCGCCGCAAGCGCGGCCGCTAGGGCGAGGGTTTTCGCCAGGGTTCGAAACATGAAAAGTCTCCTTGATGGCAGTCGGATAAGCACCGGGGGCAGAGTTTACGGGGCTTCGGCGGCCCTGCCCAGAGCAGGGGAAAAGTGGGTTCGGCAGCGGGCGCCTGCTCGCGCGGACGGGTACGATGGCGATCTTTCTGAACCGGCTCATGGAATCCCAAGATGACCACCCACCGCATCGCAGTGCTCCCCGGCGACGGGATCGGCAAGGAAGTTGTTCCAGAGGGCTTGCGCGTCCTTGACGCCGCAGCCCGGCAATTTGGCATCGACCTGCGATTCGATCACTTCGATTTCGCGAGTTGCGACTACTACGCCAAGCACGGCCAGATGATGCCGGCCGACTGGAAGGAAAAAATCGGCGGGCATGACGCGATCTTCTACGGTGCGGTCGGCTGGCCGGCAACCGTGCCCGACCATATTTCTCTCTGGGGGTCGCTCCTTCTGATGCGGCGTGAATTCGATCAGTACATCAATCTGCGGCCGGTCCGTCTGATGCGCGGTGTGCCGTGCCCGCTTGCCGACCGCAAGCCCGGCGATATCGATTTTTACGTGGTCCGCGAAAACACCGAGGGCGAGTACTCGTCGGTGGGCGGCAAGATGTTCGCGGGCACCGAGCGCGAATTCGTGCTGCAGGAATCGGTGTTTACCCGCACCGGCGTCGACCGGGTGCTGCGCTATGCGTTTGAACTTGCCCGCCGCCGGCCGCGTCGCAAGCTCACGTCGGCAACCAAATCGAACGGCATCTTCATCTCCATGCCCTACTGGGATGAACGGGTGGCGGAAATGAGCGCCGCCTACCCGGATGTCACGCTCGACAAATTCCACATCGACATTCTCACCGCGCACTTCGTTCGAAATCCCCACTGGTTCGACGTGGTTGTTGCGAGCAATCTGTTCGGCGACATCCTGTCCGATCTGGGGCCCGCCTGCACCGGCACCATCGCCATCGCGCCATCCGGCAACATCAATCCTGAGCGGAAGTTCCCGTCGCTGTTCGAACCGGTTCATGGGTCGGCGCCCGACATCGCCGGCCGGGGTGTTGCCAATCCGATCGGCCAGATCTGGTGCGGCGCGATGATGCTCGATCACCTGGGCTATTCGGCGGCGCATGACGCGATCGTGCGTGCCATCGAAACCGTCACCGCGGGTGGACCTCGTACCCCCGACATGGGCGGCACCGCGGGCACCGTCGACGTGGGCCGCGCGATCGAGGCGGCCTTGCGGAGCTGAACCCCGCGGTCGCTTTCAATGCCGGGGCGGCTTCGCCGGGCTTGATCGGGCGCAAGGTCTTTCGGCGCCCGTTCCCGCACGAGGCTTGTCCGCGCGCAAGGCTTTGGCATACTCGGGTTGATCCCGATCAAGGAGCTTCATATGGTTCGTCAATTTTTCGTGTCGCTGAGTGCAGTCGCAACGCTCGCCCTGGCGAGCGGGGGCGCCCTGGCCCAGCAGTACCCCACGCGCCCGGTCACCATCGTCGTGCCGTTTGCGGCGGGTGGTCCCACCGATATCGTGGCCCGCAGCATGGCCGATGCCATGGGCCGCTCGATTCAGGGTGCCAACTTCGTGGTCGACAACGCAGCCGGCGCAGGCGGCACCATTGGCGTTGCCAAGGTCGCGCGCGCAGCCCCGGATGGCTACACCTTGCTGGTGCACCACATCGGCATGGCGACTGCGCCGACGCTCTATCGCAAGCTCGCGTTCGACCCCCTCAAGGATTTCGAGTACGTGGGGCTCATCAATGAAGTCGCGATGACCCTTCTCGTAAAAACCGCGCTGCCGGTGAAAGACGTGAAGGAGTTGATGCCCTACCTGAAGCAGAACGCGGCCAAGGTGAGCCTTGCGAACGCGGGTATCGGGTCGGCTTCGCATCTTTGCGGTCTGCTGTTCATGAGCGCGATCGCCACCGACCTCACCACAGTGCCCTACAAGGGCACGGCGCCCGCACTCGCCGATCTGCTGGGCGGTCAGGTCGACATGCTGTGTGACCAGACCACCAACACCGTGCCACAGATCAAGGCGGGCAAAGTGCGCGCGCTGGCGGTCACCTCGCCCACGCGGCTCTCTATCCTTCCCGAGCTGCCCACGCTCGCCGAGAGCGGCCTCAAGGACTTTGACGTCTCGGTCTGGCATGGCCTCTATGCGCCCAAGGGAACGCCCAAGCCAGTGGTTGACCGGCTGGTTGCAGCGCTCAGGCAGGCGCTCAAGGACCCGGCCATCGTCAAGCGATTCGCCGAGCTCGGAACAGAGCCTGTTTCCGAGGCCAAGGCAGCGCCCGATGCGCTTCGCACGCACCTGGCCGCCGAGATCACCAAGTGGGCGCCGCTGATCAAACAGGCCGGCATCTACGCGGATTGAACGCGGCCGATCCTCCGGGGCTGCTCGCGGCAAGCTTTGCCGCAGCGGTCGCGGCTGCCGACCCGGCAAAGGTGCTGCCCGCGCAGCTGCCTGATCCGCAGCAACTGCGGCGCTTTGGTCGCACGCTGGTCGTGGGCGCCGGAAAAGCCGCCGCCAGCATGGCGCGCGCGGTGGAAGCACACTGGCCGGCCGATTGCCCGCTGTCGGGCGTGGTGGTGACGCGTTATGGGCATGGTGCCGCCTGCGAGCGGATCCGCGTCGTAGAGGCCGGCCATCCGGTCCCCGACGAGGCGGGCGAGGCGGCTGCGCGGCAGATTCTCCGGGCGGCGCAGTCGCTGAGCGAAAACGATCTGCTGCTGGTTCTGGTCTCTGGGGGCGGGTCAAGTCTGCTTAGCCTGCCGGTGGCGGAGGTGCCCATGGTCGACCTCCGGTCGGTCACGCGGCAGCTCCTCGCAAGCGGCGCGCCCATCCAGGACATCAATGTGGTTCGCAAGCACCTGTCGCAGATCCAGGGCGGGCGGCTTGCGCAGGCCACCGCGGCGCGGGTGCTCGCGCTGGTCATTTCCGACGTGGCGGGCGACGATCTGTCGGCCATCGCGAGCGGCCCGTGCGCGCCCGACCCAAGTACCTACGGCGATGCGGGTGCGCTGCTTTCGCACTGGGGGGTGGATGTACCGGCTTCGGTTGCCGGCTTTCTCGAGCGGGGCGTCGCCGGCACGGTCGCTGAAACCCCCAAGCCCGGCAATCCACTCTTTTCCAGGGTCGAGAACCGGCTGATCGCGAGCGCCCATCGCAGTCTGGAGGCCGCGGCCGAGGTGTTGCGCGGGGCGGGGATCCGGCCGGTCATTCTTGGCGACACGATCACCGGCGAGGCGCGGGATGTGGCGCAGGTGATGGCGGCGATTGCGCGCGAGATCGCGGTTCACCAGGCGCCCTTCCAGCGCCCGGTCGCGCTCATCTCGGGCGGGGAATGCACGGTTACCGTGCGGGGCCGGGGACGCGGCGGGCGCTGCAGCGAGTTTCTGCTCGCGCTCGCGCAGGCAAGTGCCGGCATCGAGCGGCTCTGGGCGCTTGCCGCCGATACCGATGGCATTGACGGCGTGGAAAACAACGCCGGGGCGAGGCTTGACCCGGGCAGCCTCCCGCGTGCTCAGGCGCTTGGCCTGGATCCGCGGCGCATGCTCGAGGACAATAACGCCTATGAATTCTTTTCACGGCTCGGCGATCTCGTGATCACCGGCCCCACGCTCACCAACGTGAATGACTATCGGGTGGTGCTGCTCGCCTGAGCGGTTGCCGCCCCGAATGCAGAACGCGCGAGCGTGCGGTTGGCCGGTTGACCGCACGCTTGCCCCAGACCCTTCTGGCGATCCTTCTGGAGACCCGCTTGAGTTCCGTCGACAACACCCTCACCCTGACCCGGCCCGACGACTGGCACCTGCATCTGCGAGACGGCGAGGCGCTTGCCGCCGTGGTGGGCGCGAGCGCGCGCCAGTTTGCGCGGGCCATCGTCATGCCCAACCTCAAGCCGCCGGTCACCACGCTCGATGAGGCGATGGCCTATCGGGCCCGCATCGTGGCGGCGCTTCCTGCGGGGGCCGATTTCACGCCGCTCATGACGCTTTATCTCACCGATCGCACCCACCCCGACGAGATTCGACGGGCGGCGCAAAGCGGCATCGTGCATGCGGTCAAGCTGTATCCGGCCGGCGCCACCACCCATTCGGATGCCGGGGTGACAGATCTTGCGCACACCCACGCCGCGCTGGAGGCGATGCAGGCCTGCGGCATGCCCCTGCTGGTGCACGGCGAAGTCACCGACCCGGCGGTTGACGTGTTCGATCGAGAGGCGGTGTTCATCGATACCGTGCTCGAGCCGCTTCGCCGCCGCTTTCCAGACCTGCGGGTGGTGCTTGAGCACATCACCACGCGCGAAGCCGCGCAGTATGTCACCGAGGCTTCCGGACCGATTGCAGCCACCATCACTGCGCATCACCTGTTGTGGAACCGGAATGCCATCTTCACAGGGGGCCTGCGCCCGCACTGGTACTGCCTGCCGGTGCTCAAACGCGAGCTGCATCGCGAGGCGCTGGTGGCGGCTGCCACCTCGGGCAGCCCGAAGTTCTTTCTGGGCACCGACAGCGCACCCCATGCGGCACGGCTGAAAGAGCATGCCGCGGCGTGCGCCGGCTGCTACACGGCGCCGCATGCCATCGAGCTCTATGCCACGGCGTTTGAGCGTGCGGGCGCACTGCACCGCCTGGAGGCCTTCGCAAGCTTCCATGGCCCCGATTTCTATCGCCTGCCGCGCAATACTTCAAAGGTCGTGCTCGCGCGCGAGTCCTGGCAGATTCCCGAGCGTCTGCCCTTTGGCACCGAGACCATCGTGCCGCTCGCGGGCGGCGAGACACTGAGCTGGCGGCTTGCAGCCTGAGGATGAGGCCCCGCCGTGGCTCGTGGGCTGGCAGCCCTGGGCTCAGGCCCTGGGCTGGCCCGCGGCCAGCGCGCTCGACCTCGATCAGGCGAACGCTCTTGCCGCTGCGCGTGGCTGCCGGTCCGGATCGGGCCAAGCGCTTCGATTCGTGCCTGCGCAGACGCTCTCCGGGCCCGACCTGGGCTACGAGACGATCATCTTTGAGCAAGGCCAGGTGCCCACTCGCACGACGGGCCGGGGCGGCCGGCACGACTTCGCCAATGCGCTCGCGTGGCTCAGCTTTCCGCAATTGAAAGCGCGTCTCAATGCGCTTCATGTCGAGGCGCTGAAGGGGGGCAACGGGTCGGGGCCGCGTGGCGGGCTTCGTGATCGCGCCACCCTGTTCGATGAGAGCGGTGCGCTGGTGCTCACCGACGATGCGGCGTTGGCCGAGCGCCTGCGCCAATTCAGCTGGTCGGGGCTGTTCGTCGAATGTCGTGATGCCTGGGGTGATCGCATCCGTGTCGTGATCACCGGCCACGCGCTGATCGAGAAGCTTTGCGCGCCCTATAAATCGATCTGTGCCCAGGCGCTGGTGCTGCCCGCCTCGCCCGCCACCGCGCCCGATGCAGTCGATGCGATCGCTGCGCGTGCGCTTTACCCGGCAGCGCTACAGTCGCTCACGCCGCTCCCGCTCATGGGCATTCCAGGCTGGTCACCGGCCAATCATGACCCGGCGTTCTACAATGATTCGCAGGTCTTTCGAACAGGACGGCAACGATGAATCTGCTGATTACCGGCGGCGCAGGCTTTCTTGGCCAGCAGCTGGCCCGTGCACTACTGGCCCGCGGCGAGTTGGCCGTGTCTGATGAGGGCGCCCCACGGCCCATCACCCGCATCACCTGTTTTGATCAGATCGAGGGTGCCGTGGTTGATGCGCGCGTGCGCAATGTGGCGGGCGATATCGCTGATCCGGCCACGGTGTCATCGCTCATCAACGCGGAGACCGGCGCCGTGATCCATCTGGCGGCCGTGGTGAGCGGCACCGCCGAGGCCGATTTCGATCTTGGTATGCGGGTCAATGTCGATGGTACGCGGGCGCTGCTCGAAGCCTGCAGGCGCACCGGATCGTGTCCGCGTGTGGTCTTCTCAAGCTCGGTGGCGGTGTTTGGCGGCGATCTGCCCGCCGTGGTCGATGACGCCGTGGCGCCCACACCGCAGGGGTCATACGGCGTGCAGAAGCTGATCGGCGAGTGGCTGGTTCATGACTACACCCGGAAGGGATTCATCGACGGCCGAAGCGTTCGCATTCCCACCGTGGTGGTACGCCCGGGCAAGCCCAACGGCGCGGCGTCTGGATTTGCATCGAACATCATTCGTGAACCGCTGGCCGGCCGTGAGGCCGTGCTGCCTGTGCCGGTCGATACCCGGATGTGGATCTCCTCGCCTCGCAGCGCTGTCGCCAACCTGTTGCACGCTGCATCGTCACCGTCCTCGGCATGGGGCTGGAACCGGTCGCTCAACCTGCCCGGCTTGAGCGCGAGCATGGGCGAGGCGCTTGCTGCGCTCGAAAAAGTGGGTGGCGCTGCGGCTCGCGCACGGGTGCGTGAGGCGCATGATCCGGCCATCATGCGCCTGGTTCGCACCTGGCCCGATCGGTTCAACACGGCGCGTGCCCAAGCCATGGGGTTTGTCGCCGATCCCGATTTCGAGGCGATCGTGCGGGCCCACGCAGCCGACCACCCTCCCGCCTGAAGGGCGGGGCCCGCGAATTCATTGCGAACCAGGCCTGTAGGCCGGATTCTGTACGCCGGCAAGCCGGCTGGCGATCATTCCTCTGGGCGCGCGGTTACCCGCGCGCTCTAGCCATCTACCCGCACACTCGAGCGGACCGCCCGTCGGGCCCTGGGGCCCTGCGTGTGCCTATTTGATGTTGCTCCGGGTGGGGTTTAGCGAGCCAGCCCTGTCGCCAGGGCCGCGGTGAGCTCTTACCTCGCCATTTCAACCTTACCGTCGCCACCGGTTGCCCGGCGGCGCTTGGGCGGTGTGCTTTCTGTTCCACTTTCCGTCGTCAAGACGCCTTGCGGCGCCCCGGCGCCTGGCCGTTAGCCAGCACCCTGTCCTGTGGAGTCCGGACCTTCCTCCAGCCGACATGCGCACATGCCGACCAGCGACCGCCCAGCCTGATTCGCCTGGCGATAGTAGCGCATCCGGCGCGCGCGTCATCGGGCTCGCCGGACCGCCCGCAGCAGAGCAGCCGCCAGACCGGCGCCAGACCCTTTTTCATGTGAATTGTAGGAAGGTCAGCTAAGTGGCTAATTTAAAGGGTTATTTCGATCAAGTTTGCGTTCGATTGCTGCGCTAAGTCCTTGACCCGCCAAAAGAAATTCCCGATCGCCTTGACCATGCCTCCCCAGATTGCGTATAGTGGGAAAAAGTGCAACAAAGTGTTTTTTTATGGGATTTAGACCCGCCAACGGGTCGAATTTCAGCGGGTAGGTGGACTGGGTATGTTTCAGGGAAGTTCAGCGCTGTTGCTCGATGCGAAGGGGCGGATGACCGTTCCCAGCCGGCATCGTGACGCGCTCGCCATTCAGTGCGAGGGGCGGCTCACGCTCACCCGCTCGCCGGACGGCTGCCTGCTGCTGTTTCCCAGGCCGGTCTGGGAGGTGCACCGTGAACGGATCGCGGCACTGCCCATGAACGCACGCGCCTGGACCCGGATCTTTCTTGGTAGCGCCTGCGATGTCGACATGGACACCACCGGCCGGATCCTGATCGCGCCCGAGTTGCGCCAGGCGGCGCTGCTCGACAAGGACGTGATGCTTCTCGGAATGGGCAGCCACTTCGAAGTGTGGGATGCGCCCACGCTGGTCGAGCGTGACCAGCAGGCGATCGCAGCCGGGCTGCCCGATGCGCTATCCAATTTCTCCTTCTAGACCGGTGCGAATTGATCGACTCAGCGCAGGCCGTGGACGGGTTTCCCCCGACCGGTCATCAGCCGGTCATGCTGGCCGAGACGCTGGCGGCGCTCGCGCCCCGACGCGATGGCTGCTATCTCGACTGCACCTTCGGTCGGGGTGGGCACAGTCGGGCCATCCTGGAGCGGCTGGGTCCTGGCGGACGGCTGATCGCGCTCGATCGCGATCCGCAGGCGGTCGCGGCCGGGCGCGCGATCACCGACCCCCGTTTTCGGGTGGCTCAGGCGCGCTTTTCGACGCTGGCGGCGGTGCTCGATCAGCTGGCGGTGCCGCTCGTCGATGGTGTGCTGCTGGACCTCGGCGTCTCGTCGCCGCAGCTCGACGATGCCGCGCGTGGCTTCAGTTTTCGCGCCGAGGGGCCGCTCGACATGCGGATGGACCCCGGCAGCGGAGTATCGGTGCGGCAGTGGTTGGGCGAGGCAAGTGAGCAGACGATCGCAGAGGTGCTTGCAGAATATGGGGAAGAACGGTTTGCTGTTCCGATTGCAAAGGCGATTACAGCTTGCGTGCGCCGCGACGGCGATGGCGCGCTCGCAACGACCACCGAGCTTGCCCGGCTCGTTGCGACTGTCCTGCGCGGTCGGCGCGGCGCGACGGTCCCCGGACGCGACCCGGCCACCCGGACCTTTCAGGCTCTACGGATTTTCATCAATCAGGAGCTTGATGAGCTCGCGCACGGGCTCGCCGCAGCGTGCGATCGCCTTGCGCCTGCGGGACGGCTCGCGGTGATCAGCTTTCATTCCCTCGAGGACCGGATCGT
>Ga0078894_10004851_pt1 | contig 10325 bp, 8 predicted proteins | sample LauGreSu1BDMLBSD_2_FD_67506 | JGI IMG/M metagenome (GOLD analysis project Ga0078894, IMG submission 67506) | Freshwater lake microbial communities from Lake Michigan, USA - Su13.BD.MLB.SD (version 4) (version 4) | ecosystem: Environmental > Aquatic > Freshwater > Lake | place: Lake Michigan, USA...
CAGGTTTGCGCCCCCAGAAAGGCCCTCCCTGAGACCACCTTGTACGTCCCCCTCCTCTTCTGGTTCTGCCGAAACCCTGGTTTGGCTTTACCCCTTGTTGCCTTGAAATCTGTAGGGCAGAAAAGCATCCGACCCAAAGTATGCGAGAACTACTTTGGAGAATATTCGTTCGAGGCTCGCAATGGCTTATTCAGCCATCCTCAGATGCTAGTCGCATGTGCTTAAGAGAACTACGTTCCCCTAAAACCCCTCCTCCCATAAAAAGGGTTATTAGGAAACGTTTAGTTTATTATGCAATGCGGCAACAATTTCAAATTGCGGGAAACTCTTAAAGACGATGGCTACCAAGCATTGAACGAAAGTTTAATGTGGCTGAGAAAGAAACTCAGGTATGGTAAAAATGCCACGTATGATAAGGAAAATCAAAAATCCTTAGAAATAGACAATCCGCAGCCAAGCATCTACGTTCATAATGATGAGAATATGATGAAGGTTCAACGACTAAACGGAATTGGGTCTGAGGAGTTTAATCAACTCCGATGAAGGCTTAAGATATAGTCTACTCCCCGGCTAGGTTTCTGTATGTAACACGTTAATCAATACAGAAATGCCGATAAATACACCGAAAGGTGGGGTATATGTGATGTACAGTATCACGAGGTCAAGATTAACATCGATTTCAGACCCATTGGCGAGTGCTTGTGGGCTGTCAAGGACATCGTTGGAAGCAACACCAGTACTCCCATGGCTGTTACCACTGCTTACCAGCAGTCCCTTGTTGCTGCCTCCATCTACGTTGATTTCATCTTCTTGGATACCGATGAGCGCAGAAAGATGGCCCAGAACCCCCACGAGTACCTCATTGAGCAGCTCCAGTACACTGGTGATGAGTCCGTCGGTTCTTCTTCCAATAAGATCAAGATTAACTTCAACCACCCCTGCAAGGAGCTCATCTGGGTCGTCCAGCCCGATGCCAACGTTGACTACTGCGCCTCCCTCGAGGGCAACTCAACCTTGTTCAAGGTCCTCGGTGCCCAGCCCTTCAACTACACCGATGCCATTGATGCTCTCCCTCCCTCGATCCACGTCTTCGGAGGCCCCACTGAGACCTCTGGTACCAACGCCTTCATTAGTGGAGGTGTCTTCCAGATGGCCGGTGCCACTGATGCCGTGTCTGGCGGTTTAATGAATGGTAACCAGGACTGGCACGCCACTAACGGTGTTTTCAACCAGGACGGCTCTGCCCCCACTGGCTCTGCCTTGTCCGATGCCGGCACCTTCGTGCTCGCTGAGACTGCCCTCCACCTCCACTGCTGGGGTGAGAACCCCGTCGTCACTGCCAAGTTGCAGCTCAACGGTCAGGACCGAATCTCCGAGAGAGAGGGTTCTTACTTCGACGTTGTTCAGCCCTTCCAGCACCACACCCGTGCTCCCGACACTGGCATCAACGTGTACTCATTCGCGCTTAGGCCCGAGGAGCACCAACCCAGCGGATCTTGCAACTTCTCCAGAATCGATAACGCCACTCTCCAGTTGGTGCTGTCTTCCGGAACCGTTGCTGGAACTGCCACTGCTAAGGTCAGAGTATATGCTTACTCTTACAATGTTTTAAGGGTGATGGCAGGAATGTGCGGTGTAGCATATTCGTGAATTGGTTTTGCAATAACCTATAATGCGAATAAATGTGTATCCAAAAGATATGCAAGTCTTGATAAAACAAGGCAACATCTCCAAATTGCGGGAAACCCCTCAAGGTATAAAATACTAAACTGTATAAGAAATTATATAGTGGCTTATGATAACAACATAAGGTATAGTAAAAAGTTTTATATTATAGGGCAATCCGCAGCCAGTCTTCTAAGTCCGTTATGATAGGATATGAAGGCGGTTCAACGACTAAATGCTGATGGGCGCGAGAGAACTAATCATTCTCAACGAACGCTTAAGATATAGTCTATTCCCACCCGAGAGGGTGTTGTGCCCATTCAAAAAGCACAAGGTTTAAATAAGAGGAAATGCTTATTTGTTAGAAACCGGTATAAAAGCTTAAAGCTATTGCACAACACCATAATATGGTATTGATTATTTGATAAAAAAATGTTTTTTTATCAAAAGATTTATTTATTTTTTACCAGTTGTTCTACACGCATTTTTTTGTATTCTTCGTCTGCGTATTTTTCTCTCGTAGTTTGCCGTTTTAATTGTCGTTGAAAAATGGATATTTTTGTGCATTCTCGGTTGAGTTGCTACTAACAAACTTTTGGAAAAACGGATGTCATTTGACTTGTATTTTGATATCCAATGCACGAGTATATCATCAAATCAACATCTTTTGCATTTTGGAACAAAACCTGCGAAATTTGGGTTGCATAGCTTATAATATAATCAATGTGATAGCTTGAGTGTGCATCAGTTGGATGGTGTAGTTTGGTAACATTTCCGTTGTAGCACAAATAAAATCCAAGATAATCTCTTTTCTCTTGAATTATATCACTGTGTCCAAATTCAAAAAACAAGTCTTCCGTCATAATTGTATTATTATTCGATGGCTTGCATTCAAGTGTTGCATCATAATGTCCAGCACATACTAACTCTTGTATTGGTCGCCCATATGGGCTAATATCACAAAGCATATGACCCTTTTGTGCAAAAAAACAGAGACGCCGCATCGCAAAATTTCGCAGTTTCTCTTCAGGGCCCAATGAAAATCCATGAGACACAACGATAATTGCGGGTCTATCGCGTAACGATGGAATTGCAAATTTATCAATTGCTTGCCTTCCCAGCTTTTCAAAAAACAGGTTTGTGCGTTCACTATTCATTGTCTGTAATATATCTTGAATATCTTCTCTGGTACAAGGTTGGTTTTGTATTTTCATCACTTTGCATATAGCCGCACCAACTATATTTTCGTCAATTCGGTTTAATTCGGTGATAATCCAATTTAAAACATGCGCGTCATTTTCTATTAAGAATGCAGTTATAATATCAGGTTCAAACAAAACACGAACTGTATATATTGGGTCAAATTTGTATAAAAGTAATTCCATCAATGATAAACAAGAATTTGCAGTTGCGTAATAAAATATTTTGGCCATAGTTTCATAATCGTAATTACGCGTGAGTTGTGTTAAAATATTTGTATCCGAATAAATTAGTAAAATATTTGAAATAATTATGTTTTTGTTTTTTCCATTGGCTGAATTCATATCAAACATGCATTTTATCAATGTTGGAACAACACCTCCTTCATACCAGTTGTATAATACATTATGTTGAATCACAGAATTGTTTTCGTGTAATAATTGTTTAACCATTGCACCAATTATTCCAACATGTTCTGAACGTAGGGTATACGCTTCCAATAGTGAGTTGTTATACTTTTTATTGTAAAGAACCTTATATGGATATTTTACACGTCGGGTTAAATCAAAAGTATAATTTGAAAAAAGGTTGTAAATATCTTCGCTTGCATTGCAAATAAGTGCCCATTCACTAATGGTATATTGTTCTTTTGTATTGTCAAATATAAATGTTTGCTTTAATGGGTCGGATTGACTGTCAAGAAAAGTTTTGAATTCATTCGTATCAATTGTATGTTTATGTTTCATCAAGTGCGCATATTCGTGATATTTTGTGGGAAATCCTCCTCGAATTCGTCGCGTTTTTCTTGCCATATATATATTGGGATTACTCTCTTTATTTTTTTGAAATTATGCAATTATAATTTCAAATGAAGGAGGGGAACTACGTTCCCCTTAAAATTCCGGATTATCGGTAAAAACCGGCGCAACCGCGGGCAAACTGGTCTGTTCGGTCATTGCACTGAAAAATCCATTCATCGATTTGTTCATCGAAAACACGGCAAATGTAGAAACACCGGCCGAAACTGCAACAATGGTCGCATCACGAATGAGTTCTTTCAAAGGGCGCATCTCCTTATCTAAATATTTCATCTCTATCATTTTTGCTAAAATATAGAGAACGGTCGTGACAATAATTATGGCAACAATGGCTTCCATTCTATATAATCAGCGATTTTGAAAAAGTGCGTTTCTGACCGCAGTAGGGGAACCTACGGTTCCCTTTAAATCCCTCCTTTTAATTTGGGAAAATCAATTCAAAATGGTTGGAAAACTATGTTCTCCATTAGGGAAGGGGTCATAGGGGAAACCGTAGGTTTCCCTATAGTTCATCGAAATCCAATTTGATAATGTCATCTGATAATGAATCCGGGTTCAAATCTGTAAATCCAAGGCTCATGCTGTCCACGTCTTCGCCAATTTTCAGTCTGTCCTCGTCATCATCGTCTTCCGCCTCATCCAGTTTGCGTTGAAAATTGCGCGCCACGCTGATTTCCTCCAGTCTTTCAATTGTCTTGGGCGCATCAATTTCTTCTTCTCTACCATCTTCGGTCAAAGCCCGGTCAACATTGTCAAACGTTAGACGATTCACAATTGGTTTCTCGTCAATATTGCTAATTACCGGCACTACCTCAGGTGGTCTTTCTGGTTCCGGAATCACAACTTCTTCTGCTTCTTTTGCCTCTCCTTTTTCATCAATGATTTCCTCCACAATTTCCTCCTCTTGCTCAACGGATTCGTCTAAATATGCACGCACAATGGCTTCCGTGGGAATACTTTCACGAATCGTTTTCAGAATACACTCCTCCACAATAATTTCAAATTCACGACCGTGTTTTTGCTGGACAAGCGGCGAAGCATTTTTGTCAAACAGATATGCATTCTTATAAATCTTTCGCGCCACATTGATGTAAGCCTTGTGCAAGAAATCGTTGAGTTTCGGAATCGAAATGTCGATTTTCTTCTGCCGCGTCCCCACGCGAACACATGTTAAAACTTTGAGCTGAATCACATGCACACAAGTAATCAGGTCTTCCAAATAATTGCACCCCGATTTCTCTACAATTCGTTTCTTCTCTTCATCAATAATATTTGCATTCCATTTAGGAACTCGGCAAATAAAATTCTGAAACGTCATCAGATATTTCTCCACTTCTCCATTGTCCACACTCACTTTCCACGACTCATTAAATATGGAACGGATACCTTCCATGATTCTCGGTGTCAAAATTGTGACTAGTCTACTGCACCACTCATTGCGCGCCTCATTCAAATTTGATAACACAAAATCGTCCATTTATAAAAACGAAACATTTTTCAAATTGCAATCTGAACGTAAAAACATATAATCGAACAAATACATCATCAGCATTTTCTCCGACCTGAATTCGCCCTTCACCTTTTCAAAACAAAATCGAACACGAATCATTTTGTCGGCGTCAACCACCCCCTCTTCTAAATACTCCAAAATGTCTAAACAGGATATGCCATCCTCATACAACTGGTTTGCAAGACTTAGAAACCATTTGTAACTATGGTTTTCTTGCTGCAACACTGGTTCTAAAATATGGGTCAATCGTTCTCTCTTCAGCACTTTCAAACCATATGTCTTTTCCTTGTTAACTTTGTGCAAACTATTGTACACTGGGTTGTCAGGATTCGCCGTTTTATCAGGAATATAGATTTCGCAAAACCGCGACAAAATGGGTTTCAGCAATTTGTGTTTGTTCTCTACGACAATGAAGAACCGAGTGTTGTGACTGAAAAGTTCAATGCAACGGCGCAAAGCGGATTGGGCATCAATGGTCAATTCGTCCGCATTATACAAGACAATACTTTTGAACAAGGTTGCATCGTTGCATTGCATATTGGCTTTTGCAAAATGTTTGAGTTCATCGCGAATGAATTTGATGCCCTTTCCATGAGCGCAATTCACAAACATGACGTTATTTTTGATACGTACTCGGTCGCCACCGTAGATGCGATTGATAAAATCGCCAACAATGGTTCGTTTGCCGCAACCAGATGACCCGTGAAAAACAATGTTGGGTATTTTGCGGATTTGGATAAAATAATTTAATTTGGCAGTGACAAAATTATTTTCGTGGAAAACGGTTGCCATTAATTTATTTTTAATCAAGGTTTGTTTTTATTTGGTTTGTTCTCTAATGTTTTTAGGTGGAACCACAGTTCTATTGACGTGTTCCCTTAATAGTATGGGATCATAATGGAACGACGAGTTCCCTTAATAGTATGGGATCATAAGGGAACGACGAGTTCCCTTAATAGTATGGGATCATAAGGGAACGACGAGTTCCCTTAACCTAACTTCACAATGTTCATCTGTTTTGTGAAAACGTATCTCTCGTGGAACATCGTCCGGCGTCGCAAATTGCACAACAAACAAGCAATTTCCACATTGTCGGTATTGTGCCCCATCGAATTGTCGATTCGTTCTAAAGTCCATTGTTTGTTTTCTCTCACGAAGTTGTAAAAAAGATACACAGATTCTCTGCAGTAAAAACATTTCATCTCTTTTTCGTGCAACAATCGAATAACAAAATTCAGGTCCACGAATTTATCATCGTCGTATTTCTGTTTCTGAATGTCCTGCATTTTGTAACTGGACACCTTGTTCTGGATTTGGCGTCGCATTTCTCTACAGACGTCTTTTACACCATTGCGCATTTCAAATGCGCAATCTGCAACACCTTGCTCACTCATAACTGCCGACAAAGTCGGCGTTTTGATTGTGCAAAGGTGTAAATCATCGTTTAACAATCCACCGGGTTGTATCGCAGATAAACATTCCCATTGTTTATCCAATTCCAAAAACTTCTCGTCAAACTGCCACTTGTCGACTTCCTTGCGAATCGATTTCACTTTTGGCGGAATCACTTTCTTCTTCTCTTCTTTTTTTCGCAAATCAATTGACAAAGACTTGATTTCTTCCATTATACTTATAGTTATTTCTTTTCTAAACGATATAAACATTTTTCAATAATAATATAAAAGAACGACTACTATATTATGTTTCCCCAGCAGCAACCAGCACCCGCCGAAAAAAAAGACGATGATAACAAACTGATGTATAAATACAAGAACATTTTGACCACGACACAACCCCCTGAAGATAATAATAAAAATTCAATGAACAAGATTGATGAAATGTTGGAGACCGAAAAGAAAAACATGAATTCCGAGCCTTGGAATAAACTAGATAAGCGCCTAAAAATCCAAAAGCTACACGCCTACGCCGAAAAATATGGAAAGGAAAATGGGCTGCCGGCAAAAGAGGTGAAAGCATTGAAAACATTCTTCAGCTCTTGTCTTACAAAAGACAAGCTGGCAAAAGTGAAGGACGTGGATTACGATAAGGAAACCGGCGTCATTTCCAACATTAGTGCACTGGCTTTCAATGTAACTACTCACGCGTTCACTCTTCGTAATATTGAAAAAAAAGTGTCTACATTGAAGTCACTCACACCGAAAAAACCCATATCTATAACTGAGGAGGAAGAATAAATAATTTGTAATATAGTTAAATACAAATTAATATATATATAAGAAAAATGGACGAAGAAGATTTGATTGATTTAGAAATAGAAATTCACGAAACTGTAGAGAAATATTTGGCCGAAAATGGAATTCAACAATGTCAGCCCGAGTTTTACAAAACGATGGTGGACAAAATTACCGAGGAATATTTGGAGAATTTGATTTGCATCGGGTTCATTGAAACAGACCACGATTCATCCTATGAGAAAATATTCAAAAAATTCAGAAAACAGGTGCACATTTTCACAAAAAACTATTTTGCAATTATTGGAATTCCGCGCCGAGCATACCAGAACCCTCGTTCACACATTTACGACATTTTGAACAAAGATTTGGTAAAAGTCCAAATAGAGAAACTCAGCGCATCAAACCAACTGGTTCAGAGAACACCGGAGTGGTATCAGTTCCGCCACAATTTGATAACCGCCAGCAACATTTGGAAAGCGGTCGGCTCAGAGGCAAACCAGAATAGTCTTATTCTGGAAAAGTGCAAGCCCATGGTTATGGATACATACGACACGACAAGTGTAAATACAGATTCGCCATTGCATTGGGGTGTCAAGTATGAGCCACTCACGATTATGCTTTACGAGCAGAGAATCCGCGGTAAAGTGGGCGAGTTCGGATGCATCCAGCACCCCACGTATCCATTCATTGGCGCATCTCCAGACGGAATTGTGGTCACTGAAGAATCCAGCGCGTATGGCCGAATGTTGGAAATCAAGAATGTGGTATCGAGAGAAATAACGGGTGTGCCCAAGATGGATTATTGGGTGCAGATGCAGGTGCAGATGGAGGTTTGCAATCTGAATGAATGCGATTTTGTAGAGACCCAGTTCAAGGAGTACGACGACGTGGACGAAGAACTTTTCTACAAGAACAAACACAAGTATTTATACAATGGCGTGATTCTCTACTTCATCAAATCCGATTTTGCGGATGGCAAGCCCCATTATGTTTATATGCCGCTCACAGTGCGGCTAGACCAGGACTCGATTGCACAATGGATAAATAAAACAAAACAAGAGCTGAAAGACACCCACATTTTATTCAAGCGAATTTATTGGTATTGTGAGGCGTATTCATGCGTTCTAATCAAGAGAAATCGCCATTGGTTTGAAATGGCGCTTCCAAAAATCCAAGAATTATGGAACACCGTGGAGAAAGAACGGGTCACTGGATACGAACATCGTAAACCAAAGAAACGCGTGGCCGATAAAAAGTGTCTGATTTCGAAGGTCGTGAGAGAAGAGTTGGAACAAAGTGAAAATGTGCTTATGATAGATACGGAGAATTTGTGCACTTAACATAACTTTTGTAAAATCAATTTAGAAATAATAATCCATATATTTGTATTATTATGTCTTCCGAAATGTATGTCACCAAGAGAGACGGCCAGACCGAAATCGTGTCTTTTGACAAGATTTTGCGCCGAATTAAGCGCATTGGTCAGGAGGCCGGCATCAAAATAAATTATACGACCCTTGCGATGAAAGTGATTGACCAGTTATACGACAACATTTCCACCACGAAAATCGACGAATTAACTGCCGACCAGTGCGCATCCATGTCATCCATCCATTACGATTACGCCACGTTGGCGAGCCATATCACAGTTTCGAATCACCACAAGAATACTGAGGCCGACTTTGCAACTGTGATGTCCCAGCTCCATAATTACATGGATAAGCACAACAAGCATTCGCCCCTGATAACCAAAGAATTGTTGGATACAGTGGAAGCCAATAAAGAGAGAATTGCGGGTGCTTTAAATTTCAAACGCGATTATGTGTTTGACTATTTCGGTTTCAAAACTTTGGAGAAATCGTATTTGATGCGAATTAACGACAAGGTTGTGGAGAGACCCCAACATATGTGGATGCGTGTTTCTCTCGGGATTCACGGTTCAAACATTGATGATGCAATCAAAACCTACGACCTGATGTCGCAGAAGTATTTTACCCATGCTACGCCGACCCTGTTCAATGCGGGAACAACGAGACCACAATTAAGTTCGTGTTTTTTAATTTCAATGGAAAAAGACAGCATTGAAGGTATTTACAATACGTTGAAGGATTGTGCGCTCATCAGTAAGTGGGCGGGCGGAATCGGTCTGCATATCCACAATATTCGGGCAACCAATAGTCATATTAGAGGAACCAATGGAACCAGCAATGGTATCGTGCCGATGTTGCGCGTTTTCAATAACACAGCCAAGTATGTTGACCAAGGAGGCGGAAAGCGCAACGGGTCTTTCGCCATTTACATCGAGCCGTGGCACGCGGACATTGAGAAATTCCTGGAAATGCGCAAGAACCACGGCGACGAAGAGTTGAAAGCGCGCGACCTGTTTTACGCCCTGTGGATACCCGACCTTTTCATGAACCGCGTCAAAACCGATGGAACATGGACCCTGATGTGTCCCGATGAATGCCCTGGATTGTCGGACGTCTATGGCGAGGAATTCGAGGCACTTTATTGCAAGTATGAGACCGAAGGCAAAGGTCGCGTCACCGTAAAAGCGAGAGAACTTTGGTTCAAGGTTCTGGATGCACAGATGGAGACGGGCACGCCCTACCTTTGCTACAAGGATGCCGCTAATCGCAAATCAAACCAGAAAAATGTGGGGATTATCAAGAGCTCAAATTTATGTGTTGCTCCCGAAACATTGATTTTAACCGATAAAGGCCACATTCAAATTAGTTTATTGGAAAATCAAAAAGTCAATGTTTGGAATGGTGAAGAATATAGTGAGGTTGATGTAAAAAAAACAGGAGAAAATCAAAAGTTGTTGGAAGTAAAAGGAAAGCCCAACAATAGAGATGAAATATTGAATATTCAATGCACCAAGTATCATAAATTTTATGTTATTGATGAGGAAAATAATACAAAAATGGTTGAATG
>Ga0078894_10004852_pt1 | contig 10325 bp, 7 predicted proteins | sample LauGreSu1BDMLBSD_2_FD_67506 | JGI IMG/M metagenome (GOLD analysis project Ga0078894, IMG submission 67506) | Freshwater lake microbial communities from Lake Michigan, USA - Su13.BD.MLB.SD (version 4) (version 4) | ecosystem: Environmental > Aquatic > Freshwater > Lake | place: Lake Michigan, USA...
ATTCTGAAGGGATGCTCGTCGCCGAAGTTGACAAGACCCTCTACGTCCGAAGAAAGGACCGTGCCTCGCGGCCGAGCGAAACGGGCAGAAGGTTGGAACAGGAAACGATTGACGTACAATACAATCGAGGATCACACCGATGAAGCACAGATTCCCTTCAGTCCTCACCCTGCTTGGACTTATCGGGGTTGGATGCTCCGGACCCACCGAACCTGCCATAATCGCAGCAATTCAGGTCACGGTTCCCAGCACTACGCTCCCGAGTGGCGGAACGGTACAGCTGACTGCTCAGCTGAAGTCGGGGGAAGGACTCCTCCTTCCATCTACAGGCATTACCTGGTCGAGCTCTGACCCTACGGTTGCGACCGTCTCGTCAGCTGGTCATGTGACCGCATTGAAACGAGGAGCCTCGACAATTTCGGCGACGGCCTTTGGTGTCACCGGAACATCGACTGCGACTGTGATTGGCGTGCAGTCGGTAACATCGATACCCGACTCTGTCGCCATCATTGTCAGGCAGTCCGCTCAGTTAATCGCGTCGGTCGTGGCTGATCCCAGCGTAACGGTCGCAGTGTCCTGGAGCAGCCTAGACACCCTTGTTGCAACCGTCTCGTCAAATGGGCGGGTGACGGCAAAAGCGTCACCGGGGACGGCGCGTATCGTAGTCACCGCGGAGGATAAGCGCGACACCACGGTGGTACAGGTCATTCCGGTTCCAGTACGCCGCATCCAGCTTCAAGCTGACTCTGTTTGGATTTTTCCGGGACAGTCGGTCCATATCGTCGCACAGGCGCTCGACAGTGTAGGCGGGGTACTCCCCGGGCGAGCCGTTGCTTGGTCTGTCAGTGACACCGCTATTGCGCGCGTGTCTCCCACGGGGATTGTGACCGCTTTGACAGCAGGTCGTACAACGCTCATCGCAACCTCTGAGGGCGCCGAGGGACGTATCCCGGTGATTGTGCGCACCCCTCCGAGGCGCATCGTGGTCAGCCCAGATTCTACGGTGCTTCGACTGGGATCTTCACAGTTGTTCTCGGCGACCGCGCTTGATGACAGCAACCAACCCATGAGCGGCATCGCCTTTGTATGGACGAGCAGTGATACGCTTGTCGCACGGGTGTTCACCACCGGTGTGGTGAACGCTCGAAATCTTGGTCAGGCCAGTGTGACCGCGTCTCTCGGTTCTGTGGTGGGTACGGCATTGGTTCGTGTGACGCCAGTACCGGTCGCGAGTATTGCCGTTACAGGAGGAAGCACCATTGTGGCCAGTCAAACACGCATGCTCGCGGCGACCCTGAAGGACAGTTCCGGGACTGTCCTCACCGGTCGAGCGGTATCCTGGAAATCAGCGGATACCACGATCCTGACCATCGATCAGACTGGACTGGCGACAGGGCGGAGACCGGGGAGCAGTATCGTCACCGCGACGAGCGAAGGAGTGTCTGCGACGCTCCTTGTGCTCGTCAGTTCGCAGCCCTCCGGGATCGCGCTCACCCTGACCGGTCCCGCACGCACCGGCGGCTACTACGTCCGGGTGAGTGGCGGGGGGCTCTTATCGCCTGGTCAGCCAGATCAATCTTTCTGGACCTATGTAACCGCACCAACCGGAACCGGAACTGCATTCCTCGAATTGCCCGCGAGTCCGTCCGTTCCATATTCCGTCAGGGTAATTTCGATTGATTCCGGCTCAATCAATACCAATGCACAGCGACTCGTCGCCAATGGAATCACGACTGCAAGGTCAGGATTGGTCGTCGGGGAGCAGCGACAGCTCGTGATTGACGTGCCAGAAGTTCAGGTGACGATGGTTCAAGCACCAACATCGGTTGGGGCGTTCGCGAGTGCACGATTCATCTGGGAAATCAAAGATCCTTCCCTCTCCTTGCTTGAGATGGCGCATATGGACGCCGGCCTGTTGATCTGCTCAGGTCCGTTGGGTAGCACGGGCACCAGTGGTCAAGGTGGATGTGACACCGCTCGACACACCACCCCGTTCATCAATAGCGGTACCGGGGTGTATCAATGGGTGCTTGATCTCCCGGGTCGCGTTTCATCAACGGTGTACTGGTCAACCTTGCTGGTATGGCACCCGACGACCATAAACGGCGGAAAGCAGTTTGGCTTCTTCGCACCCAATTTCTTGCAGGGTGATGGCCAAGGAAAACTGGTCATCGGGACCGGCGGGTGATCCCTGCCACTGCCGCCTACAGACAGCCTGCGGAGTCCGAATATCACCAGATCGCTTCTGCCATGAGCCACTGAATATTAACCGTTTACGCGATAACAACTTACGCAATTTGCTCGGGACCGTTCGTAAGTCATTCGGAGCCAGCAGGGGGGACCACCACTGGTCTCCCCTCTGACGTTTGTGGGACGGGGTTGATGTAGTACGCGATTTAGTACACACATCATGCGGGATCCGCGTGTCGGCGCGGGGGAGAGTTCGCGGACGGCGATCCTGAGCGTGATCGTCTTCTTCGTGGTCGGGGGACTGGTGCTGACGCGGGTGGACGTGGCGGCGGGGGAACGCGCGGCGCGGGCGGCGGATCAGGGGGTCCGGGCGGTCTGACGCGTGCCGCCCGCACCCGGGGGTGGTATGTTCTGCGGCATCTCTCTCCTCAGCCCGGTCATCTCCCATGGACCTGCGTGAGCGCCTGTCGGCCCTCCTCGCCGACGATCTGACCATTGAGCGTGAACTTGGCGGCGGCGGGATGTCCCTCGTCTTCCTCGCCCGCGACCGGCGCCTCGGGCGACGCATCGTGATCAAGGTGATCGCGCCCGAGCTGGCGGCGGCGATGAGCAGTGGTCGATTCGATCGGGAGATCCAGCTCGCGGCGTCACTCCAGCAGGCGAACATCGTCCCGCTCCTCACCGCGGGGGCCGCGGAGGAGATCCGCTACTATACGATGCCCTTCGTCGAGGGCGAGTCGTTGCGCGCACGGCTCGCGCGGGGGCCCCTCTCCGAGGTGGAGACGATCAGCATCCTCCGAGACGTCGCCCGGGCCCTCCTGTACGCCCACGAGCGCGGCGTGGTCCATAGGGACATCAAGCCGGACAATGTTCTCCTCTCCGGGGAATCCGCGGTGGTGACCGACTTCGGGATCGCGAAGGCGATCACGGCGTCGCGCACCATGGTGGGGGATGGCTCGAGTTCGCTGACGCAGATGGGGACGGCCATCGGGACACCGGCCTACATGGCTCCCGAGCAGGCGACCGGGGATCCGGCGACCGACCATCGGGCCGACCTCTACGCCCTGGGCTGCATGGCGTTTGAATTGTTGACCGGGTCGCCGCCCTTCCTCGGACGCTCGGTACACCAACTGATGACGGCGCACCTGACCGAGCCGCCGCCGAGTCTCGCCTCGCGACGCCCGGGGATCGATGCGGGCCTCGAGGCGCTCGTCACGGCTTGTCTCGCGAAGGAGCCCGCCCAGCGTCCGGCGAACGCCCGCGAGGTGTTGCGGCAGCTTGAACTCATCGGAAGTGGTGCCGCGCGGGAGGCGGCCGCATCGGTCCTCGCGCAGCGACCGCGTTTGCTCGCACAGGCACTCGGGATCTGGGGCATGGTCTTCGGGGCGACCTGGCTCCTCGCGAAGGCGGCCGTGGTGGGGATCGGACTCCCCACCTGGACGGTGCCCCTCGCCGTGGGCATCGCCGTGCTGGGGCTCCCGGCCGTCCTCATCACCTGGTTCATCCAGCGCACGGCCCGAGCCGCGCTCCTCACGACGCCGGCATTCACACCACGCGGAGGCACGGTGGTCCGAGGGACGATGGCGACGCTCGCGCTCACGGTGAGTCCACACGTGTCGTGGCGTCGTACGCGGCGGGCTGGGATCGGTGCCGCCGCCCTGCTCGTGTTGAGCCTGTCGACGGTCCTCGTCCTGCGCCAGTTCGGGCTCGGCCCTGCGGCCTCCCTGCTCGCGGCCGGGGCGATCCGCGGCGATGCGCGTGTCCTCGTCGCGCAGTTCTCGACCACCGCGAGCGATACCTCGCTCGCGACGGTCGTCGCGCAGGCGATGCGCACGGCCCTCGGACAATCGGAGGCGATCCGCCTCGTCACGCCGGCGGAGATCGCGGCCGGGCTCGCCCGCATGACGCTACCACCGACGACCCCGCTCACCGCGACGACGGCACAGGAGCTCGCGACGCGCGAAGAGATCCCACTGCTCCTGACCGGCCAGATCGCCTCACTCGGAAGTGGGTTCGTCGTGAGCGTGAATCTCGTGGCGGCGGACTCGGGGAACGTCCTCACCTCCGTCCAGCGGGGTGCCGATGGGCCAGGGACGCTCCTGGATGCGATCGATGAGCTCGCGCGGGACCTGCGATCGCGCATCGGTGAGTCCCTGCGGTCGGTGGCGCGCGCACCGAGGTTGCAACGGGCGACGACCGCCTCGCTCGATGCGTTGCGGGAGTACACGCGTGGGGTCGAGATCGGCGACCTGCGAGGCGACTTCCTCGCGGCAATCCCGCTCCTCGAACGCGCCGTGACCATCGACTCCACCTTTGCCTCGGCCTGGCGCAAACTCGCCGTCTATCGCTTCAACGTCGGGGCCTCCGAATCGCAGATCCTCGCAGCGACCGTCGCCGCCTACCGGCATCGGGATCGCAGTGCGGGGCTCGAGCGGTCCCAAATCGAGGCGTATTACCTCGAGCGCCTGAGCACCCACGAGGCGATGGCCCTTTATGCGAGGACGCCTGGGCTCTCTCAGAATAATCACGCGCTCATGCTCCTCGGCCGCGGGCGGTATGCGGCAGCGGAGTCGGTGGTGACCGCAGAGATCACCGGCGCCCCGGCGGGGCAGCCGCCGATCATCCAACTCTATGTCCAGCTCGTGCGGTCGCAGATACAGCAGGGCAAGCTCGAGGCCGCGCGCACGAGTTATGCCGCCATGCGACAGGCCTTCCCTGGGGCCTGGTATACCGAGATGGTCGGCATGTGGCTGGGCTGGTCGGTGGGGGGGATCGATTCCGTGCCTCGTCTGTCGAGTGAGGCGCTGGGGTCGACGCATCTGCCGCAACGGGCCAACGGTGCGCAGATGGCGGCGATGTACGCTCTCGCCCGCGGCCAGGTCCGTCGCCACGGCCCCCTCTTGGCTTCGATGCTCACCCTCGCGGATAGTGCGGGGTCGGGGATCGATGGCCTCCGGCTGCGGATCGATCACACGGTCGCCTTCGCACGACTCCTCCGTGTGCCAGCGGCCGGGATACGGGAATTGGAGACCCTGCGCCGTACCCTTCAGAAGAGCGAGCTCTCGGCCATCGACCGGCATGATCTCGCCTTCGCGATCGCGTTCGCTCGGCTGGGAGCGGTCTCGGAAGCCACCGCGGCGATCGAGCGGTACGAGCGAGGAACGACGCAGGAGGAGCGGCTCCTCCAGTGGGGGGCGTGGCAGGGCGCGCAGGGGGAGCTCGCGCTCGCACGCGGTGACGCGGCGGGCGCATTGACGGCGTTACGCCGCGCCATCGACGCCGATTCCGGCAACCTGGCGGTGGTGGGGTCGCTGGACCTCGACGATCGCTTCGCGCGGGCCTTCGACGCCGTCGGCCAACGCGACAGCGCGGTCGCGGTGTTGGAGCGGATGCTCCGCCCTGCCGACCTCAACGGGGCGGAGAGACTGGGAGGGATCTGGCCGGACGCCCTGCGACGCCTGGCGGCGCTGCATGAGGAGCTCGGACGTCCCGCCGAGGCGCGTCGTCGGTACGAGGAATTCCTCCGCCTGTGGCGGGATGCCGATCCTGAACTGCAACCGCAGGTCGCTGAGGTCCGGGCGCGGCTGGCACTCCTGCCGTCGCGTTGAGGCGAAGCGCGTACCTTTTGGAAGGACTGCAATCAACCTCAGTATCGCGAAATGTCCTTCATCTCAGTCAAGAGGGGGAACGATATGAAATACAGACAGATGATGGTGCTCACGCTCACCGCCATCGTCATGGCGTGTTCTGGGGGAGCGATAGCCCCTAGCGCCGGAATCGTATTGGGGACGGTCACCACAGGACTCGGCGCCGGCAAGTCACTGAGACTCATTGAGTCAAGCAATGCTGATACCATCACCATCACGGCAAACGGAAATTATCAATTCTCCCCCTCCTACGCGCAGAGATACAACGTCTCTATCCTCACGCAGCCCATCGGCCAGACGTGCGCCCTGGCCAATGCAAGCGGCAGGCTCATCTATGGAAACACCCCACCGGTCCTCGTTACCTGTGCGAATAGTGCGATAACGATTGGTGGTACGATTAGTGGTCTCGAGACAGGTGAGAGCGCTCAGTTGCGAAACAACGGTGCAGACCCCCTCGTGGTGTCTGCCAATGGCACTTTCACCTTTCCAACGCCGGTCGCCGCTGGGGCAAATTATTATGTGACGGTGCTGAGCCCAGATCGCTGCACGAAGGCCAACGAATACGGCGTGGCAACCGCATCAGTAACGAACATTCGCATTACCTGCTGACCAATCCAGCATTTTGGGTTGTCTCAATTAGTACTACATGAGTACTGGATGAGGGGGGATCAGCACTGGTCCCCCCTCATCCGTGTGGAGGATGAAGTCGATGTCGTACACGATTTCCTGCACACACCGTCCACCATCGGCATGGTGGGTGATGTTCGAACTCTCGGCATTCCACGGTGTGCCAAAGATTACGGGAACATCACGACCTGATTACCCGGCAATCCGAAGGACTGGTGATAACGCGGCGTAAGAACGCACTCACACTACATCACGCCGCCAATCAGAGACGAAGGGAGAACGGAATGATCACAATCATGAAACGCGTGTTGGTGTGCACACTCATCGTGCTCGGATGTACAGGCGAAAAGCCGACCGAACCGGTCGCGGTCGCCTCTGTCACCATCGCGTCACACAAGACAACGCTCATGTACGCAGAAGAGCTTCAACTCACGGCCAATATTTCCGGTTCCAATGGCACATCTCTTTCCGGTCGGCCTGTCCTGTGGTCCTCAACCAATGAGGATGTTGCGTCCGTCAGTAGCACAGGACTTGTAAAAGCAGGACCCGTCCGTGGAGGCACATCCGAGTCCGTCATCATCACCGCGACAAGTGAAGGGAAATCCGCAACCATTACGTTGGTTGTCACACCGATTCCTGTGGCTACACTCACACCAGCCACGGAACAAATCACCATTACGATTGGACAATCCGCTCAGCTAACCATCACTTCGAAGGACGAAACCGGCACCGTCGTAACGGGCAGAACGGCGACGTGGAGCAGCTCACATCCGAATATCGCCACGGTTTCCTCGCAGGGGGTTGTCACCGCGCTGACCCCAGGTCGCACCACCATCACCACTACCGTAGAAGGAAAGAGCGCATCCATCAGCGCTACTATTTCCCCGATAACACTCACGGTAAACATTGCCGGTGGGGGTGCAGCACAACTTGTGACACGATCGACGGGATTACGCCAAACACTTGCCAGCAGCTCAGCAATCACGATCGACAACCTTCAGGACACGATCGAAATCATCCCACAGTCGAATGAGACTGTCATCTTTGACCGCATCACAGGAGCTATCCAGGACACCCTACAGCTTCTGCCTTTCTATAAAATAAGCCCACAACACAGCACCACCGTTACGGTTGGCTTTGTGCAGCGCAAGAAGGGGAGCAAACAAATACAGAACAGCTATGGCGATGCCAACAATCTCCAATACCGTACGGGTGACAATTTTGTCGTGTGGTGGGACGCGCGCTGGGATGACAACTACTATGCGCGCTACGTCCTCAATTGGGCTGAATACGCATGGAAGCGAACCGTCGATGCAGGCATGCAACCGCCAAGCGGTCATGAACAGACCTACATCAACATCTACATACATCATATAACCGCGCATGGCGGACCCAGGGACGGTTTTGACGATGCGTGGGGACAGGGAGTGGGTACCAATGAATACGGCATGCCATTCTATGTTGCCCCTGGGAATCCACAGCGCGTTACACTGCAACCGACCTATTCGTGCTGTGGGATTCTACATGAGGCATTTCATATCATGCAGTACCAATCGAGTAGAAATGGAACATTCCCGTACAGTGACGACTCTGGATGGTTCACGGAAGCCACCGCGGTCTGGTTCGATCGACACCAATTAGAAATCGTTGGTGATAAGACCAACGATTACGGAAATTGGAACACGACACCATTTCTCTTTATGCAACCGCAACAAGCTATGTGGGCCTCTATCTTCGACAATGGAGGCACCCAAGCAAGTTTCAGTCGAGGAATACGCAAATATGAAATGGGTTTCCTCCTCAACTATCTCGTCTGGCGCGGTATCATTGACGAAACGTTTGTGTACAGAGCATACGCGTCCGGAACGTCGCTGCTGCCACAAGAATACCTGAATCGGAACATTCCGGACTTCAAAGGTGCATTCAGGCGCTTCGCGACCAGGATGACGGTGCTAGACGAGCTTCCGACATGGACTCGCAGTGGCATTCGTTACATGCAAGACTTTTATACGCGGAATCCCCAATGGCCCCCCGCGAATCAAAACCTTCGCGCAGACGGCACATTCGATGACAATACGTACGTTCTATCGTTACGTGATCGTGGAACTGATGGATTCTTCTCCCCGAGCGAACAGCTTGAGCCCTGGTCGTACAGTGTGTCTCGTCTCGACGCGCTTCAGGCTGGGAGCTACACCATCACGATTGTAGGAAATGACAGGGGCTCTGAGGGCACACCATCCGACCTATATGTCGGCACCGTGCTCGACCACGGCGGCACGTACACCTACGGAACAATTGCCCTAACCTCGTTCACGGGCAATCAGGCCATCGATATGCCATCCAACAGCACACTCTACGTCGTCGTGGTTTCGACCCCACAGACCTTTTCTGGACGTGAACGATTCGAGTATCGAATCAAGATTGATCGCACCAGGTAGCAGACGATACGGCACTGATGACCACACTCCACGATCGCCACCCTGTAGTGATGACGGCACTCGGCGCATCCTCGATCAGGTGCTTCCTGTACTACGCACCGCTCCCCAAAAGACCAATCACCGTGACCTCGGACGGAGCGAGAGGGCGAGGTGACAATGGTTTTCCCTCTGACGTTTAAGGGATGAGGTCGATGTCACCAAGCGGCGCGCCGCTTGAGTGCCCTTCGGCTTCGCTCGATAGCCTGTCGCCACATCAGCTTCACAACAGACGCAACGTTGCGTGGGTTCTTCGACAGCCTTGCCATCTCAGAGGCGGCCCTAGCACGTACGGCCTCACTCGCCTTTGATTGATGGCCAGCGCTGAATGGTGGCTGGGGATCGTATTCGATGAGTAACTGCGCGACTTCCGCCTCCTGCCGGCCTGCGATCTCGCCAAAGAGCGAGAACGCCAAATCGATTCCCGCCGACACCCCAGCCGATGTCCAGACCTTCCCGGCGCGCACGACACGCTCACTCGGCATCGCTCTCGCACCGAAGCGACCCAACGCCGACTGTGCGGCCCAGTGCGTCGTCGCCGGCAGTCCGTTCAGCACCCCTGCGGCGCCAAGCACCAGCGCACCAGAGCAGACCGATGCCGTCCATGTGCTTGATTGATGGACGTGCTTGATCCAATCGATCAAGCGCTGGTCAGCCATCGCGGTGATGGTGTGTGCTTCCGATCCTGGAACCAGAATGAGGTACGGATTGGACGTTTCCTCGAAGGAGTGTGTGGCACCGACATGGAGGATGCCACGGTCTGTTGCAATCGGGCCTGGCTCATGTGCGACAAACCGGATCTCCGCGTCCGGAAGCATTTTGAACACTTCGTACGGTCCCAGCGCATCCAGTGCTGTAAATCCTGGATACAGGAGGATTGCTATTTGTTTGGTATTCGTCATCGGAGCCCGATTGTCTAAATGAGAGGTCCACTCGTCGCCGCTGAACGAGCCCTCTCCTTCCGCAGACCTCACCCTTTGACACGAGGAGTGTTGGCCATGTGACAATGATCAACCCATCGCGCCGTTCATCCAAGCGACTTCGACCGTGGAACTGTCCAAGACGGCCGTCAGAACCAACCAAAGATCCGCTGCGGGAACGAAATCCCCCGCAACGTCACGGCAGGGACGACGACGATGCTCCCGGTTCGAATCCCCGTTGCCGAGCGATCGTAGTAGATCCCCAATTCCGGGGAAATCATGGTCTGCCCCTCCCCGATGCGGAGCCCGAGGAATCCACCGATGGTCGGCGTATCGGTCAGGGCGCCCGAGGCGATAGGCAGGGTGTGCATCGCCTTGACCCCACCGTAGCGGACCGTGCTGCCGGTGCGCGCGCCCGACCAGATGAGCGCCCCCTCCAGGAAGGCGTGCTGCGCCCAATTCACCAC
>Ga0078894_10004856_pt1 | contig 10323 bp, 10 predicted proteins | sample LauGreSu1BDMLBSD_2_FD_67506 | JGI IMG/M metagenome (GOLD analysis project Ga0078894, IMG submission 67506) | Freshwater lake microbial communities from Lake Michigan, USA - Su13.BD.MLB.SD (version 4) (version 4) | ecosystem: Environmental > Aquatic > Freshwater > Lake | place: Lake Michigan...
GTATACAAGAACTACATGGCGGGACCCATTCCAATTACGACGATTGCGGGATGGTTTGCAAACTTCTTTGAGCCTAGCATCAGTTCAACCGTTACCTCCAATTAGTCCTAAAATAAATCATACAAAGTAGTAAAGGTAGAAGATGTCCTTCTTTAGCACAGCCACTTCTACTCCTTCGACGAATACGGGGTCGTCTCTTTTCCAATCGATAGGAATGTCATCGAATGCATCACAATCCGGTATTATCCCACAGGCTATTCTGGCAGGTATCATTGTCATACTTGTTTATCTTACGTTTGTCTTTACGGAGATCATCTACAATTATATGAATCGATTATCGATGAGTCGAACCGTGTTGTTGGCTGACACCTACAATACGGATAATAAGTCGATATCGATCTCTCAGAATCCCAATCTACCACAATCGAAACCCATTAGTCTATCCAATAATGAGCGCAGTGGAGTGGAGTTTAGTTATTCCTTCTTTTTGAATGTTCATCCGGCTACCTTCCGACAGGAATATGGTCTGTTGCACATCTTTCACAAAGGATTTGCCCAGCAGTTCCCATTGTTGGCACCCGGTGTGTACATGCGCTCAGACACAAATACGCTGCGTGTCTACTTGAATACCTACAAGACATGGAATAATTACGTGGAAGTCGACAATTTTCCGGTGAGCAAATGGGTTCACGTTGCGATCGTGTGCAAGGATCATTCCTTGGAGATCTATATCAATGGCAATTTATCAAAGAAGATGTCGTTTGATGGATTTGCCCCTTATCAAAACTACGAGGATGTGTGCTGCTTTAGTCAGCGTCGCATCACCATGAAGAAGACCATGGTTCCTTCTTTGGATGAGAATGGTTTTGATGTCTTTGGCGCTATGAAGGGAATGTTGAGCCGTCTGAACTATTTCAGTTATGCACTTTGCTATGCCGAAATTCAGAAGCTGATCAGCGAAGGTCCTTCTCCGAACATGGATTCGTCGGCAATTGCCAATCCTGCCCCGTATTTAGCGGATACATGGTGGACAACTTCTATTACTCAATAATCGTAGCAAGATGACGAAGTCAATCTGTAGGTCTAAAGGACATATAGATTAACTAGAACAACACTAGTAATGCCAGGAGGGGGGCTCTTTTCATTAGTGGCGTACGGAGCACAAAATGTCATTTTGAGTGGGAACCCCGATTTCACATATTTCTACAAAACCTATAAGAAATATGCGCATTTTGCGGAGGAATCGGTTACCTTCTCGATGGATGGTCCACAGGATCTTTCCTTTGATCAGCCGATTCAAGTTCGTTTCAAATTACAACGTGTTGCCGATTTAGTACGCGATTTGTATTTTGTTTTCAATCTTCCCGATATTTTCTGCAAGTATTTGTCGTTGCCTCAGGGCCAGAGAAATTCCCAGTACAATTTTGCATGGGCCAATTACATCGGTTGCCATATTTTACAGAATGTGGGGTTCTACATCGGTGGCCAGAAAATCCAGGAATTTGATGGGAGCTATATGATCGCGAAAGCCCAATGCGATTTGGATAAAGATTCCTTTAAGAAATGGGAGACTTTGGTGGGAAATGTCCCCGAACTCTATGATCCGGCCAATGGACTCTATGCGGGTGGAACCACGGGAACCGGTTATCCTCTTGTCTACAACAACAATGGTCCAAATGGATCAACTACTTCTCCTCCAAACATCAATCGTCCTTCGATTCAAGGAAGACAGCTTCGAGTTCCTCTTCCATTCTGGTTCGCGGAATCAACCTTTGAGGCACTTCCGTTGGTATCTCTACAATATCACGAATGTGAGATTCAGATCACCCTTCGTCCGATTCGTGAGCTGTATCGCATCTTAGATATCAACGGCTATCAAGTGGCGCCAGGATATCAATATAACCCCTCACCCGTCTCTTTGCAGCCTGGAAATGTATATTATAATGCGGCGTCGAGCATTTCCGATATAACCATTAATAATTTCCTGACGGACATTGGAACACCTAATCCGTTGCTCAATACATGGCCTCTTCAGCCGCAGATCATGATGACGTATGTCTATGTTACGGATGATGAACGTGCCAAATTTTCAAACGAGGCATTGCAATACTTGGTACGGCAGGTGACACGATATCAATTTGATAACATAACCAATCGTCAGTTTGTAGAGCTTGATACACATAATCCGATTGAGAGAATTCTGATTTTACCACGACGTTCCGATTCGATTCTCTATCGAAATCAAATGGATAATTTCACAAATTGGATCAATCCTTTGAAACCTCAATTTATTGGAACGGGTGGTGGGTGGTCAAGTACGATTAATTTAACGTCCGCATCCGGTGTACAGGTTCTTAATGGCCAGTCGTCTATTCTCAATACGCTAACCATTCTGGGAGATGGAAATCCTCTGCAAGAAGAGAAGCCGATTTCGTATTTTACAGAGGTGGTTCCATGGAAGTATCTGAAGGGTGTTCCTGATCCGAACTTGGTAGTTTATCCGTTCTCTCTTACCTCTCCGAATACCCAGCCGCATGGATCGATCAATAGCAGTCGAATCAAGTCGTTTCAGTTGGATTTGAATGTATGGCCATTGCCTGCTAATACGTTTTATCAATATATCATAACGGTTTATGTGGAGAGTTTGAATTGGGTGACCATATCTTCAGGAATGGGTGGGTTGAAGTATGCCTTGTAATCTTAGCAGTAAATAAAATCGTGTATGGTCATAGAATGTTGGACATCGACGTGGATTCGTTAGTGTCCCAACTGAAAAATAAAGTATCCTATCGACTCGAACAAACACTAAAGGGAGCAGTGAATGATCCCGAGGCGAATCAATACGCCAAGGAAAAGGAGGAATTGAAAGCCTCGGTGGGTACGGGTGATGTTCCAGAAGAAATACCAGCGAATCTATCGGCAGTTGAAAAAATGCTGAGAAAGATGAAACGAATTGTAATTCGAATCAAGGATCGCATGATTAGCTTATTCATTACCTTTATCATTCCATTGATTTTGGCAATGTTTGTGGCCAATGAATCGGTCATGTACCCTGCACCCGTTCGTATTATTTATTTTGTATTCGCCTTTGTTCTTTGTTATGTGAATAAAGCCGCGGCTGGACTGTTAGGTACCATTTATCTAGGTAGATTTGCATACGATTATTACGTGAATAAAATGGAGAAACGAGGAATACCGCTGATTGTTCCACCTATTTTGGCTGTACTTCCTGTGAAGGTATTTGATCCTTCTGCTACTCCCTCTTTCTTCAAAGATCTGATTCAATATCCGATGATTTATCCTAGAAATGAGCGTGGTGAGAACAATTTAATGGTTATTATGAATGATTACTTGGAGTCCTTGAAAAAATCGTTTACGTACTTGGATAATGTGAAATCAATGCCGATGTTTGTAGAGAAGTTGAAGAAGATCGATGAGAATATGGAGCAATTGCATAAACCGATTCCTGAACCTGTTGAGAACGACAAAAAGAATGAAACCAATGCAAAACTTCCTCCTACCATTGCGGAACAAAGAGAGGAAAAGGGTCTACCCCCATTGAATACATCAGTTCCAGAAAATAAGAGTCGGCCACTTCCTCTTACCATTGCGCAACAGAGAGAGAAAAATGGACTTCCTCCTATGAAGGAGAATGCTAATTTGACTCAAAACTCTACTGCTGCGTCAAATGCCTCTCCTCAGGGTTCCAATGTGACCACTCCTGTTGCAGCACCTCAGGAAACGAATAGCTCTCCTCCACCCAATTATAATGCGAATGAAAAAGCTGTTCCAAATAACTCTGCTCCTCTACCTCCTGTGATAAAACAGAAGGAAACGAATAACGCGAATGAAAAAGTAGTTCCAAATAGCTCTGCTCCTCTACCACCTGTCATAAAACAGAAGGAAACGAATAACTCTGCCCCACCTGCCTACAATTCTGTTCCCAATATGGGAAACCAGTCTCAACCGAAAACGCCTAAAAAGTAAAGAAGATCCATAAGTCAGAATGATCGAAGTCTCGGTTATCACACCTACGTATAATCGCCGAGCCTTTCTTCCTGCCCTACTTCATATCTATCAATCGCAGACCTTTCCCAAAGAGCGGATGGAATGGATTATTTTAGATGATGGAAGAGATAAGGTAGAAGATATTTTTAAAGAGAGTAGCATTCCGAATCTCAGGTATGAACGCCGAGACGAAAAGATGCGAATTGGAGCCAAACGAAATGAATTGAATTGGATGGCGCGTGGGTCCATTATTGTTGCCATGGACGATGATGATTTTTATCCACCCGATCGAATCCAAACGGTTGTCGATGCATTTCAGAAGCATCCCAAGATTCAACTGGCAGGTTCTTCCATTATGCATTTATACAATATCAATACCAAGAAAATTGTGGAAACGGGTCCCTATGGACCAAATCATGCAACGAACGGAACAATGGCATGGAGAAAGTCCTATGCGGATACACATCGATATGATGAATATGTATCCAAAGCGGAAGAACAATCATTTTTAGAAGGTTATCGTCATCCGATGATTCAATTGGACCCTAAGAAGACGATCTTGGTTATGTGTCATGGAGATAATACTGTTGACAAATCGTCTATACAGAAAAAGAAGGACACATCTTATACCTTAAAGGATTGGGTCAAGGACCCCTTTCTCCTTGATTTTTATACCAGTCTGACCTAAAGAATATCAATAAGAAATAGAGCATATATAATAAGAAGAGATGACAGAAGAATATCATTACGACAAGCTGGTCATATTAAATAATATTTATCATCGTAGTTTAACAAAATCAGGTGATCCTTCCAAAACATTATTGCCTCATCAGACAACCTTGGTGCAAGAAATGCATCGATACCGTGAAAAGATGACGCGTGGATATATGATCGGTCAGCATGCGATAAACGGTAAATTAGGAATCGTAGGGGATCAAGCGGGAACGGGTAAAACACGATGCATGATTGAATATTTGGCAACACCGCGTGCCCCGTCGCCGCGCATGACCTCGGAATTATCTACGCACTCGACGAAATATTTTTTCTCGCATGAGATTTCATCTTTGCAGAATACGGGATCGGCGAATCTTGTGATTGTTCCACAGCATCTATTTGCTTCATGGCAGACGGAAATGAAGACGTATCCCGCGATACGATATGTTCCCATTGAAACCAAGCGTGGACTGAAGGGAGATACTCTCGTTCAGAATATGAGAGAGAGCGCGTTTGTTCTAACAACCAATAAATGCTATAAAGCGGTACAGGAATATGCGGATCAGAATCAGATTATATGGGATACCATTGTGATTGATGAAGCGTCGTCGATTCATCTTCATTCATCAGATCCACCTCTTCGATTTCAATTCTTATGGTTAATGACAAGTCATTGGATTCCCCTATTATTCAAACATCCGACAATCATCAAAAGCGCGCTGTATTTTTTGAGAGATCGTGTCGACTTGCATCCTGAATTAGAGCAATGGCTACTGGATAACATAACCGTTCATCTGGAGAATGGATTGCAGTCATCCTTCTTAAAAGAATATCTTCCCTTCTTTCATCCTAAACGAAGTGAATTAGTTCTTCGATGCTCAAAGGATATTCTTCAACCAAGTATGAATTTGCCATTAATGACACAGGAACATTTACAATGTCGACCGAATGTATCGTTGGCATCATTGACCAGTTTTTATTTGGCGCGAAATATGGAACCAACGATTCGAACGCATCAGATCCCCCATTTGTTTCAATCATTAAATATTCAATGGATGGAACCGAAAGAATACATTTCATTGCAGCAAGAAGATAAAGTAAAGCGCATTCAACGTAAAATCAATGAGAATGAATGTGTTATTTGTTTAGAATCCAGTTCGTATCCAACGATCTTAGATTGTTGTCATCAGATCTATTGTGGTAAATGTATCTTGAGAAATATGTTAGTTCACCCACGCTGCCCTACATGCCGAGAAGGAATCACCCCTTCTAATCTTTGCTGTCTGGGTTCGATTGAACCTGAAGATGTTCTTCTTCGTAAAAACAAAACGGAAATATGTATGGATCTTTTTAAGAATAATCGAACGGACTCCTTTATCGTATATTCATCATTTGACAATATCTATTACCAAATGTTTGAAGAGATGGATAAACTGGGAATCAAGGCAGAGCGTCTGGAGAATAATGTATGTATGGAACGAAAAACCATCCGCAATTTTCAAGAGGGAAAAACCAAGATTTTATTTGTTTCGCAAATCGAATCCATTAGAGGAATGTCATTTCCTAAGACTTCGCAGTTGATTTTTTTCCACGAACTACCCGTTTCCGAGTGGAAGGAGGTGCTGATTCACTCGATGCAGCGGCTGGGAAGAACGAAGCCGTTGAAGATCCTGTATTTGCATTCGGAAATTCAAGTTTAACACCAAGCGTATCATAAATTTTACCGGTTTGATGGGTGGCCCATTGGGTGACGCATCGAAACGGAATATCATATTCATAAGCGACACGATTCATTTCCTTCCATGCATTAAAGAGTGCGGATTGTTTGGTGAGCACCATCGTATATTGTAATTCGGAGGGTTCAGGGATTTTATTCGGTTTTTGGTATTGTTGGAGATAGAGATTGGGATATTTCAATTTCAGGCGATAGGAAAGGGGCAACAAGTTCCAACATTGGTGAAAGAAGGCCCAGAAATCAGCGCGATCGCTCCAACGTAAGTAATCGAGAATTTCCTCATAGGCTTCGAAGGGGGCGGATGGTTTCTCCTTTTTAGATGTTTTTTCTAGAAATAAGGGGAGATTTTGATGGAAGAGAAGACCTGCCAAGTTCGCATCTTTCGTTTCGAGATCCAGTTCGTCGTTTTCACCCCAATTTTCAAATAGGGTAAACCATGCGGCGCGGATGGCGACATGAATATTTCGATCCATCGATTCTTCTTTTCCTTGTACATGACCACCCGAATGATCGTGATAGGTTAGGCTTTGCGATACCTTTCTAATATCTCCAAGTTGGTACAAGGAATCTGGGATTTCCTTCTTAAAAAACTCGACTAATTTGTCCTTTTTGGGCATGTTCACGTAGTGAACGCAACAATACTTCAAGAGTTGTTGCATGATTCGGCCCTCTAACAAATTACAGATCAGAACCAGCGGACAGTCATCAGAAAAGGCACGCTTGGATTTAAGGTAATCGAGTAGTTCTTGGAGACCACCCTTTTCTCCTTGAGACAATCCGTCCATTTCGTCGAGAAGAACAACTCGTCCGTTGGGCGTAGAAGGATGAATCCATTTGCTGACACCGGTTTCAATGAGAAGAGGGAGAATCGTTTGGCGAAAGGAGGAGCCGGTTCGTGTATGGCTTGCGTTGAATTCTTGTACCCAGAAATGACCCTGTTTGCATACACGGTAGACCATGGTGGTTTTTCCAACGCCAGGGGGTCCGATGAGCAAAAAGGCGGGATGGGATCGTGTTTTTAACCATTTGAGCATGGCTTCTTCAATATCGGGATGAAGGCATGCTGTTTCCTCTTGAGGTAAGCTGGAGCGTACCATTCTATCTTCTAGATGATCGGCGTCTCTTTACATTCGTGCGCTTTCTGCGCTTTGTTTTTTCAAGACCATACAGGCGATAGGCACCCATAGATGCATTAAATGCAACAAAATCAAAGGAGTCTTTGATTCCAAGTCGTGTCATTCCATAGACGGTTCTATCGCCCTCATGGAAGGGAATAACAGAAAAGGCGGCGTTCAAAAACTGAACCAGATACGGAATAACATATTGATTAGGAGGATTGATTCTAACCGTCGGCTGGCATAGCTTTATAAGGGTTTCTTTGGATCCAAATACACTAAAATAATGCGTCATGCTAAGTTTATAAATGATTTCATTGATTCCTTGTAGCCAATGAAACGTGTTATGAATCTTATCATAATATCCGAACTGATCGGCAATGACCTGTTTCATTTGAAAGGTTTTCATGATTATCTGTCCATTTTTTTGAAGATAGTCATTTCCGTAATGATTTACAATTGAAAAGAAGAGTTTATCCTTTTTGGTCCACATTCTATTTGTGTTATTTCTTTTTAATCATATACTATGGCAAAAAAGAAAATATAGTTTTATTTGGTTTTTTAGGTATTGCCCTCAAAGTTGTTGGCAAAATAACGATAGTTGACTGTTCCGCTGACCGTATAGCGAATAACCAGTGGCTTCATGAAAATCATCGTCTTTAGATAATCAGAAGTCAATGGGCCAGCACTTGATTCAAAAGAAATGGGTTCCGTGCTGGAATTGGTACCACCGCTATTCGGGTTTTGACTTGGGCATACTACATTGGCATCACAGAGGATAGGGCGCTCGATCATCACAACGCTTCCCGCATCGGCACCACCTCCATTCTCCATCCATGACACAAAGTTGGGGCCAAGCGTCAACACATTGTGGGCAGCGCGAAGGGATTGACCGCGAACATAGAGTGGATTATCATTTAGCTCGGTAGATGAAGTAAATCCATTCACGAACTCTAGGTCAATGGCCTGAGTCTGCTTGTTAAAGCGCCATGGAAAAGGAAGAGTATTTTCATCTTGATCCAAATACGTGCACATGACAAAATCGGCTGGATGGGGAAGACGGCTTCCCATTCCGTAGGTACGATGAACAGATGTCATTTCTATCAGGATATCATAAATTATTTAGTTTATCAAAATGTTTTTTTAATAAACAAGTATGACTTGTTTATTAAAAAATGCGTTCAACGGGAATCGAACCCGTGTCGACCCCTTGGAAGGGGGCCATTCTACCACTGAACTATGAACGCTGATCGGAGGTTCTCTCCACTCTCGTCGTAGAATGTTTATAGAGGTTTTAAACGCACTTATTGGGCTGCCGGTGGTGTCGGGGTCGACGCAGGGCATCCTGCGGTAGTAGCGCCAGCACCGCCTGTGGAAATCGTTCCATCCGGAAGAATGCAGCTTTCTCCATTGGTAATGCCCTCCCACGTGAGACCCATTGTCATGGCACGCTGGCAAAGTTCGGCGTTTCTGGCTGCCGGATCGGAACGGGAGGTATCGAGCGAAAAGTAGAAATCGTCGGTGGTGGGGGCAGGACCTCCTCCAATGGGAAAGACCTTCAGAGAACCATTCTTGGAAACACCGATCGTATCGATGCACGTTTTCTTGGTGGTTCCGTCAGCTTGGGGACGAGCAAAGTAGGTCAGGTAATCCGGACAGCTATTCAGGGTAGGTGGCCAAGAACCGGGAGTTTTAGCAAATATGGAATTCTTGGAGAACCAGCGGATTCCGTAAATGATGAAAAGAGCGAGGGTTCCTGCAAAATAAAAGAATGCGGATACCATAATACCCATATCATAAAGCTTATAGGTTCCACCAGCAATCACGGCAATCGCAATCACGATAAAGATTCCCATGTAGATGTTGAACATGGCTTCTACTAACGTTTCGTATTTTTAAAATCATGAACGACATGATGTTAACAATAAAGGAAAGAAACGCAAAGATCCAATTTACATGGCACCGCCCATGCGGGTCTCGACGGACGCCGCGGCAACACCAGCAATGCCCATCACGACAGATGGAACGTAGAAGGTGAGGTAATCGGTGAGGGCATCAGGGGTGTTGGCCGCGCCGAGGACACCGAAGGTGTTGCCGGCCGAGCCGCCGTTGTAGCCCTGAGACGCGGTGAGGGCCGAGACCTTCAGGAGCTGCACCTGGCGGAAGAAGCCGACTGATCCGGTGAGGGAGCCGATGGGGGCCTGGACAGTCTTGCCCATATCACGGAGGACGAGGTTGCCCGCGCCGCCCGCAGCGGTGGCGGCATCACCAATCGCGGCCGCCAGCGCAGCGGAGGCAGCGGTCATGTGGCCCGGTGGGTAGTTGCCGACGGTGTTGCTGGCCGAGGGGTTGAACTCGTAGCAATAAGTGGCACGGTCGGTTCCGGCGATAGTGGCGGCGCTGTAGTACGTGTTGGACGCGGGGATCTGGCGAATGAAACGAGTAACCGATGACATTTTATAATCAGTACTTAGAAAAAAAACACGGACGGGTGATAGAATGTCCTCTGCTGGTGCCCCTCTACCCGATTTTCAACTCCCGTACACCAATCACGGTCTTGGTGGTCAGAATGGACGAGTCAATCTTTCCGTATCCCGCTCAGCGACCGGTAGTACTGTACCTGATTCAGCAGGATTCAGTTATCCGAAACAAACCGAAGTCAGCTTTGCAGGTGATATGCTCCGGGGAAACTGGGACCATACTGCCCTTTCTGACGCGTTCTTCACCCGTAGAAACGCAATGGCGATCCAA
>Ga0078894_10004857_pt1 | contig 10322 bp, 8 predicted proteins | sample LauGreSu1BDMLBSD_2_FD_67506 | JGI IMG/M metagenome (GOLD analysis project Ga0078894, IMG submission 67506) | Freshwater lake microbial communities from Lake Michigan, USA - Su13.BD.MLB.SD (version 4) (version 4) | ecosystem: Environmental > Aquatic > Freshwater > Lake | place: Lake Michigan, USA...
TATATATATAATGAAAAAAGATACTCCAAAGAGGGACCGTGATTCTGATAATACGCATGTTAGTTCGAAGACTTCTAAAATAACTGCGACAAATACGATACGTACTGACAGATATTCATCCGGAGGAGGTGGTGGAGGTGATGATAGCGATGAAGAGTTTATTGATTTCATTATCGGGAAATATCACGAGCGTCAAAAGGAACTGGAAAATAAACCAGAAGTCGAGTATGAGTTAGTCCGTATCACAAAGGAAATAAATGATATCGATGATTTAATTGAACTCGCGAAGATTTATAATCCATTAGAACGAAAGAGGTATAATATTAATATGGAGGCCCTTAGTAAATTAGTGGAACCACTGACCGAATTAAAGCGGATGATTGGAATGCCCAAGTTGAAGAAATCCATTTTGAATCAGGTCATATATTTCCTTCAAGACTTCGAGGAGAAGAATGCGCATATGATGCATACTATTATCGAGGGACCGCCGGGGTCTGGTAAAACGGAGGTCGCCAAAATCTTAGGAAAAATCTATGCGAAGCTTGGATTTCTTAAAAAGGAGAAAGTCATGTCAGTTAAAAGGAGTGATTTAATTGGCCAATATCTTGGACAGACCGCAATCAAAACACAGAAGGCGATTGATACTGCGAAAGGTGGCGTCCTCTTGATTGATGAAGCTTACAGCCTCGGAAATCCAGAAGGACGTGATAGTTATAGTAAAGAGTGTATTGATACAATTAATCAGAATTTGAGCGAAGAGAAGAGTGAGTTCATTTGTATTATCGTTGGATATAAGAATTCATTAAGGGACAGTTTTTTCTCTTATAACGCCGGATTAGAAAGGAGATTTCCATTTCGTTATACAATTGATGAATATACGCATGAGGACTTGATGAAAATATTCAAAAAGTTGCTGGTCGATTACAAATGGGAACTTGTTGCCGAGGAAAAGAAATTGTTGAGTTTTTTTGAAGAAAACAGAAAAATCTTTGAGTTCAACGGTGGCGATTTGGAGACTCTAATTCAGAATTCGAAGATTACTCATTCACGCCGAGTTTTTACGTTGGATAGCGATGTCAAGAAGAAACTGACGATTGATGATTTGGAGAATGGACTCAAAGCTATGATGGATAACGAGGAGATTTCAAAAAGGAAAAACAAGTCAAGTTTTGATATTATCAGTCATTTGTATAATTAGAATGATTGTTATTTAACTAAAAACATTTATAATTTTTTCTAACTAATTATAAATGGAACAACCATCAAATAATAAAAAAAAAACATGGAACGATTATTTACCGGAGAAAAAATGGACAACTTATTTGGCTTACGAGTTATCAAATTCTAAAAATAAATCGAATATAGATACACTTTATAAGTATGAAGCTCTTTTAACACAATCAAGTTATTTATCAAGATTAGCGTATGTCCCTGCTGATATTTTTTGTAGGATGACTGAACATTTAGATATAACTCCAAATGCTTTTAATGATTATATTAAAGCAATTGAAGACATATATGATGATTTATTCAAATATAAATGTTCATATGATAGTAAATATATTCAAGAACATCCAAAATTTAAAGAAAAATTCAATCCTTATAATTTTAAAAATTCTGAAAAACAACTGGAAAATCCTAAACCAAATGCTTCTGAACAACCGAAAAATGGTAATGGTAATGGAAATGGAAATGGAAATGGAAATGGAAATGGTAATGGTAATGGAAATGGTAATGCTCCTGAACAAAAAAATGAAACTAATAAATTTAATAACAAAATAAAAAAAAATTCAACTCCAATCGGTTATTTTATTCAAAATAAAAAAAAATTGAATGCGTATATATATCTTCATCACAATAAAGATAGCAAATTTAACGATATCCCGACATTATACATTTCATTTAAAGGTTCAAGTAATTTTAATGATTTTTGGCATGATTTAAAAAGCGCAGTTTCTGAAAATATATCATTAAGTAACTTAGATATTACGAATCCAGTGATTCAAAAGAATAATGGTAAAGCATCATCAGTATTTATTAAAATTTTAACAAAATCTATTACAGATATATATAATCGTGTTATAAACTTAATAGAAAAAGAAAAAGAAAAAGAAAAAGAAAAAGAAACAAATTTAAATTTAAGAATTATTATTACAGCAAATTCATTAGGAGGAGTACTAGCTGAATTATTTGGATATTATCTTAAAAAATATAAATCAAAAGATATCAGTTGTCCAATACATATTATTACATTTGGCTCCTGTTGCGTATTTAATGCTGCTGGAAGAAACGAATTTAATAGTTTGTTAAATATATCAGGTCCGAATGTTTTTACATTGGATAGAATTACAGCAAATGGCGACCCAGTTGTTTTATTACCTGCTCATTTGGACCATGGAGGATACACTTTACTTAAAACTGAATATAAAGCTTTTACTCAAACAGGGCGAACAAATGAAATTGGAGAAATAAGAAAAATGTTAGGATTAGAACAAGGAGAATCAAAAGAAAATTATGATGGTAATGATTTATTAGTAAGTAAGGCTTTTATTAAATTATTTAAAAATTCATACCATTTTATAAAAAAAAATGACACATATGATTTTAAATTATATAAAAAAAAATATAAAAATCTTACTCCGAATATATTTAAAAATAACATAAATAAACTAAAAATAAAAAAAGAAGCTATTCCAAATTTAAAAAAACAAAGTGGAGGAGTTGAACCAGAAGTTGAACCAGCAGGAGTTGAACAAGTAGAAGAACTACCAGCAGGAGTTTCAGAATCTGAATCATATGAATTTAGAAAAAATACCAAAATTTATAAAAAAGAAACGCTCGATAAAATGCCTAATCAAATAAATTATTCATGTTATAAAACAATATCAAAGGGATTTTGTCATGGGGTCTATATGGGAGTATCATATATGAATGTTTTAAGATTAATCGGAGACAAGGAACCAGTCAAAGATTATATATTATACAAAACAAAAACAGGAAAACTATTTAGCTTACCTGAGGATGGTGAATGTTTTAGTCATACTAATTCAGAGTGTTCTCTTTCAACAAATGAATACATAGAACCAATAATTAATCCATCTGGATTCAATACAATTAAATCAACATCAAGATGTTCAATAATGTAATTATAAATTCAAAATATATGAAATTCATATATTTACAAATAAAAATCAATATAAAATAGAAACAAATCTAAATTCCGTCAATGTCATCCGTATCAGATGATTCACTATCCGATGAAACCTCAAATCGCCGGTTCTGCTTCAATTCAACAACACTATCACTGCTTTCATCTTCATCACTATCAGTTTCATCAGCCCCAACAAAAACAACATTCGAATTTGCTGGATGGTTGCTCGATTTGATATCATCAAAAGCATAGCTCCTAAGTTTTCCCAACTTAATCAATTTGCGAACCTGTTCTTTCGTATAATATCCCAAAATATCATAAGTCTGTTCAACATATTTCTCTTCCTCGCTATTCCTAAAATCACGACCCGATACTAAAACGATATCATCCGATTTAATATCTTGCCAACCTTTTAAGGCCCCACGGGCCCTCCCGACCGCTTTTTTAGCAGTATCTTGTAAAATCATGTCGAACCGCTTGTCGCCCAATTTACGAACAATACGCGCGTATTGTTGTCCTTCATCAGCAATTATAAACGGCGGTGTATCAAACGTCGTTTTCTTTACTTTCTTATATTTTTTACCTCCTTTATTATTTGGCATGTTGATATATTTACTTTATATATAGATTATTTTCTTTAAGCCATTTTCATCAATACAAGAAATATTATGAACATGACGAAGAAAATAAGGAAAATATATGGATTGAAACTGTATTTTGACCCAGCGCCTGACGCATTTTCAAAATGTTCAACCTCATTTTTACAGATTCCATAATATTGTGTATCAATTCCAGACTTTTTCGCATGACAATCATTCTTGTATGTAATACCATCGGCCCCGCAAACTGGCTCGTATTTATCTGGACATGTTTGACTAAGACCAACCGGATTACAACCGCATGGGAACTGATTCATAAAAACCCCACTCTGTTTTCCTTTATACGCAGTATTAACTGAATTCATTGCGTTATATGTTGCTCTATTATATCTCTGACAGAACCCATCAACGCACATTTTATTAATATCATTCATACAGTCATAATTTGTTTTACAACTATTCCCTATCTCATTACTTACATAAGAATAGTCTCCATCTTCAAGATTATATGTTCCAGCAACAGTAGAATCCGTATATTTATTCATTGGGTCCGCAACTCCCCGAAAAGACTGCTCACAATTTGTAATTGTTTGATTTAATTCTTTTTTACAAAAATCGGAATCTTTCATTAAATTACTCTCGCAAACATATTCCTTCGGAATAACAGTTCCTTCACAACAGCCATATTTACTATTTAAACAAATATCTTTCCCTCTATTTTGACATCCATCGTATTTAGGATTATCCGACATTTTATAATTGACTCCATCGGAACAGCACCCATATAATGTTTTCTTACAATCAGTTAAAGGCGTTGGACAATTGCTCCCATTATTATCATTTTTCGCAATTTTTCCATCAGGACAACATTTATAACGCGTAGTTGAACAATCGCCAACATTATCTCCATCAAAATTCTCAATACATTTTGTATCATCTCCCTTATTTATTTTAGATTCCATAATCATTTTTACGACTTTCTCTTTCTTCGGAATACAAACACTCACTTTCTCCAAACCTATATCCCCAGTTCCAAATGTATTGAAGTATGGCTTCTTCATTAGATTCGGATTCGGGTCCTGAACTAATTGATTCCCCCTCTTTATAAAGCTGGTTGTCTTATCTGAATACGTGAGACTTTCTTTTAATGGCATCATTCCAACATTATTAAAATAGCTACATCTCGCCTTCCCATCGTTCCCGAGTTCATATGAATAGGCTCCACATTTAACATCTTCTAAACACCACTCTCCACACTTCTCGTGAAATTCGAACGCATTCGGTTTGGGCTTATCTCCATCATCAATTTGTTTAACACTACAACCATACTTAGCACTATTCCCAACCTTGAACTCTAAATTATTATATTTATCGAAATCGGATGTATATGGTAAATAAGGATTCGCCGGATTTGTCTCCCCATTATCCGTCGGAAGACCCATAAAATCCGCCTTTTGATACGGGACGTAATTCATTCTGGCCTCGCATTCTTCATCATCCGGCGGACATTCTAAACGAATATCCCCATTTATACGCAATTTTCCCTGTAACCCTGTTTCAGGCGCCTTAGGAATACAATTTGGAGGAATACAAAGACTCGGGTTTGTAATACCCTGATTTTTATTAATAGGATTCTTTGGACCAATTTTTCCATTTGGACCAACAATATACGACGTCATACATTTATCATCCACCAGCTCACAGAAGCTATCCCCAACTTTCCCTTTCTTGTTATATTTGCGATAATAATTCGACATTGAATCTTTGGCCCCGAATCTGTTTGGTTCCGGAATAGGCTTCTTCAAATATGTTGTCGCATAAGTTCCGACCCCTTTTACAATTTTTCCAAGTTCATCATACATTTTACAGGAATCACTGGACTCTTTAAATTCAATGGCCTGACAAGATTTATCATAAAAACACGCTCCCATACATTCATCAACTGATAAATTTCCATCTTGAAGTGTATCAATTGGCTTACTATCAAAATGATGAATCTGATTCAATTCAGTGAAATTATTACGCATATTATCACATGACGTATTATCGATTAGTTGGTTCCTTGTAAAAAATTTAGATTCATATGAATTGTCCTCTTTTATTCCAGCAATTCCTTTCGCTCTCCCTTGTATTGGAGTCCCCCTATGTAGAATACATTGATTTGGTTTTTTTTCTGAGACGAATATTTTACAATTGTCTTTACGACTACATTCTCGCGCACATTCAACTGCGGATACCGCATTCTCAGAAATTGGAGTTCCCTCCATATATCCAATTTCGGATGTATAATTAATAAGAGGGTTCGCAATGGATGGATATAGAGTTTCAAAGACACTATCGGGGTTTAGACCACTACATTTTTCTTGGGAAATGTCTCCATGATGTATTTTTTCGCGGCTTTCACAAGGAACCGCCGGAATATTATAGTAATTATTAATCATATTAATTTTATAATAGAAAATAATAAAAAAAAATTCAACTAATATATTAATGATTGATAATAATAATGAATTAGTTTTCGGATTGTTCTTCGGAGTAATCTTATTTTTTGTTGGATATAAATTGCTCGATAATAGCGAAACCTATCTTAAATATTCAACTCTAAATATAATTTTAATTGCTTTCTTCATAATTTTATTCTTTATATTTGGACATCTATTAAATAATATTTTTCAAACATTTAGAACCACAAAAAAAAAAGATAACTAATATTAATGAATCAAACTGTTTTAATGGGAATAACGTTCCTAATTTTCATCATTTGCTTTCCAACGGCTGCCGCATTGAAAGGAAAGATAGGAGATCAGAATAAATGCGCAGATATAATAATAACTGGTGGAATCGGTAGTATTTTAGCAGGAACCCTTTTTGGAGTTGTAAAACCAGTTATTCTTCAACAAAATATAGATGGTGCTTTCATTTATTTAATAATATTATTGTTCTTTGTTTGGTATCTTCTCGTTAAGATGTTCTCATTGCTATTATATCGGATTAATGCGAATGCGAATACAGTCGCGCCAAACCCATCGAAATCAATTATTTCTACGATACCTACTCAAACAGCAATGACTGATGATAATATAGATTCAGATAATGGGGATTCATCATCTCAATATACAATTTTATCATACGTTTTCGTGGCTATGATTGGAATACTTATTATTGCGATATTAGGCGTTTCCCTATATCAACAATCGAAGACCGGTTCGAGTTCTCCTCTTATGAGCTATGTCATTATAATGTCTGTAATGATTGTATTATCACTTTTGTTCTCTTTCTTTTCAGGAGTTAGAATAGATATTGATAAAAAGGTTCAGATTATGAGTTATACAATATCATACGCAATTGTGTTTGGTATTTTCGCATCTATTTTCATTTTCAGTAATTTCAAGCTTAGTTCAACTGTTACCATTGGATTTATATTCTTCGTATGGATGACTCTAACTGCTTCAATCTCGAACTTTCTTATGTATAATAAACCAGTTATTAAGCGCTACTAAAACGCCCCTTTTTCTGATTCTTCGAATCAGTAAAAGGGCTTATACCCCAAAAAGACCCACATCTGATTAGATTAGAAAAAAGACCCACATCTGACTACATTAGAAAAATAATCAGATGTGGGTGTTTTGGGGGTTCAGTTTAAATGACTATGTCATTTAAACTCAAGAGATAAAAACTAAAGTTTTTATCTGTTCGCCCCTTTACTTCTACGTAGTAGAAGAAAAAGGGGCGTTGCGGTGTAATTCCATAAACTTCTTATACAATTTTTCAGTCGGAATCAAATATATTTTATAGGAAAGAAGTAAGACAAGCAGTTTATTAATTGTAACATCACTAATATCACACTTATCTAAAATATCATTTTTATCAACCTCCAATTGATAAATTGTTGAAACTAAAAATAATGACCCGACCGCAATAGAGATTGGCGTATTTTTAATAACAATTCCCAATTCTTGGGCCATATAAGAAACATATAAAGAAATATTCAAATAGATTTCAGTATATTCCAGCAATTTACCTATCCTACGAACTTCATCGATAACGGAAACTGGCTTCATCCGAGCATAATATTCCGGCTCCTTCTCAAAAAGTTGCTCCCTATAAAAATTACAACCTTTCGTGAATTTCTTCTTGTTGATGTCGAATTGCTTACTGAGTTTCTCTTTATTCGTCGTAATATTGCGCCCCTCTGACGCATAAAAAATACACGCAGCCATATTACTATGCTTCTTGGACCCCCTTTTATTCTCGTTCTTACTAATTTTCTCAAACAGATTTTTCGCGTGATTCTTGACGGCCTCAGAAACTGTATCGTCGGCGCTTGTATCAATATACTGAAAATTTTTCAGAAGACTGCGCTCCTTGTAATCCATCTGGATGAATTTCTGATGACGGCGAAAATTATAGAAACCACCCCATCCGGAAATAGTAGTCGATAGCGATGATTTCAAAAAATGCTCATTCACTGGCATTCCAACTCGGGATGGGTCTCCTCTCGAATAATCGTCGGATGTAAGTGTTCGCCACTCTTGGGTTTCATCCAGAATTTCGCCGTTGCTCTTTCCACATTTAGAACAAACATATCCGCCGTCTTCGATGACGCACTCGAACTCTCCACAGAATTTACAATAATGACTATTCTTTTTCTTAATGACTGGCTCCGCCTCCACATCTTTATGTTCATCTTCATAAAATGTATTCAACATTTCATTGAATTTTTTAGAATCGAAGACTCCTATATGCTGTGATAGTATATTCATGTTTAATAAATTCATGGTTTTGTTCATTTAATAATCAATTTTTATGAATTCGCGAGAAAGCTTTAAACTGTTTTTAACCTGTTTTATAGCCTTTTATTTTTTCTGGATAATAATTAATGATTGACAAAAAAATGGTGATGCTTTTTTTCTTTATTTATTTCGCCTTCCAAATATTCGCGCAAATATGGGGGACATATATAGATAGCGGGGGCATTCCTTCCGCGAAGAATTACACTCAGAATTTTATTACGGCGCTCGTGTTAATTGGATTAGTCGGCTACTTCTGCGAACCGGCTGTCAGTATGAATAACTGGCTCAGCTATTTTGTTTTAGTAATGACATTTGTTTTTGTTTTTATATATTGTTATTCGAAGAGAGTTCTTGACTTACAAACACAAAGCGATAATGCAAATGGAATAAATCGGATACAAGTTTGGTTGATTTGTATTATCGTTGCGATTTACTCCGCAATTATATTAGGCTATTTTATTACTTACTTTCAATATATTGAAACAGACGAGAGAAAGACAATATTATTATCGATTCCCATTTTAGCAATTTTATACTTTTCATTCTATTTTTTCAAACCTGACAGCACTTATGATAATAAATTCGTTATCCCATTTTTCTTATATCCTGTCCTATTTTTATCAAATAATCTCGAAAAGAGTTCAGTATTATCGAATGGATATATAGTTTTATTTACATCTGTTGTCGCAATGTGGGGCTTTTTTGGAGTGGAATGGTTCGTCGGTCCAACAATCGATTACCAGAACAATTTAGACACTCAACAATGTCGCGCGAATTTGGGAATGGGAGATGGTTCAATGATAACTCCGGATACAGACACAGATACAAAAAGAAACACGCGAAATATCAACTATTTGTATATTGCGATTAGCTTGATATTTATGGCGGTTATTATTTCTATTCTAATTGCGTATTTGGCATATCAAAATTAAATGTATTTCTAATAATAGAAATAATGGTTGTCGAAATAATTAGTGGACTCTATCTTGGTAATAAGAGGGATGCGTATAACGCACATTTCCTAAAAACGCGCAGAATAGATATAATAATAAATACGACGGATGAAGTAGAATTCATGAATGGATGTAGTAAGAGTGGGATACAATGTATAAGAGTTCGCATATCGGACCAACACACTGATGAAAACAGAATGAAACATAATCGGGATTATTATTATCAATTGGGGAACCTTTGTTCTATGATTGATAAAAATTTAGAGAGAAACAAAAACATTTTGGTTCATTGTCGCCATGGTAAGTATAGATCGACATGTTTGATTATTGCTTACATTCTTTATAAAACGCAAATGAAATTAGAAGAAGTATATGAGCTTATTTCATATAAATATCCTCTTGTTAAGTTAAAGAATCATTTATTCTTCAATACACTGAAAATGTTTGAAGAAGAAATATTGAATAAATAAAATAAAAATATCTATTATAAATAAATGGGAAACACAATTGCGACGAATCCACAAATTAAAGAATCAATAAAAGATACATACACAAGTGATAAACAACTCTTTGATAAAATATTTGAAAAATCAAAAGCAATATATAGCCGCAATAAGCAACAACTTGGAGATAAAGAATTATACGACCGATTAGTAATAACTTATTCAAATCAGTTGTATAAAATACCTTTGGAAAAGATTGAAAATATTTATTCTCAGGTTGAGGGACCAAATGCTGTAAAGTCAGAAGTAAAATCATATCTTGAACTTTCTTTAAAATATGATGGATTAGAAGAGGAAAAATATATAGTTAATCAATTAACAGG
>Ga0078894_10004859_pt1 | contig 10319 bp, 8 predicted proteins | sample LauGreSu1BDMLBSD_2_FD_67506 | JGI IMG/M metagenome (GOLD analysis project Ga0078894, IMG submission 67506) | Freshwater lake microbial communities from Lake Michigan, USA - Su13.BD.MLB.SD (version 4) (version 4) | ecosystem: Environmental > Aquatic > Freshwater > Lake | place: Lake Michigan, USA...
TGTGCCTGTTGCCAACGGCATCAGCGGCGGCTATCTACGCCCTGCTGATGGTTTGATCGCACAGGGCACCGGCCCTGGAATTGATCGAGGCGGCATCAACTGGAATGGTCTGCTGTATCGGGTCATGGGCACGAAACTTGTGTCCATTAGCGATGCCAATGTTGTCACTGTAATTGGTGATGTGGGTGGCTCGACGGATCTAGTCATCATGGACTATTCGTTTGACTACCTCGGCATCGTGTCTAGTGGTGAAATTTACTTCTACGATGGCACGACGCTGACGCAGGCCAATTATCCGCCATTGTCACTTGTGACCATTGGGCCGATCATCGACTTTTGTTTTATTGATGGTCGGTTCATGCTGACTGACGGCCTAAAGTTGTATTCAACAGACGTTGGTGATCCGTTCACCATTGGCCCGTTTGCGTATGCGGAGCCTGTGGCAGACCCTGACCCTGTATCGTCGCTGTTGCGGTTACGAAACGAGGTGTATGCGATCAACCGCAACACCATCGAAGTGTACGAATCAATTGGTGGGTCTGCACCGTTCCCGTTTGCGGTGATCGACGGAGCGCAGATCCAGAAGGGTGCCATTGGCGTTCAGGGATCGTGCGTCTTTTCCGAGATGATTGCCTTCATCGGCAGCGGTCGCAACGAAGCGCCTGCGGTCTATCTCGGCTCTGCTGCAACTGCACAAAAGATCAGCACGCAAGAGATTGACGAGATTCTGGCGACATACACAGAGCAGCAGTTATCTCTGGTGAAACTGGAGCCTCGCAACGACAAGTCGCAGCAATTCCTGTATCTGCATCTGCCAGACCGCACGCTGGTCTACGACGCTGCGTCATCTGCTGCGTTGCAGCAACAGGTGTGGACTGTGCTGGTCAGCACGACTGATGGTTTTGCACAGTATCGCGCACGCAACTTTGTCTGGATTTACGACAAATGGACTTGCGGCGATCCTCAGTCCAGCACCTTCGGATACATGAATGACTCGATTTCGAGCCATTGGGGTCAGATTGTGCGATGGGAGTTCGGAACGGCCATCGTGTACAACGAGAGCAACGGCGCGATCTTTCATCAACTTGAGTTGGTTTCTCTAACGGGTCGCGTGGCCTTGGGTCAGAACCCTTGGATCAGCACCAGTTACTCATACGACGGTCAAACATGGAGCCAAGACAAGGCGATTCAGGTTGGCACTGTCGGACAGACGCAAAAGCGTTTGGTGTGGTTCCAGCAGGGTCACATGCGGAACTGGCGTGTGCAGCGGTTCCGTGGCGACAGTCAGGCGCATCTATCGTTTGCAAGACTTGAGGCTCGGCTGGAGCCTCTGGCGTACTGATGGCAACTTCTAACAGACTCAACCTGACGCGAGATGAACTTGCGTCATTCCTGAAGAATCATCACCAGATTCGTCAGTTCGAGCGACTGTTTGCTGATGTTGAGCCACTTGAGCCTACGACGCTTGATGATCTGGCTTTGACTGGCGATAACGCAGCACAAAAGGCTGTGCAGGCCATTGATGGGCTGGAGGCGCAGAAGCAGGAACTTGAGGTCACGGTGGCTGCGCTAGAGGCCAAGGTAAATCAGGCTGTTAGCGCGTTGTCGTCGATCAACGATCAGTTGTCGATGCTCATGCAGGCACCGCCTCCTCGTGAGTTCAAGCGGTCGCGCTACGGGTCGTTCTACGACACGACGACGCAGACGGCAGCGGCTATCAACACAGCCACAGCCATCACGTTCAATACGACCGATCTGAGTCATGGTGTTCGTATTGGCACGACGACATCTCATGTGATTGTGGATACGCCTGGGATTTATAATTTCCAGACATCCATTCAGTTGGATAGCACAGTCTCAACAGCCGAAGAGTTCTACTTGTGGTTTCGGCTGAACGGAGTTGATATAACGAACTCAGCATCGCAAGTCAGGACTCAGGGCAACAACGCCGAGATTTTTGTTGCTTTGAATTTCTTTTTTGACTTGAAGGATGATGACTACGTTGAACTGATGTATTCAGTCAGCAATACTGCGGTGCAATTGCTTGCCTCTGGCGCGGTGGCACCTCATCCTGGCATCCCGTCTGTCATTCTGACGGTCGCAAACAATATTCAAGGGGTTCAATAATGGCAGTCGTCGCAAAAGTTCTTGTTCCTCCGTTGCAGTTGGCAACGGCTGCGACCACTCAGTACACAGCAAGCAATGTCAAAGCAATCATTGACAAGGTGACTGTGACGAATACAAACACGGTGAATTGTTCGTTCAACGTTCACATTGTCACCAGTGGCGGATCTGCCAACAATGGCAATCTGGTCATTGATACCAAGACGGTCGTGCCGAATGAGACTTATCTGTGCCCTGAGTTGGTGGGTCAGGTGCTGGATTCTGGCGACTTCATCAGCACCTCGGCTAGTTTGGCAAATGCGCTGACATTTCGAGTCTCTGGAAGGGAGATCGCATAATGGAAGGCGCAAAGATGCCGGTAATGATGATCGGCGGCTTCAATGGGATTGAGGCTGAAGAACCGTTCATCACAGCCGCAGAGAACAAGAAGAACACGCAGGTCGTCATCAACAACTGGATGCTTGGGCCTGAGCAGCCGTCCAATGAGCCTGGGGCAAATAAGCCTTACTGGATGAAACTTGCCAAGGCGATGCAGGTTGATGAGGCTGAGGCTCGGCGTCGGCGCTGCTCGAACTGCGAGTATTACGACAACTCCACCAAGACGCAGGTTAAGATGGAGCGCATCCCCCGCAATGCCTGGGACACTGGTGCCGGTTATCGTGGCTACTGCGACAAGTTTGAGTTTGTATGCCATGACATGCGAGCGTGTCAGGCATGGGAAGAACGCGAGTTTGAAGAAGATTGACGCCGCCTACAGTTGTGCGACAATGATGCTACTGAGCCGCCCGCGCCCGCCAGTAGCGCATCCGTTGGGATAGCGTTGTGAGCGACCTCGTACCAGCAGATCATCTACCGATCTATCGACTTGAGGCCGAACTGCTGCGTTTGCCGCAGATCGAGATGCCTGTCGATCATGACTTCTGCAATGGGTTGTATGCCCGCACGATGCACATTCCTGCGGGCACTGTGCTGACTGGCGCTGTACACAAAGACGAGTCGTTCTTTGTGGTGCGTAAAGGCGATCTGATCGTAACGACAGACAATGGCACCGCGCAAGTCGGGCCGGGATTCATGAGCGTCACGCGACCAAATACCAAACGCGCAGGTATTGCGCTGACGGATGTCGAAGTGACGACTTTTCACGCCAATCCAGCCAACGAGACTAATCCTGAAGTGCTATGGGAAACATACACTGTCCCAGCACCAGTTGAGGCGTTAGAGGCTGTGGCGCATCCTCATTTGGAGTACATGAAATGACATTCGGACTATCTGGTGCTGCTTTGGCGGGTGTTGCTGCCGCTGGTGCAACCGTTGTATCTGGTGCTATGCAATCACGTTCCGCTCGCAAAGCCGCTGAACTTCAAGCAGGCGCAGCAGCGGAGGGTATTGACGAACAGCAGCGTCAGTTTGATGTCGTGCAGGAGTTGCTTGCGCCGTATGTACAAGGTGGCACGCAGGCGTTCCAAGCACAGCAGGCGCTACTTGGTCTTGGTGGTGCCGAGCAACAACAGCAAGCTATTTCTGCGCTGGAGCAAAGTCCGCTCTATCAGGCTCAAGTGCGTCAGGGCGAGCAGGCACTGATTCAAAACGCAGCGGCCACAGGGCAACTGCGAGGTGGCAACCTTGCTGCTGCCCTGGCTCAGTTTCGTCCGCAAATGTTGCAAAAGCAGATTCAGCAGCAGTTCGCCAACCTTGGCGGACTGGCTCAGTATGGTCAGTCATCTGCGGCTCGCGTAGGTGCAGGCGCTCAGGCTGCTGGCACCAATATCGCCGATCTCCTCGGGCAGCAGGGTGCTGCTATGGCTGGTGGTCAGTTGGCTCAAGGGCAGGCGTTTGCTGCGCTCCCGAGTGCGGTTGCGGGAGGACTTGGAATCTATCGTGGTCTTGGTGGGGCTGGTGGTTTCGGTGGGTCGATTGGATTGCCGTCATCAAGCGAGTTGTTCAATCTGCAAAATCAAGCGGCGAGCAACGTTGCATCCGGCAATATCCAGGCAGGAAGCACACCGTTCTAAGGATCAATCATGGTCGCACCGATTAACTACGGCATTCAAATCCCTGACCCTACGCAGGCGTTTACTTCAGCGTTTAACCTTGGCGCGGGTATTCAAGAAGCTGAAGCGAAGCAGCAGCAAGCACAGCGGCAATTGCAGATGGAGCAGCAAGTCGCTGCTGCTCGACAGCGTGTGATGAGTCCTGACGCCACATCGCAGGACTATTTTAATTTGGCAATGATGCTGCCAGAGAACATGTCAAAACCCGTACGAGAGGTTTTCGCATTACGCAGCGCAGAGCAAAATCAAAAGTCCCTGCGTGAAGGAGGGCAAGTGCTTTCTGCCTTGGTGGCAGGTAAACCCGAGATGGCTCTGTCTCAGATTGACATTAAACTGGAAGCAGCGAGAAACGCTGGTAACCAGGAGGCTGTGCGTTTCCTGACCATGAATCGACAACTTGTCGAGAACAACCCTGAAAGTGCAAAGTTATTTTTTATATCTGAACTTTCGCAGATTCCGGGCGGAGATAAAGTGGTCGAATCTGCTCTCAAGCAGCGAGAGGATGTTCGTAAAGGTGAACTTCAGGCTCCTGCTGTTCGCAGGGCTGAAGCTGATGCCACTCAAGCCGAGCGCCAAGTCCAAGAACTCGATATCAAACTCAGAACGCTGGAGCAGGTCAAAGCGGCTGAACTGCTCAAAGCACAGAGTGAGGCACAGAAGGCTGAGGTTGAGGCCAAGTTTGCCGAGCGTCTAAAGAACCTTGAGATCGAGAAAGGTAAGGCCCAGGCTGCTAGGGATCGTGCTGCTGCGGCTGCTTCTATGGCTACGGCATCTCAAGGGCCAGCGCCTACAGTCACGACTGTCCAAGATCCTTCTGATCCTACGCGCACGCTCACCATTGACGCTCGACGTTATCAAGGTGGCACGTTAGGTGCAGCGGGCGTTATTGGTGTGGGTGGTAAGACTGCTGCATCTGCTCAAAAAGAAGTTCAGGCAGAGCAAGGTAGAACGCTTGTTGCGGACATCATTGATTCGCTTAAATCAAACTACACCACACTCGACAAGGCAAGAGCAATCCCAAGTACCCAAAGGGGTGTTTTGTCGAATGTTCTTACTGCGGTTGAAGTGTCTGGGCCTGGGCAGTTTGTATCTCGCGCCGTAGGATCGGAACCCCAAGCAGTTAGAGATGTGATTCAGAGTTCAAGGCTTCAACTACTGAACGCAATCAAGCAGGCAACGGGTCTATCGTCACAGCAGTTGAACTCTAACGTCGAACTGCAAACATGGCTCAAGTCAGTGTCTGATCCAAGTCAGCAGATCGAGTCCGTCATCCCGATTCTTGAGAACATCGAGAAGTTCGTCGCAGGTGGTGGTAAGAGGTCAGAAAGGGCGGCTGCAACTCCAGTGCCCGGCCAACCTGCCCCTGCTGCTACTAGTGCACCTATTTACGCAGTCAATCCACAAACAAATCAACGGATTATGTCCACCGATGGTGGAAACACTTGGAACCCTGTGAGGTAAGTAATGAATCTGCCGCCCGGTTTCCAACTCGAAAGTGCCCCCGCTAATCAAGTAAAACTTCCTCCGGGATTCCAACTTGAACTTGTCGATCAAATCCCCGGTGCCCAGCCTCAGCAGGTTCAGGCAGCAGCTACTGCTGGGCGCGAACTGCTTCAGCCTAAACCGGAAATTGGTCGTCAAGCAGTCGAACTCGCACGCCCGACAGTCGAGGCGCTTGGTGCTGCCGGTGGTGCTGCACTGGGCACTCCGCTAGGCCCAGCAGGTATTGTCGGTGGCGCTGGCCTTGGTTATGGTATCTCCAAGGGCGCTCTTGACATGCTTGAGCAGTTGATGGGCTATCGTGCAGCCCCATCAAGTGCCAGAGAGTCGCTGCTTGGTGGTGCTAAGGATGTGCTGACTGGGATGACGTTTGAGGCCGGTGGTCGTGCTGCTGCGCCCCTGATTACCGCAGGACTTGAGAAGTTTGGTCGCGCTGCTACAAGGGCACTTGATGTCAGAGGTCGTCAAGCAACCACGATTGCACGCGCTGCTGCTGGTGACGAGATTGACGCAATTCGTGCAGCACTGCGTAATGCGGCACCTGATGAGACTCCTGCTCAGGCTACCGCAGAGATTCCCCGCAAAGTCTGGCAGTCGCTCAATGAACTGGGCACCTCGACTGACAAGGCTGACCAGATCCTCAAAACACAGACTGATGAACTTCTTGGAGACTTGTCTCGCCTTGCTCGCGGAGGCAATGAGACTGAGATTCGTAACGCTCTTGATGCATCGAGGCAGATGCTCAATGCGGTTACTTCTCCGATGCGTCAGACCGAGTTGAAAGCGGCCAATCAAGCTGCTGAGACAATCGCAAAATTGGCACCGCGAGCAGAGCAAAAGCAGGCGTCTTTGGTTTCTGCATTGCAGGAAACTGGACGGATGCAGACTGAAGCAGCGCAGCGTGGTGTTGCTGCTCGGGAGCAATTTGCCCGTATCCCGGAAGAAGGTGGTATCCCGTCAGTCAGTGCCCGTCAGGCAGGGCGCACTCAGGAAGCGATGGCTCGTCAGTTCCAAGGGACTGCCGACGACTTTGCAGCAGTGCGTACCCAGCGCCGAGAGGAACTCGACTTCATCAATCGGCAAATGGGTAGCCTTGAGCAATACGGTCTGCGGCCATTGAACATCGACAATGTGCTTGGGTCGATTGAAAAATCAATGACCACTCCTGGTCGTCGAGTCAGCGCAACACAGACGCAGGTACTCGGTAAGGTCAAGGATCAACTTGAGCGTGCTGCTGCAATGAACAACGGCGTCATTGACGCTCGGGATCTGTACACCATCCGTAAAGAAGGTGTAAACGAGATCATTGACTCTTTGATGACTGGCCGTGATCCGCGAGTCAGCAAGAAAGTCGCAGCCGATGTTCTGGGCATCGTTCGCCCTGCCATTGATGACGCGATTGAGGCTGCTGGCGGCACAGGCTGGAGAAACTACCTCAAGACCTTTGAGCAGGGAGCCAAGGATCTTGAAAAGCGTCAGATGGCTGCTGATGCGCTGCGTTTGTTTAAGGACTCTCCTGACCAGTATGTCAAGCTGGTACGAGGAGAAAACACCGCAGCAGTGGAGTCTGTGTTTGGTACAGGCAACTTCGACATCTTCAAAGAGATGGCTAAGGAGATGCCGACACTGAACAAAGTGGCGTCATACGTTGAGCGCCAGGGTGTGATTGCCAACAAGGCTAAAGGTGGGCGTGAGGATCTTCTCAAACTCATCGACCAGAACAGTTGGCGGCGTAGGTTGCCGAATTGGTTCAACCCTACGATCACAACAATCAATCTGGCTCTGCGCGACGTTGAAAAAAGGATCAATGACGATACACTTAAGTTGATCAGAGAGGCTACACTCTCGAACAAATCGATGCTGGAACTTTTGGAAGGTTTGCCGCCCAGTGAGCGAGGCAAGTTGATGCGTCTGATCACCAATGCCAACACATGGATTAAGACACCGGGCGCTCGCACCGGTGTTATTGCAGGTATGGCCTCCGACACCGAGGAACAATAAATGTCCGCTCTCTCCGTCAACCCGCCTTTCCCGATCTTTCTGGACATCGACGGCCAGCCGCTCGATGCTGGCTTCGTGTACCTAGGCGTGGCAAATCAGGCTACTGAGGCCAACCCGATCCAGGCGTACTGGGATGCTGCGCTCAGTGTGCCAGCGACTCAGCCGATCCTGACCAGGGGCGGATTCCCTGTCAACGCAGGCGTACCGGCTCGGGTGTATGTGAACAGCGACTATTCGATTGTGGTGAAGAACCGCAACGGGTTCCAAGTATTCTCGTCGCCCATTGCGACTGATCGGTTCAATGATGCAGTCGTGAACATCGACTCATCTGATGTTACGTTCCTCCAAGCAGGCACCGGCGCTGTCGCACGCACCGCGCAGGACAAGATGCGGGATGTGGTCAGCGTCAAGGACTTCGGCGCTGCCGCCTCTCCTACACCATCGGCAGCAGCGTTCCAGTTGGCGATCAATGATGTGGTTACGGATGCAACCACATTAGGGCGCGGAGCATTTGACCTAATCCCAGGTGTTGAGTATTCAGTCGCAACACAACTTGAGCTTGATAAAAAGACTCTTCTAGTTCGCGGCAATAACTCAATACTTAAGTGGGCTGGCAATAACTCCACGTCAATGCTGCACATCACTGACTCAGCTCGTTGCCGTATTCAAGATTTAATCCTGATCGGTGATCTGACAAACCCACCGGTGTCCGCGATAAACCTCGACAGGGTTATTTCCACCGGTGAGATTGGCACTAATGAAAACTGCATTATTGATAATGTAACTATCGGTCGTAAGTTTACACAAGATACAACGACCGGCGGGACTGTTGATGCCACGCCCTATGGCAGAGTGCAGAATGGCATTCTTGTTGGTGGTATCGACGGAAATAATGATGAATTGACAGTTAGCAACACCCAGGTACACGGAGCAACCGTTGCTGGCATCTCCTTCCTGAATACGCAAAGCAGGTGGTCATCTTTGCGTGATGTGTTGGTTAACGATAGTGCTATTGGTCTGTATGCTGGGTGCAATCTACGTCTTGATAATTTCAACTGTAATAGAAACACAACGAGTGATATTAGAGGGGTAAGAGAGACCTACACTGTACTGACTACTTTCAACACTGAGAACTATGTTCGCGCCATTACATCCACTGGTGGCGCATCCTTTTTTGTGAGCGGTGGCTTTTGGAGCAGAAACGATGCCGTTCCAGTTCAAGTTGTCAGGGTTGAGAACGGGGGTCATTTCCTACTTGAAGATATGACCGTCCGCAATGCGCTCAACACCGCTGATACTTTCTACTATCGCGTCGGGGCGTTGTTGCCGGGCTCATTTACTGTGCGTCGTTCTAATATTCATCGCGGAACACTGCGCGATACGTGGGACATTGAGACCGGCGGGGCCACTACTCAGCCCTACTCGATAGACATTGAAGTTGGAAAATTCCGATGGAAGCAGGCGGCTAACTCTCCATACATTGATCGCGCCGTTACGCCTCCGGCAGTGGCGGCATCGGCATCCGGGCTAATTGCGTCCGGTTTGTGCTCATCTCCGTTCGGCGTTTACTTTAATGTGTCGTACCAATTGCCGTTGCAAGGGCAACATTTGACAGTTGCATACGATTCCGCAAGCCAAATCCGGGCAAGACTGCTCAACCCAACAGGCGCAAGCATCACACTGGCAGCAGGCAGGATGCGATGGATGGCGTTTGAGGATCATATTGCAAGACGGTGCTCGGTCTCACTCGACGCACCATCTACAGCGAATGGCGTGGGAACGACACTGACAGCAACGCTACCAGGCGCGCAGTTAGGGGATTACGTAGCCTATTCAGTAGGCGCGAACTACATGAACAGTGTAGTTACTTGCTATGTAAGTGCGGCAGACACGATCGCTGTTCGTGTGCATAACGCGAGTGGTGGCACTAGCAACCCAGCAGCCACTGTGTTTGGGCTAGCTGTGCTCAGAGAGTTTGGGAATTACCACGGGGTTGCAGCCTATACGCCTGCCGCTATTGCTAACGGCGACAGTATCACCGTGGTTGTTCCCGTAGTCGGCGCTCAGTTGGGCGGGCATGTATTTGCCACCTATACAGCAGACCTTCAAGGCATGACCCATAGCGCAGAAGTAAGCGCAGTTGATACGGTCACGGTAACGGTGACTAACTACACCGGGGGAAGCGTTACCCTTGGCGCGGGGTACTTTAAGGCAATGGTTGCATTCTGACTTCTACGCAATGAAGTCACCTCCCCCCCATCGTCACCGTGCTGCGGATCATCACGCCTAAGAAATGAAAGGCTAAACAATGTCAGCAACTTCTGTAAACCCTCTGTACCCGATCTTCACTGACACCGATGGTCAGCCGCTTGAGAACGGCTACATCTGGATTGGTACGGTGAACCTCGATCCGCAGGGCAACCCGATCAATGTGTACTGGGACTCTGCGCTCACCCAGGTGGCAGGCCAGCCCATTCGCACGATCAACGGCTACCCCTCGCGCAACGGATCGCCGTCACGGTTGTTCGTGAACAGCGAGTACAGCATCCGGGTGCAGAACAAGAACGGCACCACAGTTGCGAGTGTGAACAACAACTCCGAGGCGCTCGGTGACATCAACTCGGCGCTGGTGACGTTTATCCA
>Ga0078894_10004860_pt1 | contig 10318 bp, 10 predicted proteins | sample LauGreSu1BDMLBSD_2_FD_67506 | JGI IMG/M metagenome (GOLD analysis project Ga0078894, IMG submission 67506) | Freshwater lake microbial communities from Lake Michigan, USA - Su13.BD.MLB.SD (version 4) (version 4) | ecosystem: Environmental > Aquatic > Freshwater > Lake | place: Lake Michigan...
CTGCTCCTCGACCCTTTGCGCTTGAATAGCCTGTGTTTTTTCAGTGATGTAGGTGCTGACCACGGGAGCGAGGTCAATGCGGGCCTCGCCGCTGGCCACAACCCCCGGGCGCCATTTGCGTTCGCTCAGGTCCTTTGGCAGCCCCGGGCTATCCAGAACAGGCTGAAAGCTCCTGAGCATTTGGACCAGCTTAAAGAGGCTTTGCGAACCCATCTTGTTGCCCGAAGTCTCCAAGTACCGATCCAGCGCCTGAGTTGCTCCTTCAGGATAGTCTGCATAGCCGATCTCCACCAGTTTCTTAATCAGTGCATTGGCCTGGTCGTTGTGGCTGTTGTGAGAAAAGCGCTTGAGCGTCAGGCGGGCTTGCCCGTCCTCCCCGACGTAAAGCCGCAGATTACCGGTACGCACCGAGTGGCCGTCCGATGAAACGATGCTCGAGGCAATGCCCTCCAGCAATTCCCGAGCGGCCTGCTTGTCAGTAGCGCCTGCCTTCGCGGCATCGAGGGTATTGAAGCGCGTCAGGCGGGCCGAGTCGGCTTCCTGGAGGCGGACGGCTTTTTCAAACATATCGTTCCTGCTTCATGAAGCCGTAGCCATCAAGCCCGCAAAAATCCGGCTCCGCTTTGCGCCGCCAAGTCGGAGTCGGCCTGCGCCTGGCCCTTGCCCTGGACCATGGCTTGCCAAATCGATTGCAGGGCCTGAGCGCAAGCCAGCCCCTGGTCAAGAAGCGCTTGCAGCCCAGCGCCGTCCAGCCCAGCCACAGATTGAATCTGGCTCAAGGTCAGCACGCTTTGTTCATCGACCGTGATCACCCAGTCATGCTCCCGGCGCGCCCTGTCATTGAGCTGGTGCAACAACAACAAAGCCTGGTCAGGCGCACCCATATCGCCAAAATCGAGCTCACCCAAAGTGATTTCGAGAATCAGGCGTTGGGCATCGCGGGGATGCGGCAATACCGTGGCCTGCAAGTCCTCGTGTTCGAACTCCAGGCCAAACATCTCCTCGTCCAGCACATGGCCAGAATGGGCGGCAAAGTCCTGTAGCAGCCGGCTGAAGGAGTCAGCGTGAGTGGTGTTCTGAGTCATGTCCGGTTTTGCTTAAATTTGGAAACATTATTTGACTATAGGCCAAGCGCGACAGCAAGGGCCTGGCCTGGCGGCCTTCGCCAGAGGTTCAATCACACTGGCAGAACATAAGCATGCGAGGGCCATGCGCTTGTCCAAAGAAGTGGCGCTCAGATGGGCGGCTATACACCGCCGACAATCAACCAAGACCATCACCACCCCACACCTCCATGAACAACTTCAGCGAAGCCGCCCAGCACCTGGCCAAGCATTGGCTGGACCGCGAACACACCCAGGCCCTGCCGCAGGACTGCCGCCCCGCCACACGCGCTGAAGGCTATGCGGTGCAGGCCCTCTGGCCCGCCCTGGCCGGCAAAGTCGGCGGCTGGAAGATTGCCGCCACCAGCTTGGCCGGGCAGCGCCACATCAGGGTCAGTGGCCCGCTGGCCGGGCCGGTGTTTGCCAGCCGGGTCCATGCAGACGGGGCGAGCCTGTCCTTGGCTGGCAACCGCATGCGGGTGGCCGAGTGCGAGGTGGTGTTCAGCTTCAGGCAGGCCATAGACCCACGCCCTGAGCCCTGGACACGCGAGCAGGTGCTGGCCGAGGTGGGCAGCGTGATGCCCGGCATCGAAGTGCCCGACTCCCGCTTCCTAGACTTTGAGCGTGCAGGCGAGGCCCAACTGATTGCCGACTGCGCCTGCTGCAACGACATGGTCCTGGGCCAACCCCTGCCCCCGAGCGATCGCCTGAACGATCTGGCCAATTTGGCGGTGCGAGCCCAGATGAGCGATGGCCGTGTGCTCGAAGGCATAGGCAGCCATGTGCTGGGCGACCCGGTGCAGGCCCTGATCTGGTTCTTCGATGAGATGAGCAGCGCCGGCCAGCGCATAGAGGCTGGCCAATTCCTGACCACCGGCGCCTGCGTCACACCCATCCCGGTCGAACCCGGACAGACGCTGCGGGCCGATTTCGGCTGGCTGGGGGCGATGAGGGTGAGCTTTGTTTGATCGCGGTCGCCTGCCGTAAAAAAGTAGCAATTCGGTTCTTCACCCATCGACGCAACGGGCCAAAGGCCTGCCACCTAAAGCGATCCCAAGAACTTCCCAGCCAGGTGCTGGGCCCGTTCGTAGGACACCTGATACGCCAGCCTGTCGATGGCTTCAAACTGGAGCTGCAAGATCTCTTTGCGCTGCTCTATCTGGGCCAGAAATGCGCTGCGGTGACGAACCAAATAATCAGAGGCGCTGGCCAGCGCCTGCGGCTCAAGCTCGATGACCAGCGTCAGGTCAAAGAGGTCACGGGCTGTTGCCCGATCGCCGCGGTGCCAAAGCTTCTTGGCCATGATCTCTGCCGAGGTTTCCACCCTCACCTTCCGACCAAGCAGATGCCACACCCCCTCGGGCAACGCGCTAGGAGTTTTATCATCGCCACTCATGCCCAAACCTGCCTGGGCGACTGCAACTGATGGGCCCACTGCAGTAGGTGCTTCCACAACATCTTGGCTGAGCAAGCTGAATTGCTGGCCACCTCCTCCACCGCACCCACGATGATGGGTAGTGGGGCTTCATCGAGCAGCGTTGCCACCTGTGGCTTCAATTGCGCGGGCAACGTCCCAGCCACCAAAGCCGCTGCAAAGGCTTGGGGCCTGAGCACTTGTTTGTAGCTAACGCTTGCCGTCTGGCTGACCAGCTTGAGTGCGTTGTGGCGAGGTGGACGCTCGTTTGCGCTCAGGTCCAATCCCAATAAGTCAAGCAGGCCGATGAGCTTGGAGACGCCGAGGTCTACCAGGGCGCCGGTTTCCAACTGGTTGATCGTGGCACGCGACAGGCCACTGAGCTTGGCAAGCCTTGCCTGCGACAAGCCCAGCGCCTGCCGGCGGTGCTTCACGATTTGACCGATGGATAAGAGATTCATCGCTGAAATTAGATCATCAGAACCTATTTTTTGTCAAACATGTTCGACATTTTTAGATGAGGCGCTGACTGACCCGTGAATCGAGCGCATCCGCCGAGAATGTTCTCCCAAACCACGGACTTGAACAGTAGCTGGTCCATCCGAGGCACCGGCGCCTGCGTCACACCCATCCCGGTCGAACCCGGTCAGACGCTGCAGGCCGATTTCGGCTGGCTGGGGGCGATGAAGGTCAGGTTTGTGTGATGAGGCCGCGACCCGAGAGCTTGATCAACGCCCTGCCAGCGCGTTGGTGAGCGCCACATCCAAGGTCCTCTGTAAATTCAAGCCACGCAAAATACCCAGACCATTGCTGCTGACGTTGATGATGGTTTGTGTGCGCAAGAGCTGGTCGTTCAAACTGTTTTGAATCACGGTAGCCAGAATGGCGCCAACTGCATCTGACTGCAAGAAGTTACCGGGGCCGTTCTGAATCCACTGCGACTGGAGGCCGACCGGCGCCCCAGCACCAAGCTGCAGCGCAGCTGTGCCTTCAAGCGTGCTGGCGATCGGCGCTTGCAAGATCGCTGCTTGCTGGGCTGTCAACCGGGTGATCGGGCCCAGGTTCAAATGGGTGCTGGCAACCAAGAGATCGTTGATGTAGGTGACCCGACTGATGCCGAACGACACCATCAGCCCCTCTCCCAGGCTGAAACCTCCGCGCAATTCATCAAGCTGGCGATCACTGGCGGCCATCCACACACGGTCAGCCTGCTCCGAAGGCACCGTGTCAGCGTGTGCCTGCAAGCCAGCGCACAGGGCAGCGCAGAGCAGGCTTACCGCCTTAGCCTGTGCCAGAACCCCATGAACGCGCCGTCTCGCCAGCCGGGTCCAGCCCCCTGCTTTTCGCATCAAAAATCTCCCGGGCCATGCTTGGATAAGGTCACACTCGTCAGGCTAGCTCGGCTCAAACCCGTGGCCAGTGGGGACGAAGGCGCGGCGGCCCAATCGGCTGCCCGATTGAATCGGGCCGACTCCGTCCGGTTGTGCACCACCAGCAGGAGCCGGTTGCGCCAGACCTCATCGAAGGCGGGGCGCGACATGGCGCGGGTGCCTTTGGCCGGATCACCTATCAGCACCCGCTCGCCAGACAGCCCCTTGATGACCACGAAATGCTGGTAGCCGTTTTCCGAGATCAGGACAATGGCGGGCAGACCGGCCTGCTGCAGCTTTTCAAGCGGCTGCTCAAAGCCGTCGGCCTGCAGACCATAGGCAGCCAAGGCGCGCTTGAGGTCGAGCATGGAAAATCCATCGCGCCGGATCCTGGCCTGATCGCCTTGCGCAAACATGCGCTCGAAGACCGCAGCTTCGCTGGCCGGCACGCCATAGTGGTGGGTCAAAAGGGTGGCCACCGCTGCCGATCCGCAGCTGAAGTCGTACTGCTGCAAGAGCGTGCCGGCCATGCGGGTTTGCCGCCAACCGAGTACCGGCACGGCAAAGTCGCTAATGACTGCAGGCGAGCGATCTGCCGGCACAGGCAAAGTCTGGCAGCCCAGCAAGGTCAGCGCGGCGAGCATCATGCCGGCGCAGCGGACCACGGCGGCCCTAAAAATCTTGGTCATCATGCGCATCAAAACTTTTCGCTACTGCATCTGCAAATTAATGATCACAGCGTTTTGAATCAACACATTGGCCCCTGAGTTCTGTACCACCAGGGGCAGACCACTCATATTGGCGAAGGAACCCGCAGCAATGGAGTTGCTGCCGGTCAAAACGTTGCTCGCACTGTTGCCCGCCGTGGTGCCGGAGACGATCATCTCGCTGCGGCTCAGGCTGGCCCCGCCGCGCTGCTGCGCCAGTTCGACGGACGCTACCGGCTGGCCCCATGGGTCAGGTATGGGAGACATCGGGACGGGCGTCTGCGCATCGGCATACAAGTGCGCCATCGCGGCCTGCGCCACAACCATCGTGCAGACTGCCTTGATCAGCTTCATAAATACGCTCCGGAGGATGAAAAGCAAGCAAGAACCTGCGCAGGCACAGGCCTGCGCAGGACCTCACATCAAATCACAGACTTATTGAAGGCGCAGATTGGACTGCACGTTGACGCTTTGCTGCACCAGAGCGGCCATGCCGCTGTTCTGGCTGGCCATCATGATGCCCGCGGCCGATTGCCCGACACTGGTCATCGCATTGGACATGTTGAAGACGCCACCATCGACCCTGATCGGACCACCGGCACCGCCTGCGCCGCCGTAGGCCATACCTGCGGCCCCGCCATTGGCCGTGTTGACACCTGCATCGCCGGTGCCGCCATTGCCGCCGGATGCCATGCCGCCGGCACCGCCAGCACCGCCGTTGGTGGTGCTGTTGCCGGTCATCGCGCTGCCGCTGGTGGCAGCGCCACTGGCTCCGCCCGTGCCTGCTCCGGCTGTGCGGGTACTGGCACCCGCATCCGAGCTTGCAGACCCGCCGGGGCCGCCCGCAGCGCCAGCACCAGTGCCATTGACGTCGCCACCGGCCCCCCCGCCGTTGCCACCGGCACCACCGTTGCCGCCACCCGCACTGGCCAGACCGGCCATGTTGGAGCCGTTGGCACGGCCACCGGTGGCGTCCCCTGCGCGGCCGGTTTCAGCCCGCTCGCTGCTGGCCGAGAGCGCGCCATTGGCAGCCGAGCCGCCTGTGCCCGCATTGCCGCCAACGCCGCTAGCGGCTGCACCGCCGCTAGACATGCCAGCGCTCATTGCATCGCCAGCGCGACCGACCCTGCCGCCCTGACCGACTCCGCCATTGGCCGAGCCCGAGTTCCAGGCCTGATTACCCAGGTTGGTAATCGTGTTGCCCGAGACGGTACCGCTGAGCGCGCTGCTGGCGGTCGCAGTGGAGGTGTTGAAGGCGCTGCTGAATGTTCCAGTCGAGCCATTGTTCAATGCGGCCGATCGTTCCCCGCCGGCGCTCGCGGCACCAGAATTTTTATTCTGGCTGGTCTCACTGTTGTCGCTGGTGGTCGTCGTCGTCGTGGTGGTCGTGGCGGCCGAACTGGTGGTGTTGTTGGCCGTGTTAGTGCTGCTGTTGGAGTTGTCCGTCGTGGTGGTACTGCGGTTAGAGTTGTCCGTCATCCTGCTGCGGTTGGAGTTGTCTGTCGCCGTGGTGCTGCGGTTGGAGGAGTCCATCGCGGTGGTGCTGCGGTTGGAGCTGTCCGTTGCTGTAGTGCTGCGGTTGGAGGAGTCCATCGCGGTGGTGCTGCGGTTGGAGCTGTCCGTTGCTGTAGTGCTGCGATTGGAGCTGTCCGTTGCTGTGGTACTGCGGTTGGAGTTGTCTGTCGCCGTGGTACTGCGGTTGGAGCTGTCTGTCGCCGTGGTACTGCGGTTGGAGTTGTCCGTCGCTGTGGTGCTGCTGTTTGAGCTGTCCGTGTTGGTGCTACGGTTAGAGTTGTCCGTCAGCGCGGTACTCATGCTGCTGGTGCTACCGCCGTCGGTGTTTTGCGTGCTGGCGACCTGCGCCATGGCGGCCGAGCTCAGCCCATAGGCTAAGACGATGGCCGAGGCGATACGTGTGAACTTCATGAAAACTTCTCCCAGTGGTGAGTGAGTCGATGGGCCAAGGCCCCGCTTGAGTTGCGTCGCCGCAAATCGACCTTCACCACTGCAACATCGGTGCCAGCATGTGGCTGATCCATGCACAAGGGCCTGTGTCCTTGCATAAAGCCTGCATCGCTAGAGTCCGATTGCAACCCCGCGGCCAGCGCTCGCAGCGGCCGCGTCACACAAGTCAGACACTGAAGCCGGCCGATGGAGCCGCCGCCAGCGACCAATGCCCTCGGTTCTCCCCGTGCGCCACCCCCCATGCAATGCTGCTCAATCTTGTGACAGGGCTGCCAGCGCCTGGCTAGCGCTCGGACCCGACACGGCCCGCCGGCTTGTTACGGCATCTCACCTTCTCAGAAGACAACAAGCCTGCGTCTGACAAGCGGCAGCGACATTGGCTTGTGCAAGCGAACCAAGAGGGACTTTCACAATCGAATTTAGCAACAGAAAATCCTTTTTGATACGAGGTGCAAGAGTGAGCAACAAAGGCCAGAACAAGAGCCACACAATTTTCTTGAATCGATACATAGTGCGCTGTTGCACACTCGCACTGCTCGCTCCGTGCTTGAGTCTTGCGCAAGGCACAGCAGCCCCCCAGACCGATGACACGGCGCAGCGACCGGTACGTGTCGGAACTGCACCTGCCGAGCGATCTGGGTCGAACATGGCGGCCGCTTCCAGCTTGTTCGAGCAACCCGGCATCCTGACCGGCAAAGGAACGCTGGTCCTAGAGCCCTCCATCGCTTATAGCTACTCGTCGAGCAATCGGGTGGCGCTGGTGGGCTATACCGTGATTCCGTCTCTGCTCATCGGTCTGGTCGATGTGCGGGAGGTCAAACGCAACACGCTGACAGGCGCCATGAGCATGCGCTACGGCCTAAGCAGCCGACTCGAGGTCGAGGGCAAGCTTCCCTATGTGTACCGCCACGATGACACCATCAGCCGGGAAATTTTTACCGGCTCGGCCACCGACAGGGTATTCGCAACCTCCGGCAAGGCGCTCGGAGATGCAGAGATCGGCGCACGCTACCAAATCAATCAACCCAGAGACGGCCTGCCCTACTTCGTCGGCTCCTTGCGCTTCAAAGCGCGCAACGGCAAGGACCCCTTTGAAGTGGTCACCGACTGCGCCACCCGCTGCATTGGAAGCACCACGGGGACGGGCTTGCCATTGGACCTGCCCACCGGCTCGGGCTTTTACTCCTTGCAGCCTGGCCTGACCTGGTTGCTGCCTTCAGACCCTGCTGTATTGTTCGGGGGTGTGAGCTACACCCACAGTTTCAAGCGTAACAATATTAGTCGCTTGGTCCTCAACGGGGAGCGTGAACCCATCGGCGACATACAGCCGGGCGGCGTCATCGGATTGAACTTTGGCATGGGCCTGTCACTCAATGAAAAAACCGCCTTCAGCATGGGCTTTGACATCAACTCGGTCGGCCGAACGCAGCAGAACGGCACGCCGGTGGCCAGTTCGGTTCGCACGCAATTGGCCAGTCTGTTGCTGGGCTATTCCTACCGGGTGAGCCCCAAAACCACAGTCAACCTGGCCCTGTCCGCCGGACTGACGCGCGACACGCCCGATCTATCACTAAGTCTGCGCTTGCCGTTCTCGTTCTGAGCCAGCACCTCGCATGGCTGCTTCCCAGGCTCTCTATTGCTGCCCGTCCTTGCCTGCGGCAGACATCGCGCAGCACCTGCGACTGCAGGGCTGGCATCTGATCCACACCTGCGAAGACGGATCTGCCACAGCACCCCCTCCGATCGGTCTGCGTGGGCAGGTGGGTTTGGTCTGGCTTGTCGAGGCGTCGACCCCGCGCCTGCAGCGCACCCTGCAATGCCTGCGGGGTCTGCGTACCCCTGGTCCGATTCAATGGGTGGGCGTGCTGCCGCCCGAGGCGCTCGAGCTGATCGCCTGGCGGGAGCTGGTGATCAACCATCTGCACGATCACCAGACACACCCGCTGCCCTGCGAGGCACTCGACCAAATGCTCGCCAGTGCCCAACGCCGGGCCAGCCTGTTGCAAGGCGGTGGTGCGCTGAGTCTGGCCAACGACGACTTGGGCATGATCGGTCGCAGCCCCGCCATGACAGCCTTGCGCCAGCAGATCAGAAAAGTCGCGCTCGTCGATGCACCCGTCCTCATCAGCGGGGAGAGCGGCAGCGGCAAGGAGTTGGCCGCACAAGCCATACACCAGCAGTCACGGCGCGCCAACGGACCGTTTGTGGCCGTCAACTGCGGCGCCATTGCGCCGACACTGATCCAGTCGGAGCTATTCGGCCATGAGCGGGGCTCATTTACTGGGGCCACCACTGGACGCGCCGGTTTGATCGAAGCGGCTGCCGAAGGAAGCTTGTTTCTCGATGAAATCGGCGACTTGCCCTTGGAGTTGCAAACCAATCTGCTGCGCTTTTTACAAGAACACACCATCCAGAAAGTCGGCTCCAGTCGTTCGCTGCAGGTTGACGCCCGCGTGATCGCCGCCTCGCACATTGACCTGGCCAACGCGGTCGCCACTGGCCGCTTCAGGGAAGACCTTTTTTATCGGCTCAACGTGCTGCCCTTGCATCTGCCGCCCCTGCGCGAGCGCTTGGCGGACATCCCCGCGCTTGCGCGGCATTTTCTGCGCAGCCATCTTGCTGGCATGAGCCACACCAAGGTTGAGGGTTTGAGCCAAGACGCGCTGTCGGCCCTCTTGGCCCACCCCTGGCCTGGCAATGTGCGCGAGCTCCAAAACCGGCTGCGCCGCGCCGTGGTGATGGCCGACAACAGCCTGATCTCTGCCGCCGACCTCGGACTGCTGAGCCAAGCGGACAACCCGGCACTGGCGCTGGAGACCATCCGGGACCTCGCCGAACGCGAGGCCATCGAAAGGGCTCTGGACCGGGTCGATCAGAACATGACCCACGCCGCCCGCCTGCTGGGCATCTCACGCATGACGCTCTACCGGCTCCGGCAAAAACACGGCCTGGGCGACTGGCCGGCCGCGGCCTGAGAATCACCGATTAACGCAGGCCACCGGGCATCAGCGCCTGACCACCGCCTTGTAGCTAAAGCGATCGCCCCGAAAAAACATCTCGGAATAGACCATGGGCTGGCCGGAAACGTCGACGGGCGTGAAGTCAATGCGCAGCACAGGCGCGCCGGGCGCAAGGTCCAGCCGTCTGGCCATCGCTGCGCTGGCCGCAATTGCGCGGGCCTCCAGGCGGTTGCTTCTCAGACGGTAGCCGAGCCGAGCCTCCAAAAGCACGACCACGTCGTTGGTATTCACATCCTCCTGGATCAGCGCCCGCATGAGCGCCGGCTCACCGTAGGACACGCCGAAGGCCAGGGGCCTGCCGTCCACCAGTCGCAAGGCGCGCAAAACAAGCAGGCGATGACCCACTGGCACGTCGAGAGCCCGGGCCGCTGAGGCCGGCGCGCCGACCTCCCTGACCGAGACAATGCGTCCGAAGGCCTGCCTGCCTTGTGCACGCATGTGCTCATAAAAGCCGGTCAAAGGTCCCATATCCGGCGATTCGTTCGGCCGGGTCACAAAGCTGCCCTTGCCATTGACCTTTTCGATCAAGCCCTCCGCATGCAAGCTCGCCAGGGCCTGCCTGACGGTGATGCGCGAGACGCCAAAGCTCGCTTCGAGCGCCGCCTCAGATGGCAGCTTGTGACCGGGCGCCATCCGGTTTTCCAGAATGTCGCTGCGCAAACTGTCGGCCACGCGGGCGAAAAGAGACCGCGTGTCATCGCTCAGGTCGCGCGGCAGTTTTTTAGCCATAGGTATCAGG
>Ga0078894_10004861_pt1 | contig 10317 bp, 7 predicted proteins | sample LauGreSu1BDMLBSD_2_FD_67506 | JGI IMG/M metagenome (GOLD analysis project Ga0078894, IMG submission 67506) | Freshwater lake microbial communities from Lake Michigan, USA - Su13.BD.MLB.SD (version 4) (version 4) | ecosystem: Environmental > Aquatic > Freshwater > Lake | place: Lake Michigan, USA...
ACATCATATTTATTACCACCAATAAATCTAATTTCATTTCCATCTATTCTTTGGAAATGATTTCCTGCGATATATGATCGTAGATCACCATTTAATAGTTCTAAATTCATATCCCCTTCATCAATTCGTAGATTTGCATTTCCTCTCATTACATGGAGATTAACATTACCGTATGCAACAATAACATCTGTATTTCCTCCCTTGAAGAAATTCATACGCTTTAATCCACGATATCCAGAATAGAATTTAGATCTATTATCTAATTGTATGCCAGCAGGCAATCTTACTCGGTATTGACCAGAGAATATTTGTTTTTCTTTTGTAGGATCAATGAAAAATTCAGATCTATTGGAATCTCCGGTAACTTTCTTTCCATCTGGAGGATTTCTAGAATTATTACTGCCTACTCTACCTCCTCGGGCTGGATCCCACCATCCAGGGCCACCTGTTTCTCCTGTCCCCAAGAATCCAGGGCCGTATACAAAAGGATCAGCAGTTCCAGCCAATGCAACAGGCAAAGAATATGGTGCTGGTCTTCCTTGAGAAACTCCAGAGGGATAGAAAATCGCCTCCGCATTTATAATTGCTTTGAATCCTCTTTCTCCAAAGAAGATTGAATTTCCTCCAACAACAGTATTATTGTCTCCCAATACTCTAGTATACTTATCATTTACAACTTGTTCTATTTTTGAACCATCTTCTATAATCTCTTCAGAAGTACCCAATCTGTGTGCTATTTTAACTCTTTCTCCTCCATTAGTATCATCAAATTCCATGATATGACCAGATTCTGATTCGTATACACGATTATATGGATACTGTCTTGTATGAGTTGTTCCCTTTGGTGGATAGAATATCCAAGGGCTATCATAATCAACACTTTCTACCATTCGTCTTGTTCTTGGATCTCTTCTTCTTGAGAGATATTCACTAGTAGCACCAAAAGATCTCTCAAAATATTCATTTCCTCTTAAAGTAGTTGTTGTTTCATATCCATTATACTCAAAAGGTTGTACTGGATCTCCAAATTCATCTACTGATTCTGGAAGACCTCCAAACTTACCAAACAAATCTTGTCCTGTTCTAAAGCCACCACCAGCACCAAGATCAAGTGATTTGACTCCTTGGCTCCAATTAGGGTTTCCAGAATTGGCAAGAACACTAGTGAGATTGTAGGTCATCAATGGTATTTCACAATATGGTCTGAATTTGGGAACAGGTAATACTGTTCCAAGAGAAGAACGATTGATGATATATTCTTGTATGATATAAGAACCGTGAGTTGGCCCACAACCACCAGCAAGAGGATTCACATCAGTAATAGGACTAATGGATCCAGTTGGGCCTCCCCAATATCTCGGATAGATATTGCCAAATGAAGAATTCGTATGAGTTACACCTTTTTTATACCAATTAAAGGAATATCTAGAAATACCACCAAAAGAAGGTTGTCCTGCTCCTCCTCTTGATCTTCCAGATGGATCAAATGTAACACCAACATAATTTCCAGATCTTGGTGCATATCTACCAGATCCAATTGAACCAACCTTTGAAGGATCAGGAGTGTATACTCCATTTTGTAATATTAGTCTAGGATCTCCATATCCAAAAGAAGTACCAGGTGGCCCATTTAATGGTGCTCCCATTATTGAACCAAAGATTACTGGTTGTTGTGCTAATTCTCCATCTCTGAAAAATCCTATTACAACAGAACCAGGAACTAGACCAACAGAAGAGTGTCCAACTCCAGATGTACTTGCACTGGTGACAGGAAGTATTGGTAAAGCCCAAGGTAAATCATCAGTTGGTAATTCATCTTTATCTGGATTATGGTATCCAACAACTCTAACTCTTACTCTACCCAATTTCATTGGATCAAGATTGTCTTCGACAACTCCTTGCCACCAAATGAACTGATTTTTTGAAATATAGTCAACAGCACTCATTTTATTCTCCAGCGTCAGAAGAGTCATCAAAATCATCAGAGGTAAGTGAATCTCTAGACAGCATTAAAACAGATTGATAATTGTCTAGTGTAAATTGATGATTAATGGCAGAAATAATATATTTACCTGTCAAGTATTTATCCTTATCTGATGTGCGATAGATAACGGTATCAAAATCAACAATGTCTCCGACAGTAAGATCACTATTTCCAGGAACAGTAATTTCAACAGAAAAGGCATTTATCTGTTGCATCATTGATCTTCGTTGAAATGAATAATCTGCTTCGTGAGTTTCATACAATTTCCATTGATCTGCAACTCCTCTTCTATTGGATCTTTCTAGATCTGAATAGAGTGCTCGGCTAGAAAAACAAATACGATTTCTACCTAGTGGATATTTGAAAACATTATTCTCTGGTGAAAGCATCGGCAATTTATTCAGATGCTTTGTTTTAGGGAAATAGTCCAAGTATCTTTTTCCCCAATATGGAGCATAATTTGATCCAGGTAATGTGTTATTGGGATCTGAATAAGGAATGTATTCCTTGTATAGAAGATCAAAATCTGCAAAATACTCACCATGAACACCATCTAAAGTATCAATGATTTTATCACCTGTTTTTTTCGGTGTTACTCTTATTGTATCATAGAAATATTTCTCAAACTCAAGAAATGAATCCTGCTGTGTTCTACTAGTTTTATATTTGTGGAGTTTTCTTGGAGACTCAATAAGTTCTGTTATACTAATGAAATTAAATCCATCTTTGTTTTCAAAAAATATAAAGTTGCAAATATCTCTATTTACGCTATCTATTGATACTGATGCTAAATGATTAATTGCATCAACTGGATTAACATAAGGAAATGAGAACTTCATTTCATGCCTAGTGTCTCTTCCTGTTTTAAATTGTTTCTTTACTGTTCTGATATCTTTTGCATCAAGATATTCATTATAGATTCTTTTAGCAATTTCATTGGTTTTTCCTTTGTATGCTTTAGAAAAAGTTCGTAAAACATTATAGAAATATTCAAAAGAAATTCCTTTCAAAACATAAAATGCACCAGGTGGTTTTCCTGTTATGGCTATTGAGTCTACCTTATAAAGATAAAAATAATGCTTTCTTGATTCAAATGATTTTCCTGGAAGATCAGGGGTTTTAAACTTGATTACTATTGCTTCATCTGTTCTAAATCTGTTTAGAAACAAACCATCTTGGTCATAAAGAGCAATCTCACAAGTCATAAAATTTGAAAATAAATCTTCATAAACAGAAACAGATTGCCAACGAACAATGTCTTTGGCATTATCGTGAATATAGACAATATCACCAATATCGTCTTTTTGAATACTACCAACTGTGATGTATTCAATTTCATAGTCAAGGGATTTTCCGTATGGTCTTCCTGCCATTTTTTATCCTGTTTGAATGTTGTCTAAAATTTCAGAGACTGTGGAAACCAACTCTCCTAATTTTGTTCTTTCTTGTGTTGGTACTGTTATAAGTCTCTTTCTTTCTTGTATTTTTTCTTCATACTCCTCATTCGTTACAACTTTAATGAAGTCTTTAGTTGAATTAAGATTACTTAAATCGCCTTTTAATGTGTTGTAATAGTAAATGACTACATTATTGTATGACCCTGTAAATCCAGCAGGAAGACCACGGGATGTGCTTGCTATGTTTACCATTCCCAGTGGGGTAAACATGATTCCTGTTCCTAAAAGATCTATTCTTGAAAGCGGATCAATTACTGATCCCTTTATAAGAGGAGTTCCACCAGATATTGTTGTTTGTTTTGATTCAAAGTGGTGAAGAGCCTTTCTTCCCTCTTTGATATGAGCAATTCTATAATTAACACTTCCATCTGCATTGCTTATAGTTGTTCCTTCGGGAAAACTTCCAGATATAACATCAAGTTTGACGCTTGATGTTATTGGATTCCATTCTTTGACATATGCTCTGATATCATAAATCTGAAAACCGCTAGAATCTGCTGCAAATACCTTTTCTCCAATATTGAATCCATATCCAAACATTGGAAAAACATAACCGCCACCAGAACCCCCAACACCCCAATTCAATTGTCCGGAAGGCAGAGTTGGTATCAAATAGTGAACACTATCGCTGTATTTTGTCTTGATATAGTCATCATAGACGGCAGAACTAACAGGCAGACCAGAAAGCATAGTTACATCAAAATCATTAAGCAGCATAATGATGCTATACAGATCTGGTCTTTGGTATAATTTATCCGAAATTATTTCTGGTCTATCGCCATCTAAAACACGATATTGCCTAACATATTCGCTGTTATTCAAGAATTTTTGGTCAAAGAAAATTCTATGGAGAATATCTCTTGCTTTCTTTGTTTCTGTCTTTGAAAGAGGATATTCAATTATAGGCAGTTTTGAGAAATACTTTAGTGCCATTTTAGGTTACACTTGTTTTTGTAAGGAGTGCGGTTTCTGCAAGTTGAATCTGTAGACTTACTTGTGTTGGAGAGCCATCATCAAATGTTGTCATTTGTTCTCCTTCAGCCAATGTTGTATTTAGTTCTTTTATAACAAGATTTTCTATCTTAACATTGGAATCTATTCCAAGAGTAGTTTTAACATTCTTAAACGACATGGTTACAGAATCTGGAACTTTATACATTCTTCCACCAGGAAGTGCTTCAGGATACGATGCTATTCGAAGAGTTCTAATAATTGCAATCATAGCCTCTGCATCGGCGGCATTCTTTGGTTCAAACTTATAATTAAAAGTGAATTCACGGGGTCTTGGTTCTTTGTAGTTGAAAAACTTTGGATCACGAACCGCTTGTCCCTGTGAAGCGGCTAATTGTGCTGCATCACCAGAAATACTTAATATTTTTCTTGTTATTGCATCAAGAGCAGCCGCTCCTGCACCATAAGCCCCATCTTCCAATGCAGTAAATATCTGACCGCCTATTCCTTCATTTGCAAATTCATAGTCTTGACCATCAGTAATTTGAAATGCAGGAGGCATAAATAAGATGATATCACCTCCCCTTGATCTTCCTTCTGCTTTATCAAAAAAAGAGAAAGTAACATAGGGAACCTTGCCGTCTTGAATCTTTGCTGGATATCTTATTGCCATTCGCTCCTCCTGTTCGTATTTATCAGAGAATACTAATAATGTCCTATAAAGGAAAATACAAACCACAAAATCCAAAAAAGTATGTTGGTGACACTAATGAGATAAACTATAGATCTCTTTGGGAAAGAAGATTCATGGTGTATTGTGATACCAACGCAAATATAACCAAATGGGGATCAGAAATAGTAAAAATTCCATATATTTCTCCCATAGATGGTAAAAAGCACAACTATTTTGTCGATTTTATCATTGAGAGCAAAGATGCTCTTGGGGTGGCAAAAATCACTCTTATAGAAATAAAACCCAAAAAACAATGCAAAGAACCAAAGCAACCACAAAATGCATCTAAAAAACAAAAATCAAACTACATATACGAAGCAAAGACTTGGGCTGTAAATCAAGAAAAATGGGAAGCAGCAACAGCCTTTGCTAAAGAAAAGGGTTGGGAATTTGTTATTTTGACAGAGGATGATATATTCTAATGGCAAAAGAAAAGAAACTAGATTTAACCAAAAGTAATGATTTACTTTTAGATATGAATCGTGCAATAATAGAAGAGACTAAAAAATCTGGCTCTTCTGTTGGAGCAACACAGTGGTTTTTAGAGAAAATACAGTCTGGAAACATGATACTGCCAGATGATACACTAACAATGGATATATTGAGTGATAAAAAAAGATTATCATCTAAAGCATTTATGGAACTTCCTGGCAGAATGTTTACATTTATCTACAGACCAAAAACAAAATCTAAACTTCCTTATTATGATATAACTCCTCTGATAATCACTCTTCCAACAGAAACAGAAACCGACAATATTCTTGGAATAAATTTGCACTATATTGATCCAGAATTAAGAGCGGAATTGGTGGACAGATTAATAAGAATTGCACATCCACGAACAGGAGAAAAGATGCCCCCAAAAGGAGTAGGCTATTTTCGAGTCAATTATGATCTCTTGAAGACAAGAAAGTTTTTGTTTGGTATCCCATGTATACGCTCCTACGATCCAGATAGAATAATAGGAAGACCAGTATTGATTCCATCAAATGAGTGGGGAAATGCAGTCTCTCTTCCTTTTGAAAACTTCGTAAAGGCAAAAGAAGGAAAGATATGGGTTGAATCGAGAAGAGCAATGAGAAAATTCATACAAAGTATAACTTTGGGGGGCAACTGATGCCAAAAACAGTAAGAGAAATATTCAACAATCTACAAAGCGGTGCTGAATATGTTCTTAATTCAGATTATGATATTCTTTGGGGCGGCCCAGATGGAACTGCACTTAATGCTTATAATGATTATGTCGAGGCTTTGAATATTCCTGGTCGATCTTTATCCACAAGCGACAGCAGAACAGCAAATTCTGCTACGGCAAAAATTGCTTCAGATTTAGTGTTTGAAGATCTAGAAGTTACTTGGAGAGTTAAACCAGATTTTAAACTTCATTCAGATATTCAAAAATGGATGAGTAAGGCAAAGAGTGTTGATTCCCAAGGAGTTATAAAAACTGGATATTTTGACGAATATTGTGGAAGAAATAACTGTAGAATATACGCAGGCAATGTCCTTAATGGTGGTTCCTCTGGTTTTGGAAGATTTACACCAAAGGTCACAATAATAGGAATCTATCCAACAGGAATGCAAGCCATATCCTTTTCAACAGAGGGTGGAGAATATATCAAATTTACTGTCACTTTTCATTGCCACATCATACCCTCAATAACAAGTTAAAACTAACATAGATATTAAAGACAATTACACAATTACAAAGGATTATAGCATGGCACTACCAAAGATAGGAATTCCAACATATGAAACAATTGTACCATCAACAGGAACAACCATAACATTTAGACCATTTTTGGTCAAAGAAGAAAAGATTCTTCTTTTGGCGTTGGAAACCGGAGATAAAAAAGCACAATATCGTGCTTTAAAAGAAATTCTTAAAAATTGTATAACATCGAATATTAATATTAATGATTTAGCGGTCTTTGATATTGAATATTTATTCATACAAATTAGAGGAAAATCTATCGGAGAAACCCTCGAACCAGTGGTTGTTTGTCCTAAATGCTCGACACAGGGTAGACTTAAAATAAATCTCAGCGATATTAAAGTAAATGATGAAAATATAATAGAAGTACCATATAAAGTGATGTTATCTGATAAAATAGGAATAACTTTAGTTTATCCTAAATTAGAAATGATGGAAAAAATAGATCCAGAAAAGGCTGTAGGATCAGGTGATACTGAAACCGTGTTCAAAATTATTACAAAATGCATAGATTCAATCTTTGATGAAAATGAATCATATGATCCAAAGCAATATTCTGAAAAAGAATTAATTCAATTTATTGAAGAAACTCCCACAGAAAACTTTAAAAGAGTAATAGATTTTATTTCAAATATGCCCCGTGTGGAGAAAAAGGTAAGTTTCCGTTGCCCAAATTGCGGTGAAGAGAAGCAAATGATACTCCGTGGCGTTGAAGATTTTTTCGCCTCTGCCTCGCCCACAACAACCTAACAAATTACTATAATCTCAATTTTCAGATGATGCAACATCATAAATACAGTCTGACAGAAATTGAGAACATGATGCCGTGGGAAAGAGACATTTATGTTTCTCTACTCCGAGCGTGGGTTGAGGAAGAAAACAAACGCATCGAAGCAGAGAACGCAAAGATCAAGGCAGCAAACGCTAAAAGAAAGAAATAAATGGCAGCACCATTACCAACAATAGACTTGGGGGGTCTAGACCCTGCTCAAATTCGTGATTTGAACAGGGAGTTGGCTAATACTGCAAATATAGAGGCTAGTGTGAGACTACCTCTAAAGCAGTTGGGTGGTGCATTTGGTAGATTGAATAATGCTCTCCGTAAAGGAGCCGAAAGCACCATACTCTTGGCTAAACTTTCGGAAGATCCTGTCATACAAAAATTAGCAATTAGTATGGAAGAATCTTTAATGTCAACCCTTTCCTTCATGGAAAGGAGTGCATTTAGGGCAAAACAGCAACTTAAATTAGAAATAGAAAAACAAACTGATTCTGAAAGACAAAGATCACAACTTTTGGGCGACGCTGCACAGAAGCGAATTGACATAGAGAAAAAGACTCTTGAAGAAATTAAAGTTCTTGAGACAAGAATTGCTGAAACCAAAAGAAATGTTTCAAACCAATCAAACGATGTTGTGCAGAGAAGCGTAGAGAATATTCGACAAGAAATTTCTATTAAAGAGAAGTACATAGAGATTCAGAAAAAATCTATTGATTCTGAAATAGAATCAATAAAAAAGAATCAATTGGTTTCGGATAAACTTTCTACTAACTTTAGAATTCTATTACAAAGATTCGATGAGGCTTTCACAGATGAACAGCGTGAACTTGCTCAACAGCGTTTGGCTGGTCAAATTGCTGGAGAAAAACAGGCTCTTAAGATTATAGAAGAAAGATACACTAAAGAACAAGAAATTTTAAGAACACAATCAACAGAGATATCAAAGATTGTTGATTCAAAAGAAAGAGAAAGAAAGCAATTTGAAATAACTGCTAGAACTGCAAGTATAAAAACTCTAGAGAAAGAAATAGAGACTCTAAAGAAAGATACTGCTAGTCGTGAAATTGCAATAGCAAAAACAACAGAGCAATATAAACAAGGATTGCGTGGTTTTGCAGGAGAACTAGTCTCCAAATCCTTTACTGGTGGTCTTTTTGGTGCTATGCGTGGAGAAGGATTTGGAGATCTATTTACAAATCTCGCAAAAATGACCTTGGAAAGAAGCGGCGTTCTTCAGAAGAAAATGCCAAAAATCTTGGGTGGAGGAAATGTTGGAGCATTCTTATATGGTTCACAAAGTGAAGAAGCAAGAAAGGCTTCAGCATTTACAGCAGAACAAATCAAGGCAACAGGGCCTTTAATTAATCTGATAAATGATCTGAATACTACTCTCAAAGAACAAAATATAACAACTCTAGCAGCAGAGTTCAAGACATTCCAACAAAAATCAAATGCTACTTTAGACAGCATTAGGATGTCTGTAGACAAGTCAAAGGAAGCAGTATCGGAGTCGGAAAATACAATATCCGAGTTGCAAAAGACTCTTGTTGAAAAACAGACCATAGCACAGCAAACTATGCAAGAGGCTGCATCTGCTCCTGATGAAGAGAAAAATGCAAAGCAAAAGATAGCAAATGCAGCAGCAGAAGAAGTAAGAAAAACAGAAGAAATGTTATCTATTGCTAGAATTGATCTAGAAAAGAGACAGAAGATTTCTTCATTTGTAGAAGAAGAATATACTAGAGCAACAGAAACAAAAGATAAAGCAATCTTTACAAGATCATCTGTCGATAAGTCGATGGAAGCGATGAATACTTCTGCTCAAACTGTAGAATCTGCGATTAAAAATATCGCAGATACAACTGCGATGACATTTATTTCTGATGTTTCAGAAACAAAGAAAAAGACAAAGAAAACAGCAACAGAAAGATCACTGTCTACAGAAGGAGCAGACAAGAAAGAATCTGTTTCTACGGCTACGACATTTGACACTCTAAATCAAACAACGCAAAAACTAGCAATCTCTCAAGACAATCTTTCCCAAAAAACCGATTCAACTTCTGCGTCAGAAGTTGTCCGTTCTATTCGCACAGATGAAGTAAGCACAAAAGAACAAAATTTAAGCGAAACCACAAGAGAATCTACAGAAAAAATTGATGTTCTTAAAACTAATGTTGAGTCTACAAATCTCGCTTTAGATCAACAAAATATTATTATAGACATAAACATTGATTCTCAAAAGAAATCAACAGAAGAAGTTAATAAGACATCAAATGCTCTTGATAGTTTAACAAAGAAAATTGACGAAACTGCTTCTTCTATGTCTTCTATCCGTAAGACGGCAGAATCTTCTTCAACATCAGAAACAACAGAGATAAAGAATCTCAAATCTTCAGCAGAAGATATTTCAAAGGTTATATCGGAAACTAAAGATTCTATTTCCAATACTAAAGATTCTTTTGGTCTGACAAAGAAAATAGTAGATTCTACTAATCTGTCTCTTGATTCTTCAAAAGTCCAAACAGAGAATTTATCACAATCTCAAATTGATTTGAAGACAACAACAGAGTCCTCTACATCTGGACTAGAGAGCCTAAAGACCTCTAGTGAATCCAGTGTATCTGGACTAGAGAGCCTAAAGACCTCTAGTGAATCCAGTGTATCTGGACTAGAGAGCCTAAAGACCTCTAGTGAATC
>Ga0078894_10004862_pt1 | contig 10317 bp, 7 predicted proteins | sample LauGreSu1BDMLBSD_2_FD_67506 | JGI IMG/M metagenome (GOLD analysis project Ga0078894, IMG submission 67506) | Freshwater lake microbial communities from Lake Michigan, USA - Su13.BD.MLB.SD (version 4) (version 4) | ecosystem: Environmental > Aquatic > Freshwater > Lake | place: Lake Michigan, USA...
GATCATCTGCGTTGAGAGGTACTGTCAGGTTCGGTTTTAGCACAATACATGCTAATACCTCTTCCTCACGAACTTCGTCTTTAACAGCCAAAACAGCTGCTTGCGCCACATAAGGGTGACTTTGAAGAACAGCCTCTACTTCGGCAGCGGCTATGTTTTCACCCGAACGGCGGATGATATTTTTCCGCCGCTCTAGGAAATGCAACAATCCATCTTCATCGCGCACCACGATGTCACCCGTGTGAAACCATCCACCCCGCCAAGCGAGCTCTGTCGCATTTTCATCATTCAAATAACCACTGAAGAAGTCGCGACGAGGCATACAGGCTGAATCTCTAACCAGCATTTCACCCGGCGTGCCGTTAGGCACGTCTTCTTCTGAATCATTAACCAATCGCACCTCCATGCCAGGCTGCACTCGCCCAATCGCACGTGTACCAACTTGACGTGGAAGTTCGGCATCAAATATGGCACGAACCATTTCTGTCATACCCCAAATTTCTATCAAGGGGTAACCAAAACGTTCCTCAAACTCAGCATGACGTTGCGGGTCAACCCCAGCCCCAATGGCAAAACGTACTTGATGTTTGCGTTCAAGCGGATGACTGGCTTGGTTAAGTAACATCGGAACGACGACACCGAGGTAATGCACCACCGTTGCTTGGCTTTCATGGACCTCCGTAAACCAACGTGATACTTGAAAACGATCAGTCTGAATTTGACAATTGCCTTTGAGCATTGCACAGTAAAAAGAAAAAATCAAAGCGTTCACATGAAATACCGGTAGCGGGTTGTATATGCGCTCGCAACCTTCACCAAATTCAATCAAACTACCGCGTGTTGCATACCAACGTCCAGCAGCTAATTCATATCGGTGCGACATCAGGCAGCCTTTAGGCCTACCCGTAGTTCCAGATGTATAGAGAACGCTTGCGATGCTGTCTGCATCAGGTTCAGTGGAAGTAGCAGTAACGGACGCATTGGGAAATACCATTTGTGCGCTCAAGCGCACCACCGGCACTTGATTCTGAGATACCGTCAATGCATTTTTCAAGAGCAAGGCCATTGGGTCGATAACCACCACCAAATCAAGCTTGGCGTGATCGATAACATACGCCATTTCAGGAGGTCGATGATCTGGATTGAGAGGAACACAACACATGCCCAACGCATTCATGGCCAGCTTGTGTAAAAAGTGCTCCAATCTATTTTCTAACAACAAGCCTACTCGGTGACCGACGCCGTAGCCTGCCTGCCTGTAGCGCTGCATCAAGTCTTGCACTGACTCTGCAACTTCGGCATAAGTCAGTGTCTGACCTTCTGGCGAATAGGATCGGGCGGGGTTGACAGGTGCAACTAAAAATGGACGATCCGCGTAGGCCTTTGCCGCAGCAAAGAAGACCTCTGGAATGGTTGAAGTTTCACAGATATCAATCATGTCGCCTCTTGCATTGCAATGTTTTCTGACGACCGGTCAGAGCCGGAGCACACCGTAACCCGGGTCGCCAAATGGCGCATTCAAGGAGGCAATAATGGCCATGCCTAAAGCATTGCGTGTGTCAAGCGGGTCCAAAATGCCATCATCCCAGAGTTCAGAGCTAGAGTAATAGGCGTCGCTCTCAGCCTGAAAGCTATCGAGCACAGGTTGACGAATCGCCTCTATATCCTCTTCGCTAAGTTGTTGGCCTTCACGCTGAAGTTGACGAATTTTCACATCGGCCAGCGTGTTGGCAGCTTGCTCCGCGCCCATTACTGCAATTTGTGATTGTGGCCACATCCACAAAAATCGTCCATCGAATGCGCGACCACACATGCCGTAATTACCAGCACCAAAAGAACCGCCAACGATCACAGTAAACTTAGGGACAGAGCAACCCACCTGGGTCATGATCATCTTTGCACCGTCTTTAGTGATGCCACGTTCTTCGTACTCCCGGCCAACCATATAACCGGTGATGTTTTGCAAGAAAACCAGAGGCGTGCGGTCACGATCACAGAGGCGCATGAAGTGCGCAGCTTTCAAAGAACTGTCGTTGAAAAGTACGCCGTTGTTGGCAAGGATGCCAACTTTACAGCCCCAAATACGCGCAAAGCCACAGACCATGGTGGTGCCGTAATCGGGTTGGTATTCATGGAAGTGACTGCCATCGACAATGCGGGCAATAACCTCACGCATATCAAACCCAATTTTCCAGTCAGACGGAATGATGCCGTACAACTCCTGGGGATCGTAGTGCGGGGGCTCAGGCTCAATGCGATCAATACGTTGCTTCAGTACGGGCGTTGTTTGCGCAAGGATATCCCGGGCCAAGGCCATCGCATGAGGCTCATTGTCAGCTGCATAGTCACAAGTACCAGACACTGTGGTGTGCATTTGTGCACCACCTAAGGCTTCAGCACTGACAACTTCGCCAGTTGCTGCCTTGACCAATGGAGGCCCACCCAAGAAAACTCCGCCATTGCCTCTAACTATCACGCTGTAATCGCTCAAGGCGGGGATATAGGCACCGCCAGCAGTGCAATGCCCAAGTACGACAGCAATTTGCGGTACGCCGAGTTTAGACAACGTGCATTGATTTCGGAAAATGCGCCCTGCGGTGTAACGGTCAGGAAACAAGTCTGCCTGCAGAGGTAAAAAACCGCCAGCGCTGTCACACAGGTGTATGACCGGCAATCTATTTTCAATGGCAATGTCCAAAGTCCGAATGATCTTCTTGACCGATAAGGGATACCAAGCACCGCCCTTGATGCTTGGGTCATCTGCATGAATGATGACTTCACGCCCGTTGATAATACCAATGCCTGAGACCTGCCCCGCACCATGAACATCACCTCCGTATGCTTTATTGGCAGCCAAGGCTGACAGTTCTAGAAACGGCGTTCCTGGATCTAGCAACAAGTCAAGTCGTTCTCGCACAGTGAGTTTTTTGCTTTTTTTCAAACGATCGATATCGCGCTGTGGACGCTCGTAACGCGCTTGATTTAAACGCTGGCGAAGCGTTTTAACTCTCTCGCTCATATCTGCAAAGTTTTTGCGATATGCGGTGGACTCGGTATCCACCTTGCTGATAATTCTACTCATACAGCGGCTCCGTTCGGACTGTCTGGACACACTCTGGCCAACGAGGCGCCACGTTGAAAAGTCTGCCCTTCCGCAAAAGGTAACTCTTCCAACATACCGTCTAGAGTCGCCTCGATGGTCATTTGCAATTTCATGCTTTCAATGACGAGGAGCGGTGTACCTGTCTTTACCAAACTACCTGGAAGAGCCAGCCAAGATACAACCACGCCAGGCATCGGTGCCAGAGAGATACCACCTCCATTTAAATTTGCGCCAGCATTGGCGCGCGTTGGATCCACACGGTCGATGCGTGTAGCTCGTCCATGAAGTTGGACATAAACGCTGTCTCCATGAACGACCGCATAGATTTTTATCGGGTGCTGGGATTGCTTCACGCTGAAGCTTTGAAGGGAAATTGGGAGAACACTGATCAACTTATCATCGACCAGAATATCAGCGCTGTGTTTACGCGCTTGATGGACTGGTTCATCAGAGCCGTGTATTGAAAAAGTTGCCATGATTCTGTTTTTAAAAAGATGGGCACTTAATTGCGCCAAGCGCCCATAGACAAATGGGGGTCTTGTACAGTCGTGCTGTAAGGATCACGACTGGCGGCACAGGCGACCGCGACCAGCGCCCGTCTATCCTCATCGGTCAAAGGAATGGGTTTCAAGCTCTCTTTGTTTCTCTCTAGGAAGTCGGTATCTGTCTTTCCAACTTGAAATTCAGGATGTGCTAACACACGACCTAAGAAATGACTATTGACCGTGACACCCAACATCACTGTTTCTTGCAAGGCTTGGCGCATGCGCGAGATTGCCAAGTCCCGATTGGCACCATGCACAATTAACTTTGCCAACATTGAATCAAAATCCGCGCCAATTGAAGCGCCTTGCATCACGCCATTATCAAACCTAACACCCGGTCCTTGTGGCTCTTGTAGCAACAATACTTTGCCAGTGTCTGGTACAAAGCCTGCGTCGGCATCTTCTGCCAAAATACGGCATTCAATGGCGCTTCCTTGCCACTGAACCTGCTCCTGAAGCAATGGCAACACATCACCTTGAGCAACACGAATCTGCCACTCCACCAAATCCAAGCCAGTGACCATCTCGGTGACAGGATGTTCAACTTGCAAGCGTGTATTCATTTCTAAGAAGTAAAACTCGCCAGTTTGTGACACGATACATTCAACAGTCCCGGCATTTACATAGCCAGCGGCACTTGCAAGGGTCACAGCCGCTTGACAAATTCGTTCTCGTAAATCTGCACTCAGCATGGGTGCCGGTGTTTCTTCAATGAGTTTTTGAAAACGGCGTTGAATAGAACATTCTCGCTCACCCAAATGAATCACATGACCATGAATATCCCCAAAAACCTGAACTTCAATGTGGCGCGGCTTTTCGACAAAGCGTTCAGCAAGTAAGCGACCATCGCCAAAGTACCGTTGACTTTCAGCACGTGAACTTGCAATGGCCTGTGCTAAATTTGATGCCTCCCTCACAATATGCATTCCTTTGCCGCCCCCGCCAGCCGTGCCCTTGATAAGCAGGGGAAAGCCGATTGAGACAGCACGCTCGGCAAACGTTGTTGGATCAGATTCTTCTTCAGCTGAAGGGGTCACTGGCACGCCATGTTGGGCTGCAAAGTTACGAGCGGTGATCTTGTCACCCATTCGCTCGATCACATCTGCAGGAGGACCTACAAAAATCATTCCTGCGTTTGTCACAGCTCGGGAGAATTCAGCGTTTTCTGACAAAAATCCATAGCCCGGATGAATTGCATCACAGCCGGCATCTAATGCAGCCTTTATCAATGCCTCAGGATTGAGCCAGGCCGAAACAGGAGGATCGCCCATTAACTCGACCGTTTCGTTGGCGACTTGAAGAGCAGGACCAAAACGATCGCGTGCATGCCAAGGCACGACAGTGGTGATGCCCATGCGCTGTGCCGTGCGCACAATGCGCAAAGCTATTTCGGCGCGGTTGGCAATGAATAATTTTCGAATGCTCATTTTTTTATTTCTTTTTCTACTCTCACGAACTGTATTGACATGGGTGGACTTTGATCGACTTGGTTAGGATACTAGCTGTGCCATTCGGTCCAAGCGCTCTCGGGTTTCCAGCAGAAGTTGTGCCATGTTGGCCAGCTGTCCCGGCACCGCCGCGCTTGGCTGGGGCGTGGGCATCAAAGAGCCCAATACAATTTGTGTGTATTGGTCTGCAGTACTCTCAATGTCAACCGCACCGCGACCAAATAAAGTGCCCCACATGCGATGCTCAATACCGCCATAGACCATCGAGCGCAACAATTCGATATCGATATCAGCCCGGATCTCGCCATGTTCAATGGCTTCTTGCAAAGTACAAACCAAAAATGTGGTGTAACGTACATGCAAATCGTGTAAGACAGATTTAAAGTATTCGGGCCCCGTTCGCACTTCGTGTAAAACCAAGCGTGATAACCCCGGCTCTTCAACATAGACGCGTAAATGTCGCCAAATTAAGAAACGCAATCGACTTCGAACGCCTTGAATGCGCGAAAAACTATCTTCAATATCACGTATCAAGGGCACATACATGCCACAAAGAACATCGTTCAGTAAATCTCGCTTTGTAGGGTAATAGGCATAGACCAACCCCTCGACAACGCCCACCTTCGCAGCGATTTCCGCCACCGAAGCACCACCAAAACCTTTTTCTAAAAAAATGTCGCGTGCAGCATTTAAGATTTCTTGTGCACGTCGCATACGACGCGGCGTGTGCTTGCCAACGGGATTGGCCGTGCCAACAGAATTGATGGCTTGCATGTTATTGTCGTTGATAACAATCTCAGAATTCAAGGCAAACTCTCCAGCACATGTTGAGGCACATCAACATCAAGGTCGAGCAGCATCTGGGCCAAAGCCTTACCTTGGGGGTCGTAACGCAAGGAAGCTACACCACCACCTCCCAAAGCTTTTGTCATGACAAAATTGAACGCGCAAAAACCAGGCAGTTGATAGCGGTGAACTTCACCCAACACCACATGCGCAAAGTAATTGTGTACACGCTCGGGTGTAAGCCATTGACACAAGAAGTCATAAGCTTTTGGCGATCTTGCGATCACGCCAATATTTGCGGTGTCACCCTTGTCTCCGCTTCGTGCATGGGCTATCCGAAGTAACGGCAGGCGAACAAAAGGTGCCATAACACTTTCAAGCGCAGGTTCTTTGAATCTACTGATTTCGGATGATTTAACACCCAATGCAGCGCCAACAGACTTGGGCACAAAGCCAATGTCTTGTCCGTCCAAGCACACCCTCTGGGTAAGTCGAGTGGCGTCAATCAAGCAAGAAAATAAACGTACCACCTGAGACGGTGAAGGTCGGCCTGCAGCAAAACCTGTAATACCTTGCGCCATCGATGTCGCAGAGGGCGCAATTTCTTTGGCAAGCAATTCCAAGGCCTCGCGTTGAGAATGCTTTGCAGCAATTTTGAGCACGACTTCTCGGCTAGCTTGGCCCCGCGAATGAGGCCCATAGGTACTTTCTGCACCCAACACTTCTAAGCTAGTTTGTGAAAAATCAGGCAAGTGGCGTAGAGTCAATAAGCGCTGCACGCGCTTCAAAATCGAATCACCGACGCGCTGAGCCTTGGGAACGGCTTGGTGCCCACCGATCATGAGGGTACCCAATAAACGCCAACCTTCGATGTAAGTCAGGCTGGCTTTGTAGCGCTCAGGCGCCACCCCACCGCGAGCTCCGCTGACATGAACCCGATCAGGACCATCTTGGCGTAACTTAACTTGACTGAAATCAGCGCGTACGTCTGGTAATTCATAGCATGTAGGATCGGCTATTTCATAAACAATTTGCTCGGCCACTGTAGCGGGTGTTACCAAGCCGCCGGTTCCACTTGGTTTAGTCAACACAAAGTGTTGGCCGAGTTCATCGCACTCGACAATGGGAAATCCCATATTGTCCCAGCCAGGCACTTGCTCCCAATCGGTAAATAAGCCACCTGTGCATTGAGTGCCACATTCGATAACGTGTCCGGCTAAACTGCCGCAAGCCAGCTTGTCCCAATCCGTCCAAGACCATCCAAATTCGTGCACCAAAGGACCCAAAGTCACCGCGCTGTCAACCACCCGCCCTGTGATGACGATGTCAGCGCCTCTAGACAAGGCGGCAGCAATAGGTTGCGCGCCTAGATAGGCGTTGGCGCTGAGCAACTGGTCAGGGAGTTCTTCTCCTGTGAACATTTCGCGCAGACCCTCTGCACGCAATCGATCGATTTGATCGCTCAGATCGTCGCCGTCCACAACCGCAATTCGCATCGAAATACCCAAGGATTCCAAACGACTGCGCAAAGCCTCAGCACACGCACCGGGGTTAACTCCTCCTGCATTGGCCACCACGCGAATACCTTGACGCTGAATTTCTGGCGCCAAGTCAGCCATGATGCGCACAAAGTCCGGGGCGAAGCCAGCGTCTGACGATTTAGCACGCGCGCGTGCCAGCAAAGACATCGTGATCTCTGCCAAAAAATCAAATACCAAGTAATCAATTTGTCCAGAAGACACCAATTGAGCTGCACCGAACTCGGAGTCGCCCCAAAAACCTGAAGCACAGCCAATTCGCAAGACTCTTGAGGATGCTGAATTACTCATATGGGACTCACTCAGCGGTTTGGCCACTGTGGGGAACGCCTCTCGGCGAAGGCCAGCATGCCTTCTTTGGTGTCCTCACTTTGAGACATGATGGGCAAAATGGTTTGTGCTAAATTAAGTGCATCGTGCAAGGACAAGTCGCTCATGGCAGCAAAGGCACGTCTCCCCATTCTCAAGGCCACTGGGGAATTGGCAACCAGTTTGGCCACCAATTCATCCACCGCCGCATCCAAGACATCTTCGGCGACCACTCGGTTGACGATTTCCAAGCGTAAGGCTTCATGCGCATCAAAGCGCTCTGCAAAGAAGCACATTTCCTGCAGCCTGCGCCTAGAGATCACACGCATCAGAAGCGGAAGAATCATCATGGGAAAAACGCCCACGCGCGCTTCTGTGGTACCAAACTTGGCTGTGTCCACGGAGACAGCGAAATCACATGCGCAGACCAGACCGACCCCGCCACCAAAGGCGCCCCCGTTCACCCGAGCGATGATTGGCAAATTGCAACGATCCATGGCACGAAACAGATCGGCAACTGGATGGTCAAAGCGGCCAGGCTCTAAGGCAAATGGAGAACCATCAGAGGTAGGTTTGAGTTTGCCACCTGCACAAAAAGTCTTTTGTCCTGCGCCGGTGAGCACGATGACACGGGCCCCTTGCATGTGTTCGGCCGCTTGAAAAGCATGTTGCAAATCGGACATGACCGCATCGGTCATGGTGTTGTGTTCAGACTCACGGTCGATCGTGATGCGACACACCACACCCTCTTGCACCACCTTTACTTGAGAAGCCTCAGTCTTCACGTTTTTGTCCTAAATTAGATTTAGCAAATGCTTTGGGTGCTTGATAGAGAGGGAACCCGTTGTAGCTAAAATCTTTGCGAGCAGGTTGCAATTTCCAAGTGTGGCGCGCTGTAGGCACGCCACCATCCACTCGAATGACTGCACCATTTATAAAACCCGCGGCGGGTGAAAGCAAATAAACCACAGCAGACGCTAACTCAGACTCAGTACCAAAGCGCTGCAAAGGCACTTTGGTGTGCAACTCACGCAATAGTTGTTGGTAGCTTTCGTCGTAGGTATCGATGCCATTAGAGGCAATCCAACCCGGGGCTACAGCATTGACGCGTACACCCGCACTGCCCCATTCACAGGCTGCTGTTTCTGTGAATGTCAGCACGCCACCCCTTGCCGCGCCAGAATGCCCCATACCGGGTAGACCACCCCAAATATCTGCAAGCATGTTAACGATGCTGCCACCCTGCTGCTCCATGCATTGCACATAGCATTCACGCGAAAACAAAAAAGTTCCGTGCAAGTTGTTTCTAACGACAGCATCCCATCCTTTGAGACTGATATCACGCAAGTTGGCAGGATACTGCCCACCCGCACAATTGAACAGGCCATGGATTTGCCCATGAAAAGTCAGGATATCTGTCACAGTCTTTGTGACCGAAACTTCATCACGGATATCGCAAATGTGCACGCTAACCAAACCCTTAGCCTCTGGGTATGAACCTACAATTTCTTGCAAGACCGTTTCCAGCTTATCAAGGCTACGTCCGACCAGCGCAAGGCGGGCGCCCAAGCTGGCCAGTTCATGTGCAGTACAACGCCCCAAACCGCTACCACCTCCTGTAATGACATGGGTCTGCCCCTTGAACAAATCGTCGCGAAACACAGATCGATAGCGTTCAGGAGTTCGGGTAGGGTCAGAAGCGTTGACAGTTGACATGAACAAGTCCTTGCGGAATCTCAATAAAAATCAATACGCTATGAAGTCGGTAATAGACTTCACACTTGCATTTTTAGGATCGGTCTGGAACAACTTGATAGGTAACACAGCTTGGGCCTTGGGGTTATCAAATGACAAACTACCGGTCAAACCAGCCGTATCAAAGTTTTTGAGCTTATTGAGCTCAGCCACCACACAAACTCTGGTGACATTCGCGCCGCAGCGACGAATGCCTTCGGCAATCACTTTGGTTCCCACATAACCACTCACTGTGTAACGGTTGAAATTGGCAAAGTCATCCGCACTGAGAAGTCTCTTTGCAGTCTCCATTAACTTGATACCTGCAGCATCGTAATTAGAAGCATAGTAGTCAGGGATCAGGTATTCAAATCCAGATGGTGCAGCCAATCTTACCGCCGCAGGCAATTGTCCTGCCCACAAGGTACCAATGATGGGGGTCATGCCCAAGCGGCGCAGCTCACCCATGACTGCAGCAGATTCTGTGGTGAGTGTTCCCAAGTACAAGGCCGTGATGCCTTTTTCTTTAAGGGTTAAAACTTCGGCAGAAAAGTCTTTCGCGCCTCGTTTGAATGGAATCTCAGCAACGCTGGCAACGTTGTGTTGCTTAACTGCTTTTTGATAACCTGCGAGTAATGCTTTCCCAAAGTCATCGTCTTGATAAAGGATACCGAATTTGCCATTCTTCTGGCCCATCTTTTCAATCATGTGGTTGATGGGTACAAAACCAGCATAGTCATAATCTGGGCCGATCATGAATACGAAAGGTCGACGTGGAGAAACCACAGAAGGATGTGGCGCCATGTGAACAATGGTCGGTATTTTTGCTTCTTCAATGGTGGGCAACATGGCAA